>Ga0164292_10002531_pt1 | contig 14928 bp, 10 predicted proteins | sample GEODES117metaG_FD_111486 | JGI IMG/M metagenome (GOLD analysis project Ga0164292, IMG submission 111486) | Eutrophic lake water microbial communities from Lake Mendota, Wisconsin, USA - GEODES117 metaG | ecosystem: Environmental > Aquatic > Freshwater > Lake | place: USA: Lake Mendota... | reverse complement strand
GGTTCGAAAACCCATATGCAGGCTGTTCAACATGGCCAACAAGGTGGTGGGGCCAGCGAGTGTCACGCGGTACTCTCGCTGCAGCAGGTCCATCAGGCCCGGCCGGCGCAGCACCTCGGCGTACAGACTTTCAACCGGCAGGAAAAGGACCGCGAAATCGGTGGTGTGCGGCGGGCACAGATAGGACTCGCAGATGGACTTGGCCTCCTGCCGGATGCGCGCCTCAAGTGCGCGCGAAGCGCTGTCCACTCCGACGGCGTCGGCCCGGTCATGGGCTTCCAGCAAACGCTCGTAGTCTTCGCGCGGGAACTTGGCGTCGATCGGCAGCCACACCGGCTGGCCATCGCCACTGCGGCCGGGAAAGCGCACCGCGAAGTCAACCCGCTGCCGACTGCCGGGCCGGGTCTCGACCTGCCTGCCATATTGCTCAGGGGTCAGCACCTGCTCCAGCAGGGCTTCGAGCTGCACCTCACCAAAAATGCCCCGGGTCTTCACATTGGTGAGCACGCGCTGCAGATCGCCCACCCCCTGCGCCAGGCTTTGCATCTGGCCCAAGCCCTGATGGACCTGTTCCAGCCGCTCGGCGACTTGCTTGAAGCTCTCGGTGAAGCGAGCCTCCAGGGTCGACTGGAGCTTTTCGTCCACCGTCTGGCGCATTTCGTCGAGCTTGGCCGCATTGTTTTGCTGCAGCTGGCCCAGCTGGGCCTCGAGGGTGGCACGCACCTCTGAAAGCCTGCGCGCATTGGCCTCGCTCAGGCCCTGCAGCTGCATGGCCAGCGTATCGGCCAAGTGCTTTTGCATCTGCGCCAGTTGCTGGCCGAAGGCGTCGATGCGGTCGCTTTGGGTGCGTGTGGCCTCGCCGCCCTGGCGCACCAAGGACTCCTGGAACTGGGTGAGGGTCTGGCCCAGTTCCTGGCGCAGCCCCCGCGAGGATTCGCTCACCTCGCGCCGAATTTCCCGCTCAAGGCGTTCAATGCCCGCCTGCAAGGCGGTAGCGGCGCTCTCGTCCACCGGCTTCTTGCGCACGAGCAAGAACCCCAGGAGGCCCACATTGGCCAGCCCGAGAACGAGGAGCATCCACTCCATCAGCGGCGCGCTCCGCCCAGGGCCTCGGGGTTGAGCGGCGTCTTGGGCTGTCCCTGGGTGAGGAAGTTGATGAGGTTGTCGGCGGCAAGGTCGGCCATCGCGCGGCGGGTACGCACCGTGGCGCTGGCGATGTGCGGGGTGAGAACCACATTGGGAACGGTGAGGAGGTCCGGGTGGACCCTGGGTTCCCCCTCGAACACATCAAGGCCGGCAGCAGCAATGCGGCGTTCGCGCAGCGCCTGGGCCAGCGCGGCATCGTCAACGATGCCACCGCGGGCCACGTTCACCAGGGTTGCGGTCGGCTTCATCTGCGCCAGTTCGGCGGTACCAATGGCGTGGTGCGAGGCCGGCGAGTACGGCAGCACCAGCACCAGGTGATCGGCCTCGCGCAGCAGCGTAGCCTTGTCCACATAGCGGGCCTTGCAATCGGCTTCGGTGGCCGCGTCGAGGCGAGAGCGGTTGTGATAAATCACGTTCATGCCGAACCCATGCGCGCCCCGCCGGGCGATGCCCTGCCCGATACGGCCCATGCCCAGGATGCCCAGGGTGCTGCCATTCACCTCGGCACCGGCGAACATGTCAAAGGCCCATTTGTTCCATTGACCGGCACGCAGGAAGTGCTCGGACTCGGTCAGGCGCCGGGCGGTGGCCAGCAGGAGGGCAAAGCCGAAGTCGGCGGTCGTTTCGGTCAGCACGTCGGGGGTGTTGGTCCCCAGGACGCCCGAAGCCGTCATCGCCGCCAGGTCGAAGTTGTTGTAGCCCACTGCCATGTTGGCGCAAATGCGCAGCTCGGGGCAGGCGGCCAGCAGTTCGGCGTCGATGCGCTCACCCCCGGTGGTGAAGACACCGGCCTTGCCGCGCAGCTTGTCGATCAGCGTGGCGCGATCCCACAGCTCGTCGAGCTGGTTCGCCGTGACCTCGAAGTGCTGCGCCAAGCGGGCAATGGTTTCGGGAAAGATGGCGCGCGCCACCAGGATGGAAGGTTTGCTCATAGGAACCACAGCCATGTCATGACAAGGAAAAGGGGCAGGAGTACGCAGCCGGACCAGGCCATGTAGCCAAAGAAGCTGGGCATGGGCACACCGCGCTGCTCGGCGATGGCCTTGACCATCAGGTTTGGCGCGTTGCCGATGTAGGTATTCGCGCCCATGAAGACGGCCCCCGCAGAAATGGCGGCCAGCGTAGGCGCCATCGTCGTCATCAGCACCTGGGGATCACCGCCCGCGGTATTGAAGAAAACGAGGTAGGTCGGGGCGTTGTCGAGGAATGAACTGAGGAAACCTGTCGCCCAGAAATAGGCGGCGGGATCGGGCTGACCGTCCGGCCGGGTGACTGCGGCAATGACTGCGCCGAAGGGCCCCGCGCTGCCCGCTTGCAGCATGGCGATCACGGGCACGATGGTGAGAAAGATGCCGGCGAACAGCTTGGCGACCTCCTGCATCGGCGCCCAGGAAAACTCGTTGGCTTCGTGCACCGAGGCGGGGGTGATGCGCAGGGACAGCAGGGTGACCACAACCAGGCCCAAGTCGCGCACCAGGCCGGGCAGACCCACCGCCGTGCCAAACAGGTCAAACTGAACCGGCGACTTCCACAGCCCGCTCATGAGGACCAGGCCCATGATCGCCCCCAGGAGCCCGAAGTTGCGAGCGCCGTCAAAGCGCAGCGCCGGCGAGTCAGGCGTTGGGTCCTGCGCTGCCACCTCCTCGCGGTGGCGGTAGTACCACCGATCCAGAAAATAAAAGCCAAGGAGAAGGCTTCCCACCAGGAAAAGGGTCTCGGGAAAGATGTGGGACACCGTCCAGAAAAAATCCACGCCCTTGATGAAGCCGAGAAACAGGGGCGGATCCCCCAAGGGAGTGAGCGAACCACCGGCGTTGGAGACAATGAAGATGAAAAAAACCACCACATGGGCGCGATGACGGCGGTTGTCGTTGGCCCGGATCAGGGGCCGGATCAAGAGCATGGAGGCACCCGTGGTGCCCATAAAGCTCGCCAGCACCGCACCAATAGCCAGAATTGCGGTGTTCAAACCCGGGCTCCCATGGAGGTTGCCGCGGATATGGATGCCACCGGACACGGTGAACAAGGCCGTGAGCAGGATCACGAAGGGGATGTACTCCGCCACCAGCGCATGCACGACCGTGCTGCCAGCAAGGCCCGCACCAAAGAGTGCAGCAAAAGGCAGCAAGAAAGCGAACGCCCAGGCCGCGGTGATCTTTCCAAAATGGTGGTGCCACAGGTGCGGGACCAGCAGTGGCATCAGCGCGATAGACAGTAGGAGGCCAGCGAATGGCACGCCCCACACCACCGAAAGCTGGCTACCGTCCAGGTTGGCCGCGCTGGCCAGACCGGGCAAAAGCAAGGGCAGGCTGCGAAGTACGGCCAGGAAGCGGCGGGCGTAGTGAGGCCCTCCGCCGCGCAGTGGACGCGGACCCGTGGTTCCAGCAAGCCTCATCGCCCGCCCCTCAGTCGAACCAGCGGGTGAACTGGTCCACGGTCTCGCGCGGGGTGTGGAAGGTATTCACCACCGCTGCCTCATCGGCGTAACCGAGGGACATTCCGCAGACCACCATGTCACCTTCGTCCGCGCCGATATGCGGCAGGATGATGTCTGCGAAGCCGTTCCAGGCGGCCTGTGGGCAGGTGTGCAGGCCGCGCGCGCGCGCAGCCAGCATGACACTCTGGATGAACATGCCGTAGTCCAGCAGGGAGCCGCGGCCGAGTCGCTTGTCGATGGTGAAAATCAGTCCCACCGGGGCGTCGAAGAAGCGGAAGTTGCGCTGATGCTGGGCGTGCATCTTGTCCTTGTCGGCCTTGCCGATGCCAAGCAGCCCATAGAGACTCCAGCCGTTTTCACGCCGACGGTCTATGTAGGGTGAAAACCACTGGCTGGGGTAGTAGTCATAGGCCTCCGCGTGCTGGGCGGCGAGCGAGGGGTCAGCGCGCATGGCGTCGAGTGCGGCACATGCCTTGGCGACCAGGCTGTCGCGGCTGGCACCTTGCAATACATGAACTTTCCAGGGCTGGGTGTTCACGCCGGAAGGGGCGCGGCTGGCCACACGCAAGATGTCGGCAATGGTCTCGCGCGACACCGGTTTGGGCAGGAAGGCGCGGGTCGAGAAGCGGCTGGCGATGGCGGCGTCGACGCTGGCCGGATCCTCGATCCGGGTGGCAACTTGGGAAATGCTCATTGAAGGGTCTCCAGTAGGGTTCTCAGTTTTTCGGGCAGGGGCGCGGGGCGGCGCGTTTCGCGGTCCACGTAGACATGAATGAAGTGACCGCGGGCGGCCGTCTGAGCCGCGCCTTGCGCAAACAGGCCCACCTCGTATCGGACGCTGCTGGCGCCCAGCTTCGACACGCGAATGCCGGCCTCCACATTTTCCGGGAAGGCCAAGGGCTCGAAGTAATTGCACTGGGTCTCGATCACGAGACCGATGGTCGAACCTGCGTGGATGTCGAGCGCGCCCCGTTCGATCAGGTGCGCGTTTACCGCCGTGTCGAACCAGCTGTAATAGACGACGTTGTTGACGTGCCCGTACACATCGTTGTCGGCCCAGCGTGTTCCGATCGTGCGGAAAACCCGGTAGGCACTACGGGGCTCCGGCTGGGGGCGGCTGTCCTTGGTCTCACGCATCACCCCACATTCTGCCAGCGACGCCAGTACTGGCCGGCGACCTGGAAGGTGGTCACCTGCGCTTGGACGGTGTCCTCGACGCGGTGGCCGTAGCCGCCAGCCATCGCCATGGCCAAGGGGACCCGTCGCTGCCATGCCCAGTCGAACACCCGCCTGTCCCGGGCCTCGAGGCCGTCCCAGGTGAGCTTGAGGCGACCGAGCCGGTCGCCCTCATGCGGATCCGCGCCCGCCAGGTAGATCACGAGCCCCGGGGAAAAGCGCCGATCCAACTCGTCGAGCGCACCTTCCAGCGCCTCCAGATACTCCGCGTCACCACATCCGTCGGGTAGAGACACGTCAAGATCCCCGGCCTCCTTTCGGAAGGGAAAGTTCTTCGCGCCGTGCAGCGACAGGGTGAAGACGCTGTCATCCCCCTGGAAAATGCGCGCCGTGCCGTTGCCCTGGTGTACATCGAGATCAATGACAGCCACCCGAAGCGGGGCGTCCGGGCCATTGCGCCCCGATCCCGATCCCGCCCTCAAACCCGCACGGCCGACCGCCCCGCGCGCCTGCCGCGCCCATTCGACCTGCATCAGTCGCGCAGCCACTGCGGCGTCATTGAACACGCAGAAGCCGCCCCCTCGCTCCGCGTAGGCGTGGTGGGTGCCCCCGGCGATATTAGCCGCCACGCCTTCACGGATGGCGGCCCGGCAAGCCGCCAAGGTGGCACCGACAGAGCGACGGGCACGGTCGGCCATGGCATCGCTCCAGGGAAAACCGATCTCACGCAGGATGCGGGGATCTACCGAGCCGTCGGCGATGCCGCGGATATAGCTGGGCACATGGACCAGTGCCAGTTCGCCGTCGCTGGCGGGCTCGGCCTGGCAAAGCACCAAGTCCGCTAACTCCGCGATAAGACGATCCCGGAGCATGGCGTACTTGACCATCGGGAAGCGATGCCCTGGCGGAAGCTGAAGCACGAACTGCGTGGCATAGAACACCTGCATCCGCGCATTGTTGCGTTGCAATGCCGGCATGTCTGCGCAGGGGGGCATTCGAGCGCGCCGGATGTAATTCTTATTGACCACTTGGGAGTCAGCTCAACTGCCAAGCAAAATTTTTGTTGCATCGCACCAAAAACTGCTTGAAAACCGAGGGAAGCCCCCTATACTTCAAACCATGCTGCACCGCACCAAAGCATCCCGAAGGCGGGCGGCAAGTTGCAAGAAGCAGTGCTCCCCCCCCTCTTTAACCTCAAAAGGAAATTTTCAAACATGCTGACCCCCGAACAAGTCCTCGCCTCCCAGAAAGCCAACCTCGAAACCCTGTTCGGCCTGACCGCCAAGGCCTTCGAAGGCGTGGAGAAGCTGGTCGACCTGAACATGACCGCCTCCAAGGCCGCCCTGATCGAAGTCGCGGACAACTCCAAGGCTGCCATGTCCGTGAAGGACGCGCAGGAACTGCTGGCCCTGCAAGCCACACTCTTCCAGCCGCTGGCCGAGAAAACCGCCTCCTATAGCCGCCACCTGTACGAGATCGCCACCACCACCAGCACCGAGTTCGGCAAGGCCTTCGAAGCCCAGGCTACCGACATGCAAAAGAAGTTCATGACTGCAGTCGATACCGCCTCCAAGAATGCTCCTGCCGGCAGCGAAAGCGCCGTCGCCGCCTTCAAGACCGCCCTGTCCGCTGGCAATAACGCCCTGGAGTCGGTTCAAAAGGCCGTGAAGCAAGCCTCCGATATGGCCCAGGCCAACTTCCACGCGGTGGCCGACACCGCCACCCAAGCTGCCAAGACCGCCAGCCGCGCCAAGCGCTGATGGCCGAAGCCCCTGGCGACAGGAACCTGTCGCCAGGGGCGGTTACAGACTCCGCGGCGCCTTGGCGTCTTCAGGTTGTCTCCTCGGGTCCTTTCGACACCTTCGTGGTTCAGGGATCCTTAGCCCCGGCAAGTTCCGGGGCTTTTTTTTGGCCGTGGCGCGACCGTCACCGCCAAAGAACCGGCCGTGTGCTGGCTGCGGGGACAACGAGGCTCGGCAAGCCGCAGCTCCTGCTCGGCCGGGGAAAATCGTACCGAACCCAGATACCAACAAGAATCGTTCTCATTTGGGGTATCATAGCGCTCTGACCGATTCAAAGAATCACCTCGTGCTCCGAACCGCCCTCCTCACCCTCGGCCTCACCCTGGCCTCTGCGCATCTCGCCCAGGCCCAGGAACAAGTCCTGAACCTTTATTCCGCGCGTCATTACTCGACAGACGAGGCGCTCTACGACAACTTCACCAAGGCAACGGGAATCCGCATCAAGCGGGTCGACTCGGACGATGCTGGCATCCTGGCCCGGCTCAAGGCCGAGGGCGCGGCGTCGGTGGCCGACGTGATCCTGCTGGTCGATGCCGCCCGCCTGTACAAGGGGGAGGTCGAGGGTCTGTTCCGGCCGATTCGGTCGAAGGCCCTCGAGGAGGCCATTCCGCCTGGGTATCGCGCCGCTCCGACCGCCGACGGGACCACCTGGTTTGGCTTTTCCACCCGCGCTCGGGTGGTGGTCTACGACAAGGCAAAGGTCAAGCGCGAGGAAGTGCAGACCTACGAGCAGTTGGCTGATCCCCGCAACAAAGGCCGCATCTGTATCCGCTCGGGCTCCCATCCCTACAACCTCTCACTTTTCGGTGCCATCACTGAACATCTCGGCGAGAAGCGGACCGAGCAGTGGCTCAAAGGGGTGGTGGCCAACCTGGCCCGCGATCCCAAGGGGGGTGATACCGACCAGATCAAGGCGGTGGGCGCCGGCGAGTGCCAGATTGCCGTGAGCAACACCTACTACATCGCTCGCCTGATGCGGTCGAGTAACCCGGAGGACAAGGCCCTGATGGAGCGGGTGGCCATCGTCTTTCCGAACCAAGGCAGCTGGGGTACCCACCTCAACATCGCAGGCGGCGCTGTGGCGCGCCACAGCAAGAATGCGGCGGCTGCACAGCGCTTCCTGGAGTACCTCGCGAGTCCGCAGGCCCAGGACTATTTCGCCAACGGCAACAATGAGTGGCCCACAGTCAAGGGTGTCAAATTGACCAACCCCGCCCTCCTGGCCATGAGCAATGGCGCGTTCAAGGCCGAGACCATTCCGCTGGCCGCGGTGGGCGCACACCAGGTCAAGGTGCAGCAGATGCTGGACCGGGTCGGGTTCAAGTGAACAACTGACCACCCTCCTGCCCCGCACAGCCCGGCTTTGACCGGGCTTTTCACACCGGGTGGTCCCGGCGGCACTCGCAGCCCTCTCACTCGGTCGAGCCCGCATAATGTGACGTTTACGTCAACGTCAACGTCAACGTCAACGTCAAATTTTCCGGGAGCATTCCATGGACATCCAAGGCAAGGTCTTCATCGTCACCGGCGGCGCGTCGGGTCTGGGCGAGGGCACGGCCCGCATGCTGGCGGCCGCAGGCGGCACAGTGGTCGTAGCCGACATGCAGGCCGAAAAGGGCGAGCAAGTCGCACGGGAGATCGGTGGGGCCTTCGTCCGGTGTGACGTAAGCAACGAGACCGATGGACAGGCCGTGATCGCCAAGGCCACCTCGCTTGGCAAACTCATGGGGCTGGTGAATTGCGCGGGCATTGCGCCAGCAGAGAAAACCGTGGGCAAGACCGGCCCTCACAGCCTGGCGGTCTACCAGAAGGTGATCGCGGTGAACCTGGTGGGCAGTTTCAACATGATCCGTCTGGCGGCAGACGCGATGGCGAAGAACGAGCCTGAGACCACGGGAGAGCGCGGCTGCATCATTTCCACCGCCTCGGTCGCCGCTTACGACGGCCAGATCGGCCAAGCCGCCTACAGCGCCTCCAAGGGCGGCGTCGTCGGCATGACCCTGCCCATCGCCCGAGACTTGGCACGCAATGGCATCCGCAACATGACCATCGCCCCGGGCATCTTCGGCACGCCGATGATGTTCGGCATGCCCCAGGAGGTGCAGGACGCACTGGCCGCCGCCGTCCCCTTCCCCTCGCGCCTGGGCACGCCGCAGGACTACGCCAAGCTGGCGCGGCACATCTTCGAAAACGACATGCTCAATGGCGAGGTGATCCGCCTCGACGGCGCCATACGCCTAGCGCCGCGCTGAGCTGACACCCTGGGGGAGTCCCGGCCTGGGCGGCGCGCCAACTCAGGTTGGGTATGGGCTTGGTCTAGGATGAGGCTCATGCACTTCACACTGAAGCCCCAACACACGCCGCAGCGCGCTGCACAAACACCCTCTTCCAGCCTCCGCAGGACTGCGCGCGTTGCCGCGCTCACCTTGATCGCGGGCGCCTGGGTCGCTGGCTGTGCCTCCATCCCATCTGGCGCTGGCGGACTTGCCCCCTCAGCCTCCTCAGCCTCCTCCGGGTCAGCCCCTGCTGCGGGCTTCACCTATCGCCGCCCGGACCTGCCGGAAGCAGCCTCCGGGCTGGGCGCCAAGCCGGGCTGGGCAACACAACGCTTTGCCGTCGCCGCCGCCACCCCGCTGGCCACGGATGCCGGCTACCAGGTGTTGAAAGCCGGTGGTAGCGCCGTCGACGCGGCGATTGCGGTCCAGATGGTGCTGACCTTGGTCGAACCCCAATCCAGCGGAATTGGCGGCGGTGCCTTCCTTCTGCATTCCGACGGGCGGCAGGTGCGCGCCTATGACGGCCGGGAGACGGCGCCGGCCGCCGCAGACGAGCGGCTTTTCCTGGGCGCCGATGGGAAGCCCCTTCCCTTCTACGAGGCCGTGGTGGGAGGCAGGTCTGTGGGCGTGCCAGGCCTGCTGCGCATGCTCGAAATGGCCCATCGCCAGCACGGCCAACTGCCCTGGGCCCAGTTGATCCAGCCCGCGATCACGCTCGCCGAGGAGGGGTTTGCGGTCAGCCCCCGCCTCAATACGCTGCTTAAAGCCGACGCCCACCTGCGAAAAGATCCCTTGGCGGCGGCCTTCTACTACCAGCCCGACGGTCAGCCACACCCGGTGGGGCATCGGCTGCGCAACCCCGCTCTGGCCGAGGTGCTGCGCCGTGTCGCGCGAGAGGGCCCGAACGCCTTGTATCAGGGTGAAGTCGCACAGGCGATCATTGCCAAGGTGCAGCGCCATCCAGGCAACCCCGGGCGCATGACGCTGGAGGACCTGCGGAACTACCAGGCGCGCGAACGCGAGCCCTTGTGCCACGACGCACGGGCCGGCGGGCGCACCTGGCGCATCTGCGGCTTCCCGCCTCCAAGCTCCGGCGCAATCGCCATCGGGCAGATCCTGGGAATGCTGCAACACACGCCCGCCGCAGCCATGCCGCTGCGCGACGCACGCCCCTCCTCCGACTGGTTGCACTTCTACACCGAGGCCGCACGATTGGCCTTTGCCGACCGGGCCCAGTACCTGGGGGACCCGGACTTTGTTGCACCGCCAGCGGGCCGCTGGGACAGCCTGCTGGCGCCCGACTACCTGCGTGAGCGGGCCCGCCTGATCGGGGTGCGCAGCATGCGGGTCGCATCCGCTGGGCAGCCCGGAGGCTCGCGCAGCAGCTGGGCACCCATGCCGGACCAGCCTGAATATGGCACCTCACACATCAGCGTCGTCGATGGCCGCGGGAATGCCGTCGCCATGACCACGACCATCGAAGATCAGTTTGGTGCTCGCCAAATGGTGGGGCTGGAAGGCAAAAGCGGCGGCTTTCTGTTGAACAACGAACTGACCGACTTCAGCTTCGCTCCCACCGACGCGCAAGGTCGGCCCGTGGCCAACCGGGTGCAGCCCGGCAAGCGGCCTCGCTCGTCCATGTCACCCACCCTGGTCTTTGATCCGGCAACCGGACAACTGGTGGCCAGCCTCGGCAGTCCGGGCGGCGCACTCATCATCCATTTCACAGCCAAGACCTTATGGGGCACCCTGGCCTGGGGGCTCGATGCGCAAAAGGCCATCGACCTGCCCAACTTCGGCTCGACCGGCGGCCCGACCCTGCTCGAAGAGGGTCGCTTTCCCGCTGGGACGGCAGACGCCTTGCGCGCCCGAGGAGCCGAGGTCCGTGAGCAGGCGATGACAAGTGGTCTTCAGGCGATCACCCGAACCCCAGGGGGCTGGTTCGGCGGTGCCGACCCACGCCGTGAGGGCGTGGTGATGGGGGACTGAAGGGGCGCAGACAGGCCAACCCGAGGTGGCCTGCTAAGCGACCGCAGGTGACTTAGCCGCCCGGGGCACAATAGATCCGGCATGGCCATCCCCGATTCATTCATTCAAGAACTGCTGGCACGCGCCGACGTGGTCGAGATCGTCGGTCGCTATGTACAGCTCAAAAAATCGGGCGCCAATTTTTCGGGCCTGTGCCCCTTCCACGCCGAAAAATCTCCCTCCTTCACCGTCTCGCCCACCAAGCAGTTCTTCCACTGCTTCGGCTGCGGCAAGCATGGCAATGCGATCGGCTTCCTGATGGAGCACGCCGGCATGGGATTCGTGGAGGCGGTCCAGGACCTGGCAGGCCAGTTCGGCATGCAGGTGCCAGAAGATGACCGCTCGCCCCAGGACCGCGCCCGGGCCGCCGAGCAGAGGCAGAAGCAGGACAGCCTTACCGACGTATTGGAAAAAGCGGGAGAGGCTTACCGCAAGCACCTGAAAGCCTCCCCCAAGGCAGTGGCCTACCTCAAGGGGCGCGGCCTGTCGGGCGAGATCGCCAAGCGCTTTGGCCTTGGCTATGCGCCCGAGGGATGGCGCAGCCTGGCCAGTGTGTTCCCCGACTACGACAGCCCGCTGCTGGCGGAGTCCGGGCTGGTCATCGTCCATGGCGAGGAAGACGGGCAGGACGCCAAGCGCTACGACCGCTTCCGGGACCGCGTCACGTTCCCCATTCGCAATGTCAAAGGGGAGTGCATCGGCTTCGGCGGCCGGGTACTTGGGGACGAAAAGCCCAAGTACCTCAATTCGCCAGAGACACCGGTCTTCAGCAAGGGCCGCGAGCTTTACGGCTTGTTCGAGGCTCGCCAGGCGCTGCGTGAAAAGGGCTATGTCCTCGTGACCGAAGGCTATATGGACGTGGTCGCATTGGCGCAGCTAGGGTTCCCCAATGCGGTCGCGACCTTGGGCACCGCCTGCACCACCGACCATGTGCAAAAGCTTTTTCGCTTCACCGAGAGCGTGGTCTTCAGCTTTGATGGCGACGCGGCGGGTCGACGCGCGGCGCGCAAGGCGCTGGAGGGTGCCCTGCCCTACGCCACCGACGTACGAACGGTGAAGTTTCTCTTTCTTCCTGCTGAGCACGACCCGGACAGCTACATCCGGGCCCATGGCGCAGACGCCTTCTCCCGCTATGTGGGCGAAGCCACACCGCTCTCACGCTTCCTGGTGGACAGTGCGCGCGAGGGCTGCGACCTGTCCACGGCCGAGGGGCGGGCGCGGATGCTCGCACATGCCCAGCCGCTTTGGAACCTGCTGCCGGAGGGCGCCCTCAAGCGCCAGTTGCTGGGAGAGTTGGCCGACCTGGGGCAACTGGACGGGCGCGAACTGTCCGGCCTGTGGGGCGCCGGCCCGGCGGGGCGATCAAGCACACGGGGCTACGGCGCGGGCGCAGGGAATCGGCCCCGGGGCCGGGGCCGTGATACCGCCTTCGAGTCACCAGACCCGGAATTCGGTGGAGACGGCTCCGTCTCCAGCAGCGATTGGCCGCGCGAGGCCACCGGAGTTGAAGGTACCCGCAGCCCCTGGCGCCAGAAAGCTAGGCGCACCCCTGGCCGGCAATTACCGCCAGGCCGAGCCGACCGGGCACTGCAGATCCTGCTGTCCGACGCTGCCGCCTGGGAGCGCCTGTCGCAAGAGGATCACCAAATGCTGTGCGAGCTCGCAGAGCCCTACGGCCCTCTCTTTGCCTGGCTGGACGCTCGACTGCATGACGAGGGGCCCCAGCCCTGGGAAAGCCTGCAGGGTCAGCTCAGCGCTCACCCCCATGCCGATTTCGCGCTCGGGCTCATGGCGCGAATGCCTTCGAAAATTGAGCCGGACTCCTTGGAGCTCGATCACATCCTCACGCGTGAGCGCCAAGCGCGTGTAGCAGAGGAGATGCAGGCGCTTTCACAACGCGCGGGGAGCGATCCGAGTGCATACGAAAGGCTGAAAGAACTGGTCGCGAAAACCCGGGATCGCGGCTAAGTGCAAGCGACGCCGGTATAATCCAAGTTGCTCTCGGCAAGAGCGACAGCAGCACCTCCGGGCCCGGCCAACTGTGCCAAAGCGCACGACCCGCCACCTTACCGCAAGGACTGCACTCCAAATGTTCGCCCTCCTCACTTGCCACTGAGCGATCACTTTTTCCCTCAGGGCCTTTGCAGGCTTTGCTCGCTGCCCTCCCATCCGGGAGGGTGAGGGAAGATTGGGAAAAGTGACAACTCGTCTCCCCGCGCCGGGTTTCTTGGCGCATTGATCTCTGCTCGTGTCCCGCTTGTGTCCCCTTATTTTTCTGCCGATCTTGAAGTACCGGAGTGCCTTGTATGCCCGCACAGAAGAAACCAGCAAAGCCCAGCAAGACTGCCTTGAAACCCGTTGCGAAGAAAGCGATCCAACCCGCTTCCGCCGCCAAGCCCGCCGCCAAGGCAGCCAGCAAAGCCTCGACCAAGGCTGAGCCCAAGGCTGCCCCGAAAGCGGGCGCGAAGGCGCCAGCCAAGCCAGCAACGAAAGCCCCCTCCGTGTCCGCTCCGAAATCCAGCACCAAGTCCGATAAGCCCGCCGATAAGCCCGCCAATAAGGCCTCAGCGAAGGTGGCCGTGAAGGCGGTCGCGAAACCCGCAGTGAAAGCCCCGGTCAAGGCAGTGAAGGCTGAGACTGAGCCGAAGAAAGCCGTCAAGGCCCCCGACGCTTCCGAAGAGGTCTTGAAGAAAAAGCCCGGCAGGCCGCCCAAGGCCGCCGCGGCCGAGTCTGAAGCCCCAGCCAAAGAGCCTGCCAAGCGCGGCCGCAAGCCCAAGGCCGCTACCAAGGGGGCCGATGTCGGCGAAGAAGACCTGACCGACATCGAAGCCGAATTTGCAGAAGAGCCCGCTGCAGAGACCACCGAAAAGGTCAAGCCGCTGCGTATGAAAATCAGCAAGGCCAAGGAGCGGGCCTTGATGAAGGAATTCGGTCTGGACGAGACCGTCCTCACCGAAGAGGAAATGCTCAAGCGCCGCCAGCGCCTGAAGACGCTGATCACGCTGGGCAAAACCCGCGGCTACCTGACCCATTCCGAGATCACCGACCACCTGCCCGAAAAGCTGATCGAGGCGGAGACCCTCGAAGCCGTGGTCACCATGCTCAATGACTTGGGTGTGGCGGTGTACGAGCAGACGCCCGACGCCGAGATGCTGCTGCTCAATAACACCACGCCGACGGCGGCCACGGCCGAGGAAGCGGAAGAGGAAGCAGAAGCCGCCCTCACGACGGTGGACAGCGAATTCGGCCGTACCACGGACCCGGTACGCATGTACATGCGCGAAATGGGCACGGTGGAACTGCTCACCCGCGAAGGCGAAATTGAAATCGCCAAGCGCATCGAGGGCGGCCTGATGGCCATGATGGAGGCCATCTCGGCCTCTCCCGCCACCATCGCCGAAATCCTGCGGCTGGCCGCCGAGATTCGCGAGGGTAAGGTTGTCATTTCGACCGTGGTGGACGGCTTCTCCAACCCGAATGAGGCCGACGACTATGTGGCCGAAGAAGATTTCGACGAGTTCGATGCCGACGATGATGACGACGGCAACGGCGGCTCCAAGGCCCTGACCAAAAAGCTCGAAGAGCTCAAGACCCAGGCTCTCGAGCGCTTCGACCGAATTGCCTCCCTGTTCGAGAAGGTCCACAAGATCTACGACAAGGAAGGCTACGGCACCCCGGCCTATGTGAAGGCACAGCAAGCCCTGTCTGAGGAGCTGATGACCATCCGCTTCACGGCCAAGACGATTGAAAAGCTGTGCGACATGGTGCGCACCCATGTCGACGATGTGCGCAAGAAAGAGCGTGAGCTGCGCCGCATCATCGTGGACAAGTGCGGCATGCCCCAAGACGTCTTCATCAAGGACTTCCCGCCCAACCTTCTCAACCTGAAATGGGTCGAAAAGCAAGCTGCTGCCGGCAAGCCCTGGAGCACGATCATTGCTCGCAACATCCCGCCCATTCAGGAACTGCAGCAAAAGCTCACGGACCTGCAGGTGAAGGTGGTGGTGCCACTATCTGAACTCAAGGCGATCAACAAGCGGATGAACGAAGGCGAGGCCGCTTC
>Ga0164292_10002525_pt1 | contig 14952 bp, 10 predicted proteins | sample GEODES117metaG_FD_111486 | JGI IMG/M metagenome (GOLD analysis project Ga0164292, IMG submission 111486) | Eutrophic lake water microbial communities from Lake Mendota, Wisconsin, USA - GEODES117 metaG | ecosystem: Environmental > Aquatic > Freshwater > Lake | place: USA: Lake Mendota... | reverse complement strand
TACGACCTGGCCAAGGCCAGGGAGCTGGTGGAGCGCAGCTTCGGGCGCTATCTGGCCACCCTGGATCTGGCCGACGACCAGGCCCGCATCAGCGAGCTGCAGCGCCAGCTGCACGCCCTGCAGGCCAGCGGCGGCCTGGCCGGTGGTGACGGAGCCGGCGGGGGCTGCGCCGACCAGGAGCCCCCCTGGGAGCAGCTTGACGACTACGAGAAACAGCGAGGCCGGCTGCGGGAGGAGCGGCGCCTGCTGCGCACCCTGCAGCACCAGGCCGAGGAAACCCTGGCCCACGAGCTCACCCTGGCGCTGCAGTTTGCCAGTGAGGGGTCGCTGGTGAGCATCAAGGCGCCGCAGCTGCGCGGGCGGGTGGCGCCGGCGGTGATCGTGGAGAAGGTGCCGGGGCCGGGTCAGTTTCCGCTGCTGCTATGCCTCACCGACGACAACCTCTGGATCCTGGTGCCCTGCAGCGCAGTGGTGAGCCTGCACGCCGAGCTCAGTTGCCTGCAGGTGGGCCAGATCGATGCCCCCGGGCTGCGCCGGATCGGCGAGCACCATCACGGCGATCAGGCCAGTGGCGGCCTGGCGCTGGCAGTGGCCTCGATGGCCCGCCGCTACGACATGGCCACCCCCCAATACGACCTGGCCGGCGAGGTGCAGCAGCAGGCCCAGCTGGTGCGCGAGCTGGAGGAGGAGCTGGAGCTGCACCCGGCCCACCGCTGGGGCGATCGCAAGCAGCTCAAGAAATTCCGACGGCGGATGGAAGAGCTGCAGGGCGAGATCGAGGAGCGCCAGCAGCTGCTCCACTTTCGCTCCAACCGCCACTGGGACACCTTCCTGGCCCTGATCGAGGTGCTGCGCCACTTCGGTGGGCTGGCCGGCGCCGACGGGCTCGAGCCCACAGAGGTTGGGCGCACCGTGGCGGCGTTGCGGGGCGACAATGAACTGTGGCTGGGGCTGGCGCTGATGAGTGGCCACCTCGACGAGCTCGAGCCGGCCGAGCTGGCCGCAGTGCTGGAGGCCATCTCCACCGAGGTGAACCGGCCCGACCTGTGGTGCGCCTGGGCGCCGCCCCATGCTGTGGAAGAGGCCCTGCACGACCTGCGCTCGATCCGGCGCCAGCTCGATCGCCAGCAGGAGCAGGCCAAGGTGGCCTTCCCGATCTGGTGGGAGCCAGAGCTCACCGGCCTGGTGCACGCCTGGGCTAGCGGAGCCAGCTGGAGCGAGGTGATCGCCAACACCTCCCTGGATGAGGGCGACGTGGTTCGGGTGATGCGCCGCACCGTGGACCTGTTGGCCCAGATCCCCTACTGCGAGGCCGTGAGCCAGCAGCTGCGCAACAACGCCCGCCGTGCCCTCAAGGCGATCAACCGCTTCCCGGTGTGTGAGTTGGAGGATCTGCTGCCCGCTGAGCCGCAGTTCGCCGAGGCCCCCCCCGTCGAGTCCCATCCAGCCTCACCCGTGTCGTGAACGAGCAGCCCCAGGGTTTCAGAATGGAGTTGGTGCGCCTCTGCCGCGTGCCTCTGCAGCTGGAGCCGCAGCCCACAGCCAGCCAGGTGGAGGCCTTTCTCTCCAAGCCCATCCGGCCCCTGCGGGGATTGTTGAGTCCTGAGCGACTCAGCAATCCCGAACCGCTGATCTATGCCTACAACTCACGGCCACACCAGTTTGCTCGCTGGACGATTCAGCCCCAGGTGCGCCTGAAGGCCGAGTTTGTCGATCAGGCGTTGCAGCTGGAGCAGCTGTCCTGCAGGGTGGAGGGGCTGGGGGAGTGGCAATCCCAGTTGCAGCTGGGGCTTTCTGCCAGGATCCGCGCCGTTGACCATGCCACAGTCGGCTCCTCAACAGGGCCGGGAGATGCAGGCGGCGCCCTGTTGGAGGCGGAGGCCACCGCCTGGGGGCTTCTGCCGGCCTCAGCCCGGCCCCTGGCGCCGGTGTTGAGGCTTGCTCTCACCCAACTTCTGGATCGTATGGAGCGGCGCTGTCACAAGGGTCTGCGCCGCAGGGCGGAAGCCTGGCTGGTGCGCCAGCAACGGCTGAAGCGGTTGCACTGACCTGATCAATTCAGGCTGTCAGATAACTGCAGTAGGGTGCAGGAGGACTTCGCCTGGATTCGGAGGGAATGGCAGCCCTTTCCATCGGCGCGATTCCTGGTTCAGCTCCGGACCCCACGGCCGGTTCCCTGATTGAGATTCGGGAAGGGGCCAGGGTGAAGGCCAAAGTGCTGGCCCAGTCCAAGGCGCTCAGTCCCGATGACGTGATCTTCAGCGGGATCTCCCTCAGTCTGCAGCCTGGCGACCGTTTGGCGGTGTTCAGCACCGCCCGCGCGGACGCTGCCGCACTGGTGGACTGCATCAGTGGCGTACAGCCCCTGGACGCGGGCACTCTGGTGCACAACGCTTCGGTGTCTTGGCCGCTGGGTTCAGATGATACGTTCAACCGCAATCTTTCTGGCTACCTCAATGCTCTGTTCGCGGCTGAGGTGTACAGCCCGTTGGGTTATGTGGATGAAAACCTGCAGCTGATTCAGGAGCTCACCGGGGTCGACGAAGACACCTTCCATCTTCCCTTGAGTGCCTGGTCAAGTGCCCAGCGTGAGTTGCTCAAGCTGGCTGTGGGATTGGCTTTCGACTTTGACGTTTCCGTGGTGGGGAGGGTGAACCACGCCTGGGACCACCGCTCCCTGTATCCCCTTGCCGTGCGCATTCGTGAGGTATTCGAGCGCCGCATTCAGGACCGGGCAATGGTGGTGCTCGGCTATGAACAGGAGGCTCTGGCCATTGATTACTGCAATCGTGCCATTCTTCTCCAGAATGGAGCGATCATTCATGAAGGTACCCCACAGGATTGCTCCCAGTTGGCATTGGAGACCATCCTCCAGATGAAAACTGATCGCCGCCAAAGGGTGCGCAATCGGGCGGCTCGATTGTTGGCTGCTGCCTCAGAGTCGGCGAGCCAAGCCGACGACTCTGAGGATGATTTGATTGATGATCTAGGCGGTGAGAGCATGCTCGATCAGCCTGAACAACCATCCCCTGCCAATCCTGTCGATGCTGTAAAGCAGACAGCGAGGGCATTGAAGCCAGCGCCAACGCCTCCTCCAGTGCCGGATTGGCCTCTGCACGATGCCCCAAGCCGCTAGCTCTTCTGACCCTTTGGCTGCAATCTTTCCGCTGATTTCCTGATGGCTCTTTCTCGCTGGATCTCCAAGGCGCTGCTGCAGTTTCAGATTGTTTCCGCAGTTGCCAACCGTGAGCTTCAGCTGCGTTCAGTAAGAGGCTTGTTTGGAGTGGCCGGTGTGTTTTTGGAGCCGCTGGCCTTGATCCTCACTTTTACGCTGCTGCGCATTGTTATTCGCAGTTCAGGAGGTGGGCAATACATGAATCCGGTGCTTTGGCTGTCTCTAGGCTTTGTTCCTTTTTTTATGTTTTCTGATGTGGCAATCAGTGCTCTTGCGGGTGTTAAAAAGGGGACCAGGCTTTATTTCTATCGTCGTATCCGTCCCCTTGATACGTTGATGGGCAATGCCCTGCTGACTGGCCAGATCTTCGGTTTGTTGATGCTGCTTTTTGTTCTTGGTGTGGCTGCTCTTGAGTGGCGACCGATTGTTCACGACCCGGGAGCTCTGATTTTTCTTTTTGTTGGCATGGGTCTGTTGGGTTTTGGTGTGGGCCTCAGTGCTTTGGTGATCGGGCGGCGCCTGCCCCTGGTGGGATGGATGATCAAGATGCTTCTGAGGCGGATCCTGCTCTGGACCTCATGCGTTTTTTTCTCGGTTTACACATTCCCGGATGTCTTTAGGCCTTGGATCTTGTGGAACCCTGTGGCTCATGGCGTGGAGCTGATGCGATCAGCCATCAATCCTGCTTATCCGATTCCAGGGGTGAGTGCTGTTTATTTTTGGCTCTGGGTGCTGAGTTCAGTCGGTTTTGGTCTTTTTGTGTATGGAAACAACGAAGAGCTCTTGTTTGCCCCGGAGCAATCGTTGGTTCTTGACGAACTTGGCCAGGTCTCCAGTGAAGGTCAGTCGTGAGGTTTCGCCGAGTATATTCTATTATTGCTAAAGTTCTTTCAGGAATGACGCCGTAGCTTGGAACCCTCCAACAGACCCCTGCCAAGAGAATTGTTCCGTTCGCGGCGGCTTTCCGGTGAAGGGCGCTTCGATCCACGCGGGTGGGCCAGGTGGCTGGCCGAGCGAGCAGACCCCCTCTTGGCCCGCGTGGATGCGAAGCGCCAGGTTGTGGGCGCCAGCCTCAGCACAATCCTGGCGGGCGCCCCTGGAGACCAGCTTGGTGATGGGGAAGAAGATGGCGGCGGTTCCGGGGCCAGTGGCGGCTTGCGTCAGCGCCTTCGCGAGCCTCTCCGACAGGTGGAACGCGTGCCGCTGCCGGTGCTGCTGGCGATGCTGGTGGCCCTGGGTTCGGGCCTCTATTTCTTTGGTATCGGCCGCAATCGCTACGTCAGCCAGTCGAGTTTCATCGTGCGCCTGCCGGAAGCTCCCTCGGCTCAGCCCGGTGGCACCCTGCTGGGGGGCATCCTCGCCGGTCCCACGATGCTCGGATCGCTGGAGGACGGTCGTTTCCTTGCCGTCTATCTCACCTCTCCGGAGGTGATGAAGCGTGTGTTCTTCCGGTTGCGTCCCGAGGTGGCCTGGGCGCGCACCCTCAATGACCCCTTCGCCGGTCTGCCGAGGGGCGCCACCACCGACGATCAGCTGGCCTTCTTCCGCCGGCAGGTGCAGGTGGTACCCCAGGATCTCACCGGTGTGATCAACCTGCGCACAGTCGGTCTTCAACCTGCGGCTGCTTTCCAGCTCAACAAGCTGCTGTTGGATGAGGCGGAGCAGTTCATGAACCAGACCAACCAGGGCATCAGCGCCAACCAGGCCCTGTTTGCCGAGGGCGAGGTGAAGCGGGCCCGAGACCGGCTCAACAAGATCACCGCCGATTACAACGCGTTCAAGTCGGCCTATCGCGAGGTCAGTCCCGGCTCGCTGGCCCAGGTCACCAACTCGCTGATTTCGCAGCTGGAGGTGAAACTGGTCGACCTGAAGGTGCAGGAAGCCAGCCTCAAGCGTCAGTTCCGTGATCCCAGCGCCCCGGAAGTGGCCTACGTGACCGACCAGGTGCAGGAGCTGGAACGGCAGATCGAGGAGGAGCGGATGCTGAACACGAGCGGGGAAGGCAAGGATGTCAACACCCTGCAGGCCGAGGCCTCCAAGTTTGAAACGGAGATCCTGGTGGCCACCGAAGCCCTGAAGGCGGCCATCAATGCTGCCGACAACAGCCGCCAGCGCAGCCAGCAACAGGTGAAGTTTGTGGTGCGTCTGGCGGAGCCACTGCTTCCGCAGGTGCAGGCCTGGGATTGGCGCTGGCAGGGCTTTCTGGCCACCCTTGGCCTGATGGTGGTGGCGTGGGGGGTTGCCTCGTTCGCCCTGGGGATCAACAGCCGTCGCTAGGTCCAGGCCCTGCAGCGGTTCTCCCGTTCACGACCCTTCCACTCTCCTCGATCTCCCAGCCTCTTCCTCGCCCCATGTCCGCCGCCCGCGCCAAGACCACGGCCCCAGTGCAAGCCACGGCCAGGTCCTCTGGCCGTTCAACCTTGCTGACAAGACTGAGGGCACTGCCGGGCAAACTCAGCGGGCTGATGCCATGGCATCGTCGCCAGCCCTCGCTGGCCGCGCAGCTGCTTCTGCCTGATGCCACCAAGTCTCGCAGCCGGTCTGAGCTCAAAAAGCGGCGTCTCGATCTGGTGGGTCGGGCCAAGCGACTGATCGCTGATGGCAAGCCTGCGGCGGCTATCCAGCTGCTCACCAAGGCCCTGCTGGAGGATCCCCAGCACGCTCGCTATCACGAGTTGCTGAGCGATGCCGCGACCCTACGTCGGTTGAAGCGCAACAAGCGGAGCGGAGACCCTCTGGCTGATCTCCACCGTGATATCAAGCCGCTCGCCCTCCAGCTCGATGCTTTCGGCGCCTACGTGGAGGAACTCGAGCAGCTGCTCGACAAGGCCGGCATTCCCCCCGTGGATGCCAAGAACTCCAAGTCCAAGGACTCCAAACCCAAGGGCAACAAGCCGAAGAAAGCCAGGGGCCAGGGCAAGCGAGAGTCTGCCCAGACCTGAATCAACAGCCCGCCATCCCATCCAGAATGGTGTCGGCGCGACAGGTGAAGCTGTGGTGGCGGCGCACCTCACCGGCGATGGCCTGCATCAGGGGCTGATCAGCTCGCAGCTCCTGGGCCTGGCTCAGGGCGGTTTGGGCATCCAGCCCCGAACCTGAACCTGTGCGTACCAGCCCGGCTGCCAGGGCGGGGGGACATCCCGGTGCTACATCGGTGATCACGGGCACGCCACAGGCCAGGACGTCGAACACCCGGTTGTTGAGGTAGCCGTAGGCCGCCATTGCCGCGCTGTGGTCGTTGAGCACAGCCAGGGAATGGCGATAGAGCTGGGGCAGCTGGGCATTGGCTACGCCCTTGGCGCGGGCATCGAGGCCGAAGGCCTGCCAGCCGTCGCCGATCAGCTCCAGTGGCAGCCCGGCCTGCGCGAAGCCCTGGACCACTGGCCGCATCACGCCGCGAGTGTTGCCCACGAACAGCAGGCCGCAGCGAGGCGGCGGGGCTGCTCCATGGCTGCTGAAGGCCGTGGCCTGAAGCAGGGTGGTGGTTGGCTTGCCGCTGAGTCTGGCCACCCTGGCCGTGTCCTGGGCACTGGCCACGAACAGCTGGTCGTAGGCGCTCAGCTCCTCAAGGCTGGGGTCGAGGGGCCAGCTGATCAGCCAGATCGCCTTACAAACGTAGGGCTGGCTGCGCAGCCAGTCGAGCGGTGGCGCAAATTTGCCCCGCAACACCAGCAGACCGCTGACAGGCGGTGGGGGCGGCAGGTGCCGGTGGGTGTCGCGAAACATCAGCCGCGAGCCCACACCCTTGGTGGCCAGGGCGAGCTGAAGGCTGCGTGCGAAGTGCAGGTCACCCCAATTCACGTGGGAGCCCGGGTCGCTGGGGGCGGCGATCAGCAGGTCGAGATGCCGCATCAACCGGCGTGGAGCAGCCACTCAGCTGCCCCTATTGTCCCCGGTGTTGGGGCGGATGCCGCTGCATTGATCAACATCCACCGTCAACTCAACCGTTGCCGGCTGTTGCGACAGAGCAAGGCTCTGCCTGGCATCGCCCACTACCTCTACGTAAGAGGCGCTGATCAGGCCCTTCTGCTGGAGGCCGAACCTGCCCTGTGGAGCCGCTGGGGGCAGGATGCCCTGATCTGTCTGGTCTCGCCCACGTCGGCAGCGCAGTGCGTGCTGGCCCTGCCTCTGGCCTGGGGACGGGGACTGGAACCCGCTGATGACGCTCCGCTCCTGGCCGATCTGTTGGCGGCCGGGGCGGTGCCGGTTGGCATCGATCGCTGGCCCAGGCAGGAGCAGGGTGGCGGCACGAGCGATTTGGCGGTCTCGCCGCTGGCGCAGCTGCTCACCGACTGGCAGATGGCGCGGGCGGCCGGCCTGGCCACCCCCAGCGCCGCCCTCGCCGGCCTGCAGTTGGAGCGGCGCCTGCGCATCCAGATCGGGCCCGCCTGCTGGCCGGAGCCCCATGCCCTGGGGCGTCCCTGGCCCATGGAGCAATGGCTGGCGGTCCTGCCGGAGCAGCCCCAGGACCTGGCGGCCCTGGGGCTGGAGCTGGTGGCCCTGCTGCAGCTGCTGCCCTGGTCGGAGCAGCCGGGCTATCTGCAGCAGCTGGCGGAGCAGATCCTGATCGGCATCGATCAGGCTGAGGCTCCGCCTGGACAAGCCTCTGATCCCAGGCCGTGGCTACGGCTCCTGGAAACCGTGCTGGGCGGCCTCAACAGCCGCAACCCGGCGCTCCAGGCCCTGGCCGACCCGCTGCGCCAGGCTGGCCTGGCGCGGGCCCTGGCCTTACCGGATCCGGCTGATCGGGCTCTGGTGCTGATGCGGCTGCTTCAGCCCTCCTGCCTCGAGCCAGACCTGCCCTGGCTGGCTGGCCTGGCTGCCGCCCTGGAGCAACTGGTTGTGCAGCTGGATGGGTCAGATGGAGCAGGGCGCGAGCAGCTGCGTGAGCGGCTGCAGCAGGTGATCCTCAGTGGAGCCGGCAACCTGGTGCTGTTGCGCCGCCTGTTGTCGACTCTGGCGCCGAGCTGCTGCTTCCGCTTGCCACGGTTGCTCCGGGCCGACGCCTGCACGGTGCTGCTGAAGGGGCTGATGGTGCTGGAGCCCGATGATCTGGCGGCTCTGTCACCGCCCCGGCGGGAGGCGTTGCTGGGGCTGTTTGAGCGGGCTCTGCCGAAGCTGTGGTGGGAGCCGGCGCACCTGCGGCGGCTGCTGCGCGATCTTCGCCGTTTTCCGCTGGACGGCCGGTGGCTCGCCAGCGGCGGGGCTCAGCTCTTGCCGGCCCTGTTGAAGCTTTACGGCCAGCGCACGGCCCCCCCGCGGGAGACCAGCGAGGCGGAGCTGGCGCTGCTCTGCCTGCAGCTGCAGTTGCTGTTGCGGCTGGCGCAGGCTCCCGACCAGCGCCGGCAGCTTCTGCGCCTGGCGGAGGAGTCGGGCAAGCCTGCCCTCCTCCGGCTGCTGGATGGCGACGATGAGCAGATCCTCCAGTTCGCGGCAGCTGCGGCGCTGCCCCAGCGCTGCAGTTCGCTGGTCCGGCTGGTGGCCGAGCGCCAGGGGGTGCCGGCCCTGCTGCCTCCCTGGCACTCGGGCTGGGATGTGGAGCAGGCCTTTGCCGCCTGCCTGCAGCACTGGCGCCATCACATTCTTCCCTCAGCTGGGGCTGCGGAGGCTCGGCCCCAGGCGCCGATCACAGTGCTCATCACCACCCATGCGCCGCAGTGGCCGCTGTTGCGGCAGGCGCTGGAATCGCTGGCGCTGCAAACACTGCGCCCCCAGGAGGTGTTGCTGATCGACGACGGCTCACCGGCGGCAGCGGCGGCGGCCTTGGCCGAAGGTCTGGAGCAGCTGCAGCTGGATCTGCCGTTGCGGCTGCTGCGCCAGCCCTACAACCAGGGGCAGTACGCCTGCCGCAACCTGGGCCTGGAGCAGATGGCAGGCACGGTGCTGGCCATTCACGACGACGACGACATTTCCCATCCACTTCGCTTGGAGCAGCAGTGGCAGGCCTTGCAGCAGCCTGCCTGTGTAGCGGTGTATGCCCGCCATCTGCGGCTCGATCAGTCAAGCGGCGCCCCCCAGGTGGATGGAGAGGGCAACCAGTTCTTCGGTGACGGCATCACGACCTTGATGCTGCCGCGTGCCGTTGCCCTGGAGCTGGGCGGCTTCTATCCGGTGCGATCACGTGGGGATGTGGAGTTTCGCGCGCGGCTGGAGCGCCGCTACGGCGCCGGTGCGCTGCAGCGCCTGGCGGCCCCCCTGTATCTGATGCGCAGCGACAGCGCCACGGTGTCATCGAGCTTCGAATATGGATGCAGCCTGAGCCTGCCGACCTGGCGGCGTCTGGTGCGCCAGGGGCTGTTGCCATGAGCCTCGGGTTGGCAACGTGCACGGGCCAAACCCGGCAACCGGCGCCGGTGTTGATCGGTCTCACTTCGATCCGGGGCCGGGAGGGGGCTCTCAAACGCACGCTTGATGCGTTGCTGGCCCAGACGTTGCCGGGCGATGGTCGGCCGGTGGAGTTGCATCTCTTCCTGTCACGCGAGCCCTATCTGCTCGATCGGGGCTTTAAACGGCTGCCGGGCTTTCTGAGGCGGCGGATCTGGCGCTCACGGATGGGCAGGGGGCTGCGTCTGCAGGTGCACTGGACCGCCAACATCGGCCCCTACCGCAAGCTGTTGCCGCTGCTGGAGCGGCTCACGCCAGAACAGCAGGCGGCCGATCCGCTCCTGATCACCGCCGACGATGACACCCTCTATCCGCCCACCTGGCTTCAGCAGCTGGTCGCGGGCCAGGAGCGCTTCGGCTGCGTGGTGGCGTTCCGCGGGCGGCGCATGGTGCTCGGTGAGCAGGGCCTGCTGCCCTACCGGCAGTGGATTGCCCATCACCCCAGCCTCTTGGAGCCCAGCCTGTTTACGGTGCCCACGGGTAAGGACGGCATTTGCTACCGGCTTAGCCAGCTCGACTGGCGGGTCATGGATCATCGGCTGGCTCTGGAGATTGCCGGCCATGCCGATGATTTGTGGTTTAAGGCCCATGCCTTGCTCACCAACACCCCGGCGGTGCTGCTGCATCAGAGTCTTTCGCAGCAATTCCCTGAGCTCACCCGGCAGGGCCGACCAGTGCGCGACGATCGAAAGCAAAAGTATGTGAGTCCCGGGCTCTACCTTTCAATCAACAAACAGGGCGGGAATGATGTTGTTTGGCGTAAGTGCCTTGAGTATGTTGGCCATTTAAGCCTTGGCTAAGTCATTGGCCAGGCGCGCACAAAAGCAAGCCTTTGAAAACGGCTGTCTGACCAGTACTACGCCTTAGCAGCAGAGATAGGTAGGATACCTGAAGGGTTGCTGCCATTGATCGCGCTTGCTATTTGAATAGTGGGTGTTTCAAGTTCTGGTTCTACTTCGGTTTGATATGGAGTCAAGAGATAAAGGGGGTGAGAAGAGCAGTGCAGATTCAGTCTTTTAATGAAGTCCGGCTCAGACCTCAACAAGTTGCTGCTGGCAATCTGTGAGGAGCTATTGATATTTGAGACTGAAATGTAATTAGGAATCGACTCCTCGTCGCCGACAGGTGAATCCTTGAATTCATCGTCTTCGCAGGCAAAGTCAGAATAAAGGAGAAAAGGCTCGGTGTCGATTAGAAGCTTGATGTGCGGAAGTTGTTTGTTGCACTCACGAGCAAGACCTTTGAACTTATTCTTGTAGCTCAGAAGAACCAGCGGAATGCCCCGTTCCCAGTAGGAATATTTAAGATGTTCGCAAATGATCTGAATACGCGAGGAAATGCTATTATTAGAAGCCTGTAATCGCTCGATGATGTATCTTGTTCTTTTGGGCCTGGGCGGCAGCTTCGTGAAGGCAAGCTGGACATATTTGGCAAAGCATTCGGAGTTCATCCATAGGAACTCCTCGATTAGAAATTGATAGCGGTTTAAGAAGCTTGACTCACTTGAAGAGTAGCGAACGAATTGTAGGTCTTCTGTCTTAGAACTAAGCAGTTCTGTAAGGAGACCGTGTGCCCAAGTAATTCTCTTAACTGATTTCTGCGGAGGGGCTGAGCAAGAGGTGAAATAACGATCGATCGTTTGTTGATAGGAAGGCAGCAGCAGACCTAAGAAATGTCTAGCAGCGCTGGGATCAATTGTTAAAGCCGTAACAATGGTTGCCTCGAGGGGAGCGTCCTGTGGTTGTTGAATGTATGTCTGATGATTCAACCAAAGATTGAATTTCTGAACCTCAAGGGCTAGTTCATCTGACTGAGCAGCAGGAGATAATACTTGATCTAGGAGGGATAGCTTTTCATCTGGCTCTAAAACATTAATGCCTCTCACGATTGTCTTCAGAGACTTAGGGTCAACCTTGTCAAGATTGAGAATGTGACTATGAGGACTGGAATTATCATCGGAACTTTTTCTTATAATATTAATGGAGTCTCTAATCTGGCCGTAGGATGCGAAATGTCTTGCGAAAGCACTTAGTAGTGGCGCGCTTGATGAATTGAAGTATGGTTTAATATCTCCTTCAATGCGTCGAATAACACCAGGCAGTGACGCGAGGCGACTTACGGCCTCTTTGCGAATTTCATGAAACTCAGTCTTGGAGTGCTGTTCAGCGGATGTAAATAGTTGGGGAAGTTCTTCGCAGGAGAATAATGCTCTGCCAGGGGACCAAAAAGATTGCCCTGTCTGGAAAAAATAATTGGGATTACTTGTATCCTGAGAGCTTGAATCAAGGTCAGCAAGGAGTTTGGTATATACTGATTCGAGTGTATTGCGTTTGCTAAAGGTTTGACCCAGATTGGTCATGTGGAGGTAAAAGTCTGCATCATCTCTTAACGCCTTTAGCACCTCAGGAATTTGCTGTTCGAGGGCTTGTACTGACGCGTCCTGTAGATCTCCAAACTGAGTTGCGCGGCTAGTGACAAGCGGTTTTCCAGCATTGAGCATGAGTCGCGCAGAGCCACTCGTGGCGTAATGGGTGATATCGTCTTGGAGGGAGACGCACACATCGGCTTGGCTGAGCAGAGTGACTAGCTCGGGCTCGCTTAGGAATTCAGTGGTTAATGATAAGTTAACACCCTTCTCTTCTGCATAATTAGAAAGGCTGTAGGCGGACTCCTGATTATTGGTTGAGAAATTAGCCAATACTTTTGCGCCACATTCAGAGGCAACATCGATCAGCGCATGAATACGCTTGTTTGGAGACAGGAGGCCAAACGTTCCAATTGTAAAATCACTTCTCCGCTTGCTAGGGGACCTAGGTTTCTCAAAGCCTTGACTGAGCTGAGGTATGCCATGCTCCAAATAATTAATATTGTACAGAGATGAACCAAGGGAATTGAGGTGAAAAACTTGAATCCCAGAGCTGAGGATCTCCATATTTGTGAGTGCAGCTACATGGTCCCCCGGATGAAAGGTGTGCATGATCAGGCAGGAATTGTAATGCTTGCAATCCCGCCTTAATTGGCTATCAAGTCTTACTAATTCTGCGGTAGAGGGGGCCTTGAAATTCTTTGTGTTGTTATTGTAGATTCCATATTCATGCTGGATGATTAGAGTCGTTGAACTGATGTTTTTGGCCGCTAGAGCCTCATCTATGCTTGCAACCACGCAAGCGCGAAATCCTTTGAGGCTAAGGCTTTCTCTCACATATTCGGAATAGCGAGCAATTCCGCATGGCCATCCTTTAGATGGACAAAAGATAATGACTGATTTTTGATTATTGTAGATTTCCAATTGTAAAAGCCTCAACTATGCAATCCTAGCATGGCAATGCCGTCGGACTTCGTCCTGGCTGCGTGTTTTGAAAAGAGATGCCCCCCCTCGCGTGAACTGTCCAGGCTGGTCGATTATCGACTGCCTGCGCTCATCTTTTCCAGGCAGAACACGGCTTCTGGGCCTGCCACGCGCCAGGCACCCTGTCTCCAAGTGCCGGTGGGTGGATCCACTAGCCGGTCATGGCGAGAGTTGATGCGCGCTACCCGGCGGATTTCTTAAGAGCAACAGGGCGTGTAGCCGAGGACCGGGCCGACTTTCTGGTGGGCTAATGCCATCTCGAACGTCACGGGGTATTGGGAAGACAAACTCCCTTCGATGCTGAAAAGGGAGTTAGTCTTTGCTGTCCGCCAATGGTTGAAAGTTTCACTGGCTTTTACAAAGTAGGGTCTGACGTTGTCAGGGCCACACAATTTACGCGATTAGTGAGCCAGCCTTTCTGATCAGAGTTATTGAGAGACGTGCAATGCCTGATGTCTGCAATGAGGGGATAGAGCATTAGGTCTATTAGGTGCCAGCAGGCGTGGAATCGAGGTGCCAGTAGTTGAAGAAATGTCTTAATCATCATCCGGTTTAAATGGTCGCCATGGGGGACTTCGCCACAGAGATCTTGGTCACGAACAAAGCACAAGTAGCAACAAGTTTATGGATTCCCCATGGGGGGCTATCGCAATTACATTGAAAGGATCGATTTAAGAGATGTCCTCGGCAACGCTGGGAAGTCGGCTCGACTTATGAAATGGTCAATAAAGAATTCTATTTCATCCTTGGGGATGTCATGAAGATTTTGTTCTGATACGGCTAGTTCCATGGGGGACAGGGGGAGCTCCTCGTCATTCAGATATTTCGAGGAGAGAATGGCATTGTCGTTAGAGTAAAAATCAATAAGTTCTTTTTGTTCTTTTGGGAGAAGATAGCAGGGCGCATTGCCAAGCCATTCATGAAATCCATTTTCGTGCATCAGGACACAACCGCTTCTGAAAATTGCAGCGGCTAGTTTGGCATATTGACTATTCCCAAATGTATCAGCTAAAGCTTTGGACACCTCCACGGACTTCCATGCCAAGGAATCATTCAGCTGTTTTTGGTAGCGCGGATAAGCACCCACATCAAAGCCACACAGAATGCAAAAATCTTTCACTACATCCTGGTCAGGAAAACGAGACCTTTCATAGATCCTTGCATTCAGAGAATTCGCGCCGATGAGTTCTCTGTAGGGATCGAGCACTCGGGAGTAGAACATCGCGTGATCAACAATATCCTCCGCAAGATAGTCGGTGGTTCCCCATTTTGCTCCTCGTGAGTTAACGACGAGCTCCTTGGACTGTTGTGCATAAAGAGAAACCCAAAGGTCTCGCTGATGCCTCAAGTAAATAATAATGCTGATTTCGCTGAAGATGCCAACAAGTCTTCCGAAGAGCTCATTGACGTGAGTGGGGGACAATGGCCAAAAATGCTCAGAGCTCAGAACGACGGTGTGTGGATCATAGTGATCAATACAGTATTGAATTTTGGCTAGGCAGTCGTCGAGTCCTGATGTGTTTTCTTGCTTGAGCGATTGAATGAGAAAGGTGTGATTTTGAGGATCACCATTGAACAACGGGTAGGCTACTCCGTTGGAATAGAGGGCGTCTCTATTTGACCGCATGAATGCCTGTATGGCGGTGCTCCCAGTCTTATAAGTGCCAATGTGGCAAACAAGTCGTGGTGCGGCCATCCTGCAGGCGTATGAATATGATTATTTTATCATGGCGCAGTCGAAGTGCTTGCTATGTCTGCTGGTTTTTTGCATAAATCTTCCATGCATGTCAGGGTTGGGCGATCATCACCAGCCTAAAGAATGCATTAATTCTGGTCTTAGCGGTTCTGTCATGCCGCTACTTTTGATGTTGCAACCTGGTGTCAGTCTGTTCATAAAAAACATAGGCAATCTCTTTAGCACCTCTCTTTATTAGTGCACTTGTGATCACGAGTAGGTTCTGGTACTCAATGGTATTTTGCGATTCCCCCAGGTCAAGTGTTTCATCTTTAGATTATGGTTTGTTTTCTAAAACAGGATCTGGTG
>Ga0164292_10002520_pt1 | contig 14954 bp, 9 predicted proteins | sample GEODES117metaG_FD_111486 | JGI IMG/M metagenome (GOLD analysis project Ga0164292, IMG submission 111486) | Eutrophic lake water microbial communities from Lake Mendota, Wisconsin, USA - GEODES117 metaG | ecosystem: Environmental > Aquatic > Freshwater > Lake | place: USA: Lake Mendota, Wisconsin... | reverse complement strand
AGAGTAAACGCACAGATAAAATATATTATTGATAATCAACAAAATGTATTAGATTTAACCAAAGCCAATAAAAATATATTTACAGTACAAAATGTATTTAAGTCGGGAGAAAACACAAACGTATCATTGTTTAACTACAGTCCAAATAGCAATATAGCCCAATATCTTACAAATAATCAAGAGGTAAATCTTTATGAGGGCGGTTTTAAGTACAATCCAATTTTACATAGTGTAGATGGATTAACTAATAATAAGCGTTATTTTTTAAATACTCCCATAGTTACGTTGTCAAGCACCACTACTCCTACGTATACTACTTTATCCCCATCTGATCAAGGTTATTGGGGATCATTCTCAGCTACTGCAGATAGTACAACTTCACCTGGTATTATAATAGTAGATTTTACGGCAACTGCTAAAGTGACGCCTAACGCTGCATATGACACTTACGTTAGCATAACAGTAGAAAATCTAAGTAAATTTTATCTTGCTCCCTATAACACGTACACTCTTACCACTTATATTGCAGCAACGCAGACAGCTCCATTTTATTTTAATCAAAATTTACCAGCGTCTCCTTTTAATTGGGACAGTTTTGATAATTTACAAGTTACTATAAATAGTGAAGAACTATATAATCCAAGTGGAGGAACAGTTTCAAGTAGCGTTTATTTAGAATCGATTACAGATTTAGACAGCAGATGGTACGCACTAGATGATAGAACAATAAGACTATCTGCAACGCAATCTGCATATTATAATATGTTTATAGAACAAAATGTTGCAACAGGATTAGAGTCTGTGGTTAGCAATTTCGTTCTAGAACAAATGGACTTAATCAGACTTTATAACGCAACAAGTGGTTGGGGATCATATAATGAATCAGAGTATAGAGTCAACGAGGTGTTATTTGGAAATAGTGGCTCTGTTAGCTTCGTGGATTTTACTTTGGATAGAACTTTAAATCCAAAAGAAACTGATTCAGATACCATACCCGGGTACATCTCTAAATACATAGTGCTGAAAAGAAGCCCGGACGAAACCAATCTAATTTTCGCATTCTCAGGATCTTCAAACGTTACCGATGATGGTTTAGTATTTCCCGAATATATAGATCCAATAGCCAGAGAAAATTCTGGTAACGTAGTCAAAGCATTAAAACAACAAAACCTAATTTAACAATATTTATTTTTAAAGCCAATTTTATATGTCTTATTTAAGTAGTACTTCAGTCGTGGTGGATGCCATTCTAACAAAAAAGGGCCGAGAGCTATTGGCCAGAAACAATGGTTCTTTCCAAATCACGCAATTTTCTTTGTCCGATGACGAGATCGACTATACCTTGTACAATCCAACCCATCCTTCAGGATCAGCTTACTATGGAGAGGCCATAGAAAATATGCCAATCCTTCAGGCATATCCTGACGACACTGAGATTATGAGGTATAAACTAATAACATTACCTAGGGGTACTGCTAAACTTCCTGTTTTAGATATCGGATACAACAATATCAGTCTTCGTCAAGGCGCTTCTTTATCTATAACTCCTCAAACTTTAAATTATTTAGGAGCTTCAAGTACTTACGAACAATCAGGATATGTAGTAACGATAGGTGACGTTAGAACAATGAGTAATTTTGTTGGAGTTGGAATTAACACTCCTGAAGTTACTTCTTTAAATGCTACTACAACCATAGGAACTAACGTAAGTAAGACTGTGATAGGTACCACCATAAATTTGACGGCTACTACGGTTAATACTTTATTCGGAGGAGCTTCTCAATTACAAACCACATTGATAGTTGTTGGTAGAGATTCTGGAGCAAGAATAAGTGTTCCTGTAACAATTATTAAAACAAATCTATAATATCTAACATATGTCTTTTACTCAATTTGCTTCATCGGATTTTGTGATATCTTCTGATTCCGTAACGGCACCGGCTTGGAGCACCAATGCGCCTACTTTGACTTCTTTTTATACGCTAAGTGGAAACGCTACCGGTAGCTACTATGTAGATGTTTATCAAACTGCTTCTACGGCTACTGCCGCAGCAGTACAATTTTCTATCGCATACGGTCATCAATACGGATCAGGATCTGTTCCTTTAAATAGTTTAGTACCGCAAAATACCCCAACTAGAATAACATTTGGACAGTATAGGAATTTAATATACGGAGATTCTACTGCTAACTTAAACTTTGGCACCGGAAATACTTCTTCTTTAGATCTTATCGCCATTCCTATCGATAGAAATAGATATAAGGGTAGTTTATTCCCAGGCACTTTTAATTTACAATTGGGATACGGTACTTACGCTCAAAAATTAAAATTAACAGATAACTCAAACGACGTTTCTACAATAACATATCTAGATTGTGGTAGAGCTTTCGATATTATTTCGGGTTCTAATGGTACTGCTGCAAATAGTCCTTTAATAGCTGGAGCTCCTGCAAAAGGATATACGCCTTCAGGATCTTACGGTCTTTTCTTACCTGATATTGGTTTGATTTTATTGAATCCTAAAGCATTGAGTTTACCGACTGGTACTGGAGGTGGTGGTTTAGGTATCACTTGGAATTCTGCGGTAACTGTCGCAAACCAAGGGTACAACAATTATACAGCTTTCGAAACAATAAATTCTGGTAGTTCTTTCGCGCTAAATTCTCAAGAGACTATATCTTCTGATTACGTTTTTGTTAGAGTTAGAAACGCAGAGTATAATTACACTTCAAATCCTTCATTAATAGATATTTCTGGTAGTTTTGTATATTCCAACTTTGTGAATAGTCCTCAGACCTTTATCACTACCGTGGGTATGTACAATACAAACAACGAACTTTTGGCAGTTGCAAAATTGTCGAAGCCCTTAGTAAAAGATTTCACAAAAGAAGCATTAATTAGAGTAAAATTAGACTGGTAGTAAAAAATGAGTTTATCCAAGAATACTATACGGTTTTCTGACATAACTGCCACTCCAATAAAATTAAAGTATTCAGCTTCTTACTCAAGCCAATCTTTTTCAGACTTAGGAGTTACTATAAACGGCGGTGTTAACGGTCCTACAGCAAGTTTAGACCCAGTTACCGCTATGACTTATAATAACAACTATAGGTTAGTTAAACAGCTTTACTATACCAATTATATAACAGGATCTTTATTGGGAACTGGTAGTGCATGGGATTCTTCTTTACAATCCACAGCGGCGTCTGGAAGTATGGACGCAGATATTAGAATTTTTTCTACGGGCAGTAATGCAAGAACTAGTTTTTTAGCGATTCCAAGAACGGTATTTGGAGAAAATATAAGTAGAAATACGCTAGCAATATCTAGTACTAATGGTACTAGTTATAAATTAATAGATGACGGTAATGGAAATATTATAGACGCAAAAGCCAATTACGCTCATGTTGGAAATATACTATATTCTCAAGGCATAATTACATTCACCAATCAAGATTATGTTTCTGCGTTCTTTAATAATAATTTTAATTTTACGGTTTCTATAGTTGCGCCTACTCCTACACCAAGCGTAACCCCTAGTGTAACCGTTACGCCATCAGTTACTGTAACTCCTTCTGTTACAGTTACGCCTTCCGTTACCCCATCAGTTACTGTTACTCCTTCTATAACGCCTAGTGTAACCGTAACCCCATCAGTTACAATTACGCCTTCAATTACGGTTACTCCTTCAGTTACCGTAACTCCATCAATTACGGTTACTCCTTCAGTTACCGTAACTCCATCAGTTACTGTTACGCCATCGGTTAGCGGTAATACAATATACGCTTATTTAGGTAGATCGACCCCTGATGACAGTAGTAAAGCGAATGCTTGTTTTAACATAACTAGTACTAGAGCGTACTACTCTTTAAAATCTAGCTTAGCTTCAATAGTAGCAGGCGATTTATTCTACGATTCATATCCAGGCACACTAACTAATGGAAATGGTAACTGGATTGCGTTGAGAGCTGGCGGAGTTGGAACCGCTTATTCTTTCATAATTAATACAGTTGGAGAAGTAACAGTAGCAGGAGGACCATGCTAAAAACTAAAAAGATATAATTATTAAATAGACATGCTAGTAACAATACAACTTACGAATTATGGGGATGCAGTAGGTCCATTTAATGTATACTACGATTTAGACCTGGTTAATCCAATGGTTTTAGTAGCGTCTGATGTATCTTTAGCTGATTTAATTTCTGGATATACGGTGGATATAAATGCTTTTACTATTAGAGTTGTATTAGAAAATTTGAATCCTTTTGCAAATACTAATTTTGTAGAGGTATTTTTAGTTCCTCAAAGTCCTTCTCCTACTCCAAGTGTTACGCCTTCAGTTACAGTAACTCCTAGTGTTACTATTACTCCCTCGGTTACTATTACGCCTACAGCTACACCTTCGGTTACGGTTACGCCTTCTGTTACCGTAACTCCATCCGTTACAGTTACACCGAGTATTACTCCTTCTGTTACAATTACACCTAGTTCATCAATAACTCCTAGTGTTACTGTTACTCCTAGTGTGACTGTTACTCCTAGTGTTACTGTTACTCCTTCAGTTACTGTTACTCCTTCGGTAACGCCTTCTGTTACTGTTACTCCTTCAGAAACAGTTACGCCTTCGGTTACCGTTACTCCTTCAGTTACTGTTACTCCGTCTATTACTCCATCTGCGAGTATTACGCCTTCGGTTACAGTTACTCCATCTGTTACAGTTACGCCTTCTGTTACAGTTACGCCTTCCGTTACAGTAACGTCTTCTATAACACCTAGCGCTAGTATTACTCCTAGCCCTTCAATAACGCCTAGTGCATCTATTACACCATCGGCTAGTATAACACCATCATCAAGCGTAACTCCTAGTGTAACTGTAACCCCATCAGTTACTGTAACACCGTCTGTAACCGTTACGCCTTCTATAACGCCTAGCGCAAGCGTTACTCCTAGCGTGACAGTGACTCCGTCAATTACTAAGACGCCTTCGATTACACCAAGTGCTTCCATTACACCAAGCGCATCAATAACACCATCAGTTACGGTTACGCCTTCAGTTACAGTTACATCTTCTGTTACGCCTTCCGCTAGTATAACGCCATCGCCAAGTATTACTCCAAGCGTAACGGTAACCTCTTCAGTTACACCGTCTTCAAGTATTACTCCGTCTGTTAGCAAAACTCCAAGTGTAACCGTAACTCCATCCGTTACCAGAACACCTTCTATAACACCGTCAGCTAGCATTACGCCTTCTGCAAGTATTACTCCTTCGGTTACAATTACACCTTCTGCAAGTATTACTCCTTCGGTTACTGTAACACCGTCTATTACTCCTAGCGTAACAGTTACTCCATCTGCGACTATTACTCCTAGCGTAACAATCACTCCTAGCGTTACAACTACGCCTTTTGCTTGCTACAACTATACATTAACTCCTTCTACAACTACCACTTATTCGTGGTATGATTGTACTACTGGAGTTTTACAAAATCAACAGGTTATAGGTGGAGCATCTTACGGACCAGTATGTTCTAGATCTGTTCCTACTGGAGGCGCTTATATATTAGGAGGAATTTGCGGAACGATTCCAAGTCAAACTCCTTCGGCAACAATTACTCCGTCTGTTACAAGGACGCCTTCGATAACACCGTCAGTAACAATAACTCCTTCTGTAACTAGAACCCCATCAGTTACCGTTACACCTTCGGTTACAAGAACGCCTAGTATAACTCCTTCAGCAAGTATTACTCCAAGTGCAAGTATAACTCCTTCTGTTACAGTTACTCCTTCTGTAACTAGAACTCCATCAGTTACCGTTACGCCTTCTATTACTCCAAGCGCTAGTATTACTCCTAGTGTTACGATAACTCCAAGTGTTACCATTACGCCTTCAGTTACAAGAACGCCATCAATAACGCCGTCAGCTAGTATTACACCATCGGCTAGTATTACACCATCAGCAAGTATAACTCCAAGCGCCAGTATTACTCCGTCTGTTACAGTTACTCCGTCTGTTACAGTTACTCCCTCTTCTACAGTAACTCCTAGTATAACACCGACGCCTTCTCCAATACCGGCCACTATACAATTATACCATCAAAACTACGATTCTAATACCGATTCCAGTAATATGACAGGAGTATATGTACCAGGTCAAACTCAACTTGATAGTAACGGAGCTATATTCTCTACTGATACATTTATAAATCAAGGATCTACAACTGTAGGATGTCGTGGTCTTGGAGCATGGCAGATACAATCAACTAATTATAGTGTAACTGCTAATACATCTCATACAGTTACAATGACCTATTTTTCAACTATTTCAAATTGGGGAGCGTTAACAGGTGCTTACTTAACTCTTTCTATAACTAATACATCAACAGGTATAACAGCTGGCAGCGGTCTTTTTATTAATCCATCTACTCCAAACGGAACTACACATAGTTATATTTTCACTCCATTGCCAGGCATTACTTATAAGGTATTTGGCGCTATAAATAACGGCACTTTCGCTCCAGAACCAGTTTGTAGACCAAATCATGCAAACTCTGCAACTATATACTTTGATAGTTATTCCGGCGGTGAACCAAATAACCCAGTAGGATTTGCGTCATCAGCTTCCGCTTGCACAACAGGAACAGGTGGTATAGCTGCCACTGTTTATTATGATGGTACTTTTGGAGCTGGTACAACATTGTATGCTAATAGTTATAGTAATGATTTATGGGATAATAATGGAGGATATTTCTTCAAAGATGGATATTCATTCGATTTAGATGGTAGTACAATAAACAACTATACAGCATGTCCTACTCCTGTAACTATTAATATAGGAACACAAACAACTGCAGATGGAAACGGTGACATAACAGTATATGCTTGGACTACTGGTAATGTTAATGTTGATACAAATGTTACAGTTCAATTCCTATGGACCGGAGATCTATTTAACACAATAAATGATTCAGTAATTATATACAGTGGAACTAGTTGTAGTGGAGGGATTACTTTTGGTGGAGCAGATATAGGAGAATATACATCAACATTTGATATAGCTTCTTTAACACCGACTTATTCAGCAACACAAAATTACGTTCAAGGTACTGCAACTACTCCAGTTACAACATGTCCTTAAATTAAATTTGAAAAAATAAAGTAAATTAGTTATATTACAGAAAGGTACGTTATGAAAAACAGTAAAATTTTTATCTCAATTGCTTCTTATAGAGACCCCGAACTACTACCCACACTAGAAGACCTACTCTCTAACGCAAAGAATCCTGAGGATCTTCACATATGTATAGGGTGGCAGCGCTCCAAAGAAGACGCTTGGGACACTTTGGAAAAATACGAATACGATCCAAGATTCACCATAATAGACGTCGATTACAAAGACGCTAAAGGTGTTTGTTGGATGAGAAGCGAAATACAAAAGTATTACAACGGAGAAGATTACTATTTCCAATTAGATTCCCATCACAGATTTTCAAAGAACTGGGACGCAACACTAAAAGATTGGTTAAATTATCTAAGGTGTAAAGGTCACAAAAAACCAGTACTGTCTGCATATATTCCTGGATACTTTCCTGAAAACGATCCTAACGGTAGAGTTAATGAAGTTTGGGGATTGAATATAGATAGATTCATGCCAGCTGGCGCAATATTTCTAAGACCTCATCACATAGACAATTGGCAAGGATTAACGGAACCTTTTAGAGCTAGATTTATTTCTGCTCACTTTATTTTTACTTTGGGAAGCTTCGCTGTAGAAGTCCCTTACGACCCTCACTTATACTTTCATGGAGAAGAAAGCTCTTTAGCGGCAAGAGCCTTTACTTACGGATACGACTTGTTTTCTCCTCACAAACCCATAGTTTGGCACGAATACACTAGATCTGGAAAGAAAAAACATTGGGACGACAGTCAAGATTGGAAACAAAAGGACGACGAGTCTTATACAAGATTTAGAAAACTTTTTGGAATGGACCCAGGTTGCGCGCCTTGTCAAAGAAATGCTGTGATGGGCCAGTACGGTTTTGGTAAAGTAAGACAGCTTTACGAGTTCGAAGCTTATGCAGGTTTAAAATTTAGCACGAGACAAATTCATCAAGAAACTTTAAATAATAAATTTCCGCCGTTAAAAGGAGATTATGAATCGGGGTTAGCATTCAAACAAAAACACTGTATTGACATTTACAAAGGATCTTTAATAGAAACCGATTACGATAATTTTGCAGTGTCTTTTTTAAAGGAAAATGGAGAAGATTTATATAGAGAAGACATATCTGAAGTAGAAATAAAGAGCTTAATGAATTCCGATCCAGAAGATAAATTTATTCACATTTGGAGAGAATTTGAAAATTCAGAGAAACCTTATTCTTGGAGAGTTTGGCCACATTCTAAAACAAAAGATTGGTTGGAAAGAATAGAACAAAAAATAAATTATGAGTAAAAAATCAACTATATTTGTACACTTACCAGCTTACCGAGATCCGGAATTGGTACCAACCATAAAAAATGCATTGGAAAATGCTAAATACCCAAAGCGCATTCACTTTGGTATTTGTAAGCAATATTGTGAAACAGATGGATTCGACGATTTGACAGAATTCGAAGGTGACAAACGTTTTCATGTTCTAGAAGTTCCGTACAAAGAAGCAAAAGGTTTACCTTGGGCAAGGGCTCAAATTAACGAAAAGCTTTTAACCAACCAAGATTATATATTACAATTGGACTCGCATCACAGATTCGCAAAGAATTGGGACGAGACCCTAATCGAAATGCATAGCGATTTAGAAGCTCAAGGCTACAAACCAATCTTAGCGGCTTATTTGCCATTGTATACTCCGTTTAACGATCCAGAAGGACGCACTATGGAGCCATGGCAGCAGACCTTTGCATGTTTCTACCCTCACGGAACAATATTCATTAGACCAGGACTATTACACGGTTGGCAAGACATGACAGAACCACCAATGAGTAGATTCTTGTCAGGTCACTTCTGTTTTGCAAGAGCTGAATGGGCAAAGGAGATTAGGCACGATCCAGACATTTACTTTAGTGGAGAAGAATTAAACCTAACTGTTAGATCTTACACTCACGGATACGATTTATTCCATCCTCACAAATTAGTTGTTTGGCATTCTACAATGAGAGAAGAGCGAGCAGGCATGTTGAAATGGGATGACGATCATAAGTTAGGCGTGGATTGGTTCAATAAACAAGACTTAGCAAGAAAGAAGATTAGAGTACTATTAAGAACAGAGGAAGATCCTAATATAGATTTAACGGGATACGATTTAGGAACAGTTAGAACCTTAAGAGATTACGAAAAGTACGCAGGTTTTAACTTTAAAAAGAGAGCGGTTCAGAAGTATACATTAGATAATAACTATCCTCCAAATCCTCTGATAGAAGACAATGATTTATGGGAACAATCTTTCATGAAATCTTTTTATCATTTAGTAACTGTACACAGACACGATTTGCCTGGCGCGGATTATAATCATATTTTGATTGCTTTTGATGATGAGAACGGTGAAGCATTGAATCAAAAATACATAACAGGTTTTGAATTAGAAAACTTTATGCATAAAGGTCAACAAATACATTACGAAGAATTTTTCTTAACGGATAAAGATCCAAAAAGAGTTGTTTTTTGGGCGTATAGCAACGAAAGAGGTTGGTGCGAAAGGGTAGAACATCAAATTTAATATGAATAAAGATATCATTATATCGACTTGGGGATTTGGTCCTACTTATAGAAATAGAATTAAATTTCAAATAGAAGAGGCTTTGAAGTCGGGCTATAATCCATTGATGAAATACGTAGTATTGACTGATCACGTAAACGACTTTGTTGGTCTTGATCAATCTATGAGAGATATGATTATAGATGTGGTGGATATAGAGGATTTAAGAAAAGACGACGAATTTAGTAAAACATTCGAACCTCTTCCTGAGGGAAAGATCGACGACTACGAATATGCTAAACAACTAAGATACAATAGCGACGAAAAAAAATTGCTGCCTAGTTATGGACTTCAAAGATATAATCTTAAAAATATATCTAAACTAGGAATTAATAAATCTCTTTTTATAGATAGCGACGTAGAAATACCTTACAATAGATTAGTTTCAGGAGCGATATCAGAAGAAGAGTATTGGAGTGTGTTCGATACTAAAGTTAATTCCATTAGAGGATCTGGTTACGAAGTTATCAAATTTTGTCAAGTGGACGATCAACAAAAAATGGAATTTATCTACGGTAAAACTATAGGATCTACAGATAGCACAAAAGTTTTACAGGCTTGTTCTGCGGTAACTTACAAGTACTATGAAGAGAGAGGCGAATTAGATCGTTGGAATATATTGCAAGAATTGGCCACTTTGGAAGGTTGCATTAGATATTACAATTTTGAAAATGTAGAAACTTTAGATAGATTCTTTAATTCTTATAACGATATCTATAAATTGTTTTTAGAACAGCCAAGATTGTACGATGTTAATAGATGCGGTAATTATATGTTATGCGATGTTATTCCTTTGGCTTTAACAAGTCAAATAAACGATATTGAGTTATCCCATTTTCCAGGACGCTTGTATCAATTAAGAGTATTTTTCCAAGATAGATTTTGGGGACCGCCATGGCACTTTGATCCGGATTGTAATGGAAAAGGAGTCAATTTACTTCCAGCAAAAACATTAGAGGAATTTTTAAAAATAAACGAAGAACTTATTGGCTGCATGAGAAAAAGAAATCAGTGGCCTAGTGTAGCTTATACCGTATGTTAATATGAAAAAGAAAATTTTAGTAGTACAATACTATACAGATAATTTAGAATACGCTCCGTTTTCAGAACAATTAAATAAACAATATTGTGATAAGAATGGTTACGATTATCACATAGAAAAAGATAACGATAAGATAAAAATATTTTGCAATAAAGAAGAAATGTCCATTCAGTGGTACAAAGTAAACCTATTGAATGAAGTTATCAATGAAAAACCAGATTATGATTGGTACTTGTTCTTGGACATCGATGCATTATTTTGCAACATATCAGAGAGAATAGAAAAATATGTAGACGATGCCTACGATTTAATTTTGGCTGATGATGTAGGCGCACACAGCATTGCAAACACTGGAGTTATTTTAATTAAAAATAATGATTGGTCCAAAGAATTTTTATCGAAGTGGTGGGAAGCTAGATTGGATACCTCTGGTCAGGAAGCTAACGATCTAATGAACTGGGCAGGTGGAATGCATGTGCCTGAAATGAGATATATATTTAAGTCTTCTTTATGGCACGAACAAACTTGTTTAGCCGTAATGTTTAAAAAAGATCTGTCTTTAAAAGATCGCATAAAAATATTAGATAGAAACGTTTTTAATAGTCACAGATACGGTCCCAATAGTTTTATATTCCATGCCTACGCATACGCTTACAGTAAAAATAGGGACATAGATAAAATCTACGAAGCCAAATATGGAGAATTTGATAAGACGAAAAAAATTAAAGTTATCTACTTTATTTACTGCAAAGGAGACTTTATCAACTTAGCCAAAAAAGATTTAGAGCGCATTAAAGAATCAGGCTTGTACAATGATCTTGATGAAATGCACGTAGTATGCTCATTAGAATTTAGAGAAGACGAAGAAAGCTACAATAAAATATTAGAAGTATTTGAAGGCCATGATAAAGTTCATTTTACTAAAGCTTACGATAATAGATTCGAACATTACGGTATTGTAAAAGCATGGATAGAGTCTCAAAAAAGTGATGGACTTATTATGTACTTCCATAGTAAAGGAGTTACTAATGTACCTACTGATACCAACGAACATTCCGAATGGAAGAGGATTGGCGATGCGTCATTCATAGAAATGCTCAAGTACTATATGATTGATAACTATAAAAATTGCTTGGAAAAATTAAAAGTATACGATCAATGTAATGTATCAGATAGTTTTGGTAGAGGTTGGCCTAGTGGTAATTTTTGGTGGGCTAACTCGCATTACTTAAGACACAATCCATATCCTTACGAAAGTACATACGATAGATGGTCTAGTGAAGCATGGATCAATATGTTTAGAGTGGATTATACGTGCTATCAATTTTACGAAAGATTTGGATGGAGGGATAAATTTACTTCTATTCCAGAAGCATCATATAAAAATCCTAATTCTTTAGCAGATAAAAGAATGATTTTAAAATCCGCTAAGTTTATGACTTTAATGGAGCCTGAAAACGAACACGATAGAAATAGACCTACGGAAACTAACGAGGTGGATTTCACAGAATTTGTGCAAGAGAATATAAATAATAACGAAGGCAAAGGAGTTAGCGGCATTATTGTGGCTATGGATACCATGGGTCGTGTTATACCGGATCCTTGTTACGGAGTTAAAAAATCTCTTGTTATAGAATTTAACATAGAGGGTGACGATACTACATATAGATTAATAGGAGACGAAGGTCAAGTATTAAACTATAGAATAGATAAGGTTAAGTCGGAGGGTTACATGTTTCACGAAAATACTAAAAAATTAATTTACTAAGATGCCGTTTTCAACAAATGTTTATAAAAAGGAAACTTTAAATTTCATAAAAAATAAATTCAATCGCACTAGTTCTGTGTTAGATATTGGAGCCGGTGCAGGTATATATTTTGACTATCTTAAAGATCACTTTTATAAGATGGACGCAATAGAAGGTTTCGAGCCCTACGTAGAAAGATACGGTTTAAGAGAAAAATACGCAAATGTATTCGTTCAGAATATCTTAGATTTTGAATTTAATTATTACGATTTAATTATTTTTGGAGACGTATTAGAACACATATCAGAAGAAGACGGTATCAAATTAGTAGAAAAATTATACGATAAGTGTAACGATTTAATTATAGCTATTCCCTATAATTCAGAACAAGAAGCGCATTTTGACAACGATCTTGAAATACATAAACAAACAGAATTAACTCAAGAAAGTTTTTTAGCAAAATATAAAGGTTTCAAAGCATTGGCCACTAGATACGATTATGGAGTTTTTGTAAAAGATAACGAAGCTAACAAAAATATAGTGCCGATCATAGAAGGCCCAAGAAAAGATACAGTTAAATCGGACTTAACCGTTGTAACAGGTCTTTGGGATATAGGCAGACCAGGTAGATCTTTTGAAGAGTACCTTTCTCACTTTAGAAAAATACTACAGACAGAAGTCGCAATGTTTGTGCATATTCCAGAAGAATACGAACACATAGTTTGGGAGATAAGAAGTCCGCATAACACTTACGTTAAAGTTTGGGAATTATCTGATATGAAAAATCTTTACAGTTCTTTTTGGGATAAAACTCAAGAAATTAGAACGAGTGAAGAATGGTTAAATTTAACAGGAGAAGGTGGATGGTTAAAGAATAGTCCTCAAGCAGTATCAGAATGGTACAATCCAATAGTAATGTCCAAGTTTAGCATGCTTCACAACGTTACTGTGTGGAATCCTTTTCAATCCAATTATTTTATTTGGTTAGACGCTGGAATTACTAATACGGTTTACGAAAAATATTTTACCGACGATAAAGTGCTGGATAACTTAATTCCACATTTGGATCCGTTCTTATTCTTAAGTTACCCTTACGAAGCTAGAGACGAAATTCATGGTTTTAAAATAGACGGCATGAATAGATTCGCTGGATCTAAAGTAGAGTACGTTTGTCGAGGCGGTTTATTCGGTGGACATATCGATGCTATTAGAAGTGCTAACGGTACGTATTGGCATTTGGTCAACGATACTTTACAATCAGGATACATGGGCACTGAAGAAAGCATATTCACTATTATGTCTTATTTGGAACCTGAAAAATTTAGAAGGTTCGCTTTGGACGATAACGGCTTAGTTGTTAAATTTATAGACGCATTGGCTAAGAACGAAGTAGTATTAGAACCCATACCGGAAAAAAATATTAAATTATACAAGAAGACAGTAGATCCTAGTAAGTTAAAAGTTTCTGTGTACATGTTAACTTTTAATTTCCCTCATCAAGTAGAACATACCATTCAAACTTGGTTGAAGCACGATAATTGGTTGACAAAAACAAGAAATATATTAATAGACAATTCTACCAACGAAGAAGCAAGAATTGCCAATAAAGAGATATGTGACAAATATAACTTTGAACATATTATTACCAACGAAAATACTGGAATAAATGGTGGAAGATTTAGAGCTGCTAAACATTTTCAAGAGTCGGATAGCGATTATTATCTGTTCTTAGAAGACGATATGGGAATATACGAGGCCTCTGAAGGGATTTGTAGAAACGGATTTAGAACTTATGTACCGAATTTGTACGATAAAGTTTTAAAGATCGTGGAAGGTTCAGATAAAGATTTTTTAAAGTTATCTTACACGGAAGTATACATGGACAATAACATTCAAGTGTCATGGTACAATGTTCCTCAATCGGTAAGATCAGAATTCTGGCCAGATTACGATAGATTGCCAACTGCGGGTTTGGATCTTAATTGTCCTAAAACAAAATTAGACACAATAGAAGTCGTAGACGGTCTGTCTTATGTTAAAGGAGAAATATACTATTGCAATTGGCCAACATTATGTGGAAAGAAGGGCAATCAGAAGATGTTCTTAGACGTAACGTGGGATCGCCCCTACGAACAGACTTGGATGAGTTATATGTTCCAAGAGACTAAAAAGGGAAATTTAAAACCTGCGGTATTATTAGCTAGTCCAATAAATCATAATAGAATAGCTCATTATACACCTGAGGAAAGACGAGAGAACTAATATTTATACTTAGCATGCCAGTAATACAAGCCACTCCATATTCCATCTCCTTTTTGGCGGAATCAACTATCTACCAAAACGAAGTTAGGTGTCTAGTAAATGAAAATGATTTTAACTATACCCTAAATCCAAGTGCCATAAAGGACGGT
>Ga0164292_10002518_pt1 | contig 14963 bp, 12 predicted proteins | sample GEODES117metaG_FD_111486 | JGI IMG/M metagenome (GOLD analysis project Ga0164292, IMG submission 111486) | Eutrophic lake water microbial communities from Lake Mendota, Wisconsin, USA - GEODES117 metaG | ecosystem: Environmental > Aquatic > Freshwater > Lake | place: USA: Lake Mendota... | reverse complement strand
GGCTCCGCGGCGGGTGGCTCCGCGGCGACCGGTTGCCCCTGTTGTTCTCAAGGGGCGGACGGCGAGTCGCAAAGAATCAAGATTCGACGGAATCCTCATCGAAATTATTTGACGCTAGTCATCGGTTTTGAAGATAATAAGCTGGTAGGCTTATTCGGCAATCTCCTCGGAAAAAATCGTGATGAACCGACTCCAAAAGGCCCGCTTTGGCCTCGGCAACCAGCCGATGCTCACGCTAATCGAGGCAACGGCCTCAACGCGAGTCGTGGGCGTCGCACGTAGGCGACAACTTGTCGGGTCCCGGGCCCGAGCGATCCGTTCAACGGTCCCGGGCCGAGCGGTTTGGGCTTTGGCCGTCTGGTTTGCACTGATGGTGTTGTCGCTGAGTGGCTTTTTGGCGAATCGGGTGTTCGGACAAGAGGCCGCACCTGCCGCCCCCCCGCAACCGGCGACGGCGCCCGCCCCTGCAGTGCCCGCCCCTCCGGCGGGCATCCGATCGGTGCCACTACCTCCCGCTTTAACCGCCAAAGCGACCGTCGCAGCGATGGAACGTGTGAAGGGCGAGGGTTTGGCGAAAGCGGATTTTTCTCCGCAGTGGCCGGGATACGAGGAATTCCGGCGATATTACCAGCTGTACCAATTTGGCAAGCTGATGGATGCCAGTTATGTCGCCGAATATGGCAAGATAACTCAGTCGATCCTGGAAGATTTGGATCGCGCACAAAAGCAGCGTAGTCCGGCCGCGAATACCCTCGGGGGCTGGGTCGTCGCCGGTGCCAGGGCAATCGCTACGGGGAACTACCATCCGGTCGCCCGCGTGACGTCGACCTTGATGCTTGCCCAGACCGACGATCAACCCGCTGATCTGCGGGCGGGCCGCCCCCCTGTACCGGCCGCGGCCGCGCTTCCTGTACTGGTTCAGCTTTATCGAACCGAAACCAATCCGGACGGGGTTCGGGCCGCCGCACTTCAAGGAATTCTCAGGCATGTGCAGATGGGATCGGTTACCGACCAACGATTTCGGGATGGGATCGCCGGCATCGCCCTGCAGCTGATCGAAAGCAATCCCCCCGCCGGCCGTTCCCCTCAGGCACACGCATTCTTGCAAAGGTACGCGGTCGATATCCTTGGAGTTTTGGCCGATCCCAACACCTCGCCAAAGACCGCAGAGACGTTGGTTTCCGTCAGCACCCAACCGGGCCGTCCTAATCTGATCGCCGCGTATGCCGCTTCGAAAGTTGGTCGATTCCAACCGGGCAAAGCGAAGGTAAGCGAGGCCTCTAAAATTCTGCAAAGCTGGGCAGCGAGGGGCGCAGAAACCATCGATCGCGAGATCGATCGAATTGCCAAGCTCGATCCGCCGATAGCGGTTCGCGACCAGCCCCAAATCCCAGTCACAACTACCGGCGGTGCTGGCGGTGGTTACGACCCGTCGATGGCCGGCGGTATGATGCCGGGCATGGATGGTGGGATGGCTGGTATGGGCGATTACGACCCAGGAATGATGAGCGGCATGGACGGGATGGGGATGGGCGGTATGGAAGGTGACATGTACGGTGGGATGATGGGGATGCCAGGGGGCGGGATGATGGGCCCGATCACCATTCTCCCTCAACCGCTGGAAATTGTTACCGCAAGGAGGAGTATCAACGACGTCTTTCAACAGCTCCAAGTCGGGGCGACAGGCCAAGCCGCTGCCGGACTTCCCAAACAGCCTAGCGGCGGCTTACTGGCCGTTGCCGATCCGGCAGATAAAGCGAATATCGAGTCGTGGGTGAAGACCCTCGGAGAGGTTGTCACCGCGATCAATGATCGGACGTTGACCGAAAGGAAGAAATTCGTCGAATCCCTGACAGAGCAATCGAACGTCCTAAAGAAGTTGGCAGGCATTGAAGTCAAAGAGGACGAAGCAGCGACGGATGCTCAAGGCGCCATCGCAGGTGGGGAGGCTGCACTTGGACCGGAAATCGGTTCAGGTCCTATGGATCCCGCAGCGGGATTCCCTCCTGCCGCTACAAACGTCCCGGGCGTAGCGGCGGCGCCAGGTGTCAACCCGCAAGCAGCCCCGGGTGTCAACCCGCAAGCACCCCCAGGTGTCAACCCGCAAGGACCCACCGCGGCCGGTGCACTTCCGCCCGTCGGTACCGCCGGTCAGCCTGAGAATCCGCTGGCTGATCCCGTGAACGATCCCTTAGCTACGCCACCGTCGAACAATTGATCGGTCACGCGAAGCTTCGCGGCGTGATTGAAGCTCGCCGCTAATGATGCTTAGGCCTCGCAAAACCACAAGTAAGGAATCAGGCGGCCCGCCGATCCCGGGTTCGCTGTTCAGAGACGGTAACGGCTGGCAGCGCAGGAGTTTCAGGTGCCGAAGTGACGGGCACCTCATCCCCCTCAGGCCGCGACCGCCGAATCGCCTCCTCTCCTACCTCCATCTTGTCGAACAGGGAGCCAAGAAGCTTAGGATGCACACAAACGTAGCTCCACAGCAAGCCGGCGGCGATCCCACCAAGCACATCGCTAAAAAAGTGGGAACCGGTTTGGAGTCGTTGCAAGACGGTTAGACCGCTGAACAAGACGAATAACCATCGCCCCCGAGGCAGTGCCGCACATAGGCCGATGGTGAGTGCGACAGCAGTAGCCATATTGCCACTCGGAAACGAGCGGGCATTGGCGTCAAACATCGCCACATGCTCCAGCGACCAATCGAATCTCCACCACCAAGCGGTATCAACCGTGGCCAAATCGAGGTTGATCTGGCTTGGCCTCAGCCGCAAGACGAACATCTTCATGACCGTAGCAACGGCACTCGCACCGGCAACCATCGTGACCAAACGAGGCAGCAACGGGCGAGCCTGAGGCGACATCAGGAAAACGCTGAGAAAAATAAAGAAAACGCCGCTCCCATGGGCGTAGAAGCGAACCAGTTCCATGGTCCGAACGAAATCGCCAGGAAACGGGTCCGTGTCAAACCAACGGGCCAAGGGGATATCGATTAAGGTCGCCAAGGGCACAGAAAAAGCGGCGAAAACAACGGACCAGAGGAGCAAGCCAGGCCGCTTTTGCAAATCCAGCGAAAGGGAGCGGTTGATCAGGGGCAACGGCAAAGCCGTTGGGACCGATTTATCGCGAGGTTGAGGTGGCAAAACCATCCTGCAATTCCTGAGACATGCCGTTCGAGATCACAAGAAGCGTGTAGCAAACCGAGGCGGACTGGCGACAGGTCATTTCAAAGGAGCGAACGGACAAGGGGCCAGACGGACCCGTTGGGCGCAGCGAGAATGGGCTCGCCCATTTACAAAGCAAAAGCAAGCCCCTTTAGTCGCCAAAAACAACCAACAAAGGGAGGTTCATTCACCTTGGAGAGTCAAGAGCAACTGTCGCGGCGTGGCCATCGACCGGTGTTCGCAAAGATAAATCCCTTGCCAAGTACCAAGGGCGAGCCGGCCAGCGGAAACCGGAATCAAGAGGCTCGGGCCGAACAAGGATGCTTTGACATGTGCCGGCATATCGTCGGGGCCTTCATCGCTATGGCGGTAATCGAGCGACTCGGGGACAACATGGTTGATCGCCATCTCGAAATCGATCCTGACATCCGGGTCGGCATTTTCGTTAATGGTGAGTGACGCGCTGGTGTGTCGAATGAAAACGTTAAGCCAACCGACGCGGATGGATGGTAATTCGGGCAAGGATTCGAGGACCCTGTCCGTAATCAAATGAAATCCCCGTTTCGCCGGGCGGAGCGTCAATGATCTTTGGACCCACATCGGATGCCTCCTGTCGAAAATCGATCGGGACAAACAATCGGATCAATCCGATTGTCACGGCGTAGCGATCAGGACTAACGGGAATCGCCGGGGACGCCGACTTGTTAAGGGTGCGTAGCCTGTCAGGGTGAGGTCGAACCATTGCCCAAAACGCTCCTTAAAACCGGTCTCGAAGACCGAAGGATTCGAAAAAGTGTGGCGAGCCCTTTTTTTAGCGATCGGGGCGATGTTGGTGATTGTCGGCGTGGAAACGCTTTTAATTGATAGCGCTACGATCTATTCGACGGCGGAAACATCAGCCAACGACCTGACGGACCTCAATAACCAGCCGTCGGGTCCCACGCGGGTGATTAAGCCGAAGGACTGGATGCCATGGACCGCGATGAGTGTCGGCTCGATCGTAGTCCTCTATGCATTCACGTTACCACAGCGGTGGAAGGCCAGCGGGGGGTAAGTCGATCAGCGTAGCGCCACACCGTCTTACCCCCAACATCCGACCGCACCCGTCGTTACAACAGGTGCGGTCGACTCGGGCGCGGTGGTTATAGGAGCTTACCCAAACGGGCTACCAAATCGGCAGTCCGGCAACTGTAGCCCCACTCGTTGTCGTACCAACTGACGACCTTCGCCAATTTGCCCTTGCCACCCAGCACTTGGGTGAAGTCGGCCGCAAAAATGCTGCTGTGGGGGTCGTGGATCACATCGCTGCTAACGATCGGGTCGGTCGTGTAGGCCAGGATCCCTTTGAGCGGACCTTCGGCCGCCTTTTTCACCGCCGCATTGATTTCTTCGGCATCCGCCTCTTTGGATAGATTCACCGTCAAGTCGACGACGCTACCGGTGGGTACAGGAACTCGCATCGCGATCCCGGTCAGCTTTCCCTTTAGCGAGGGGATAACCAGAGCGACTGCTTTGGCCGCACCGGTCGTTGTCGGGATGATGTTCGTCGCCGCGGCACGGCTCCGATAGAGGTCCTCATGGGGTTGATCCTGGACCTTTTGGTCATTGGTGTAGGCATGGACCGTCGTCATCAGCCCCGATTCGATACCGAAAGTCTCGTGCAAGACCTTGGCGACAGGGGCCAAGCAATTCGTCGTGCAACTGGCGTTCGAAATGCACTTCAAGTCGCGGGTCAACATATCGTCGTTAACCCCCAAGACGCATGTCAGGTCAGCGCCATCTTTTGCGGGGGCACTGAGGACAACCTTTTTGCATCCGGCTTGCAGGTGACTGTCGTAACCCGGCTTATCACCACTCGATCGGCCGGTAAAAAAGCCGGTCGATTCGATCACGATATCGACTCCCAAATCTCCCCAAGGAAGTTTTCTGGGGTCACGCTCCGCTAAGGCATGGATCTTTTTGCCATCGACATAGAGGGCATCGTCATCGAAGCCGACGGTACCGGGGTAGCGCCCGTGGGTGCTGTCGTACTTCAAGAGTGTTGCCAGCGTCTCGTTATTGGTCAGGTCATTAACCGCGACGACTTCGAACTCTTGCGATCGCTCCATCAGGTTGCGGAAAGTTAACCGACCGATGCGACCAAACCCGTTGATACCGACTCGAATTGCCACGATGACTGAATCTCCAAAAGACGTTGCGTAATTGGCTCGGATGCCGAAAACCCCCCGAACCGCTCAATGGCCAAGCCCCGGATGGGATTGCTCGCCCGGAAGGAGGTGGCGATGATTCTTCTTTCGACCCCAGAAAATTCCGGAAGATCATTCGCGCGAAGATTATAGGGCCAGCCAAAGTTAATGAACCAGCCCCCGCGACCACCGCGCACCAGCCCGCCACAACAGGGCAACAGCGGCCCCAATCCCGCCCCTGGCCAAAACGCGCCCCCGAAGGAGACGTTACGCCGCCCGGCATGGCGGCTTCCGGAGGGGGTTGCGGCGGGAACTTGGGAGTACACCCAAACCGATTCGATCGCCACAGGGTACCAGCGATTCGTGGCACAGACGCCGCTGATCAAGCGGGATATCGAGTGGCTGCTGGGGGAATTGCCTTCGCCTCTGGCGAACCGAGCGACCCACGTCATCGATCTGGGTTGCGGGGACGGCCGGGCGTTGCGGGCCCTGTGGGAAGCAGGCTACGAGGTCTTGGGAGTGGATCTCAGTCAGCCGATGTTGCGCGAGGTCACTCGTAAGGAGCATGGAGACGAGATCGGCAGGCGATTGCTGCGGGCTAACCTCGTTCAATTGGATGGCCTTCGGGACGGTTCGGCAGACCACGCGTGCTGCCTCTTCAGTACGATCGGGATGATCCGAGGGCGAAGTTACCGCCGCCAATTCCTTGGTCACGTCGCACGGATCCTCAAACCGGGTGGGACGCTGGTTTTGCATGTGCACAACCGCAATTCCGCGTGGCGCGATCGCCCCAGTGCTGCCGCTTGGCTCCGCTCGGCATGGGAAGCGATCCGATTGGACGGGAACGAGATGGGGGACCGGACATACTCGTACCGTGGCTTATCGGACATGTTCTTACACACCTATTCACGGGCGGAGCTTCTCCAAGATTTCGTCGCCAGCGGTTGGGAGGTCGTCAGGCTCGTGCCGCTATCGATTGATGGGGGTGCGGCGCTGCGTCACCCAAACCTGCTACCCGGGTTTCGCGCCGGCGGTTTCCTCGGGGTCGCGAGGTCGCCGCATTAGGTCGACGAACATCTCGACGAGATGTTCCCTACCGGTCGCTTCCCGGAGTTGGGCCAGGGTCCCTTCATGTCGCAGTCGGCCACGGTGCAACAACCCGAAGCGATCGCAAACCCGTTCCGCCTCGTCCAGCCCGTGAGTGCATACCAAGACCGCCTTCCCGAGTTCTCGGAGTCTCGCCACGTACTCGAACACGACTTGACTGCCGACCACGTCAAGACCGCGAGTCGGCTCATCCAACAGCATCACAGGGGGGTCATGGATCAGGCCACGGAGCAGCGTGACGCGTTGCCTCTGCCCCGTACTCAGGCCACCCGCACGACGATCGAGCAAGGCGCTGATATCGAGCAAGTCAGCCAGCTCGACGAGGCGTTGCTCGGCGTTCTCCGTTTCGACGCCGTAGAGATCGGAAAAGAAAAGGAGCATTTCGCGGACCGTCAGCCAGGAGTAAACGCCATCGCTGGCCGATACGAAGCCGAGTTTCGCCTTCACCGCCGCCGGATCGTCACAGGTCCTGACTCCCTCGACCTCTGCGTAACCGCTGTCCGGTTCGATCAATCCCAAGATCATCCTCAGAGTCGTCGTTTTGCCCGCCCCGTTCGGACCCATCAATCCATAAACCTCCCCCGGCGAGACGACAAACGAAAGGCGGTCGACGGCATGCACCGCCCCTCGTTCGAGCCGAAAGGCTTTGGTCATCTCATGAACGATCAGCATCGGCGGGGCTCCGGGCGGGGCGGCAGGTCGATCGCGACTCGCGTTCATCTTAGCGCGGCAGAGAAGTGGGCAAGAGCCTCAGCCGTTCCAGCGGCACGTAAAACCTTAAGTAGCGTTTGCCATCGGTGAACCTCTCGCCACGAATGTCTTCCACCAAAACGGTCGCCCGCTTGGTAATCCGATTGACCCAACCGACGAGTTCCTGCCCTTCGTGGAGGAACCTTACCCGTGAACCGACACGCACATCGAAATTCCTGGCCGCCCTTTCGCTCTGAGTGATCAGGTCGTGCTGGTGTTCGGTGTGACCAAAGAACCTTTTCGCGATGCCCTGAAACCTACCTTGACTGCACGAGCTGTCGTTCCAAAAAAACATTTCGATCAGGTGGACCAGCTCATGTTCGCAGACCCTTTGCATCGCCTCCAAGCGATTAACACATCGCAAACCGGTCACGGTGATCGGTCGATCGACGTCCCCGAATGCTTGGAATAAAAGCGTCGACGATAGGATCAATTCGAAGCTCCGATGATCGGGTCGGTGGCCGGCCTGTTCGTCGGCCCGGCCGCGAGCTTTCGGCGGGAAATGGGTTACCAATTTTCCGGCGATTCGGGTCATCCTCGACGACAGGCCGAAGCGGACCCGATCCCTTCCGATCGACCCCAGAAGCTTCGCCCCGAAAAACTCGCGGTCGTAAAGCATTGCCATGCGACGCAGGTCATCCGAATCGAACCGCTTAAAATTTGGCGACTCCATCGAACGGCTTAATTGCAAAACTTCGTAATGGATCCGTTGCTGACGGAGCCGGATCTCCTGCTCGGTTAAAGCGGCAACTAAAAGCTCGTGAGCCAGTTCCGAAAGTTTCTCCGGTTGGTAAAAAACGCCCCTTCTTCCGGGACCGACATCCCGATTCGGCAAATCAGCCACGTCGTTCGACTCCCCAGGAAAACCGGTCTCCCCGCACGATTCTGTCCCCCCTTCGGTTGCACGCACCACCGCTAGCGATCATCTTAGCGGGGATGGGAAATCGCGTGCCAGCTCGCGAACCCATTCCCCTCCACCATTTCTACAGGCGGCAGGTATCTCCGCCATCCCTATCTTCGGAGCAGACCGATCATGGCACAGACCAATCCAACCGACCGTCGCACATTCCTGCAAACGACTGTAGCCGCCGGGGCCGCCGCCGCGGCAGTCATCCCGTCATCCGCACGTGCCGTGCAGACCGGAAACGACGTGATCCGTGTCGGTCTGGTGGGGTGTGGCGGTCGCGGCAACGGTGCGGCAATCAACGCCATGAACGCCGGTAAAGACGTCCAGATCGTCGCCCTGGGTGACCTTTTCGAAGACTCGATCAAGGTCGCCCGCAGTTCGCTAGGGCCGCGCAACCCCGACCAATTCAAGGTCGATGACGACCACTGCTTCGTCGGCTTTGACTGTTACGAAAAAGTCCTCAACAGCGATATCGATGTCGTCCTCTTGGCTTCCCCCCCCCATTATCGCCCGATGCAAATCGAAGCGGCCGTCAAAGCGGGGAAGCACATTTTCGCCGAAAAACCGATCGCCACCGATGCTGCTGGCGTCCGACGGGTCATGAAGGCCTGCGAAGAAGCGGATAAAAAAGGCCTGAACGTCGTCAGCGGCCTCTGCTGGCGTTACGACCAAGGGGTTCGTGAAACGATGGCGAAAATCCACGACGGGGCGATCGGTACCGTGATCTCGACTCAGGCCAACTACCTGACTTCGCCGGTCTGGATCCGGCCCCGTCAGCCAGGAGAGAGCGAGATGAGGTACCAATGCCGCAATTGGTACTATTTCACCTGGCTCTCGGGCGACCACTATGTCGAGCAATTTATCCACAGCCTCGACAAAGCGATGTGGCTTCGACACGACGAGCCCCCGGTCAAGGCTTATGGCATGGGGGGCCGCCAAACCCGTAGCGAAGCGACCCAAGGGAACATCTACGACCACTTTGCGGTGATCTACGAATGGGCCGATGGCTCAAAAACCCACGCCTATACCCGCCAGTTTAACGGGACCTTTAACCAAACCGAAGATTTCATCCACGGGACCAAAGGGACCGCCAAAGTCCTGGCCCACCAAATCGAAGGGGAAAGCCCGTGGAAGTTCACCGGCAAGAGCGTCAACATGTATGACCAGGAGCACATCGAACTCTTCCGCGCGATCCGCGGCGAGCAGCCGAGGATCAACAACGGTGAGTACATGTGTCGAAGTACGATGATGGCAATCCTTGGCCGGGAAGTATGTTACAGCGGTGAGGTCTTGACTTATGATCAAGTTGCCAAGAGCCCTCAAGACCTCAGCCCCAAGAGCTACAGTTGGGAGACCCCGGTTACCGAAGAAGTTTTAAGCCCGGGCAAGTACAAATTCCCGGTCGCCTGAGATTCGCTTCCCCTTGGTGCCAAGCGAACCGAGGGGCTTGGCGAACCAAAACGATTCGTCATCCGCGGGGCGGGGACCGGCTACCGGTTCCCGTCAGCGGCGCGTGGAGTCGGGTCGGGATCGCTTTGCTATTGATTTCGCCCCGTTTTCGAAAGGAGGACTTGATGAAGATTCCCTACCTAGTGATCTGCTTGATTTCAGCGACCGCGGCCACAGGATGTTTCAAGCCAGTCCCGCCGGCTGCGCAGAACGAACCGGCGAAAGAGGCCCCACAAGTCAACGACGCGACAGCCGCGCCACCCCAAGAGGCAGCCCCTCGCAAGACGATTAACGAAAAGACGCAGAACGTCTTGGCCCTGGAGGAGGCGATCGCCGCAGGAGGACAGGTCGCCAGCAGCGAAATCAGTGCCACCAACCCGCTCCTTCAACAGGCCGATGCCTATCGGACCTCGGTTGCGAAACTAGGTGCCTTAGCGGTGGAACAGGCGATCCAAATTCGCAACGCGTCGAGCATCAAGGACCCGAAACCTCTTACGCATGCAGAGTTCTTGCGCGAGATCATCAAGCCCGGGCAACCCGATGGGATCTGGTTGGCCATGCTCCCGTACTACCAAGAATATGCTTGGGACGCCGCGACTCAAAAACTGGTCGCCGTCGACTTTCCCAAACGGATCGAAGAACGGGAGAAAAACCGTTAGTGCCGCTAAGACTCGCGTTCTCGATAGCCATCCGACGCCAGCCATCGGATGCCTTGTGTGCGCGTCGCGGCCTGAGCACCACCCAGGCCGAGACAGCAGTTGTGGGTCACACCCCAGCAATAGCGTTCAGCCGATCAGCTCTTCTAGCGATCGCAATGCGAAGCCGACGTGCATCGCGGCGCCCAACGGCAACGCCTCTTCGTCAACCTTGAAAAAAGGGGTGTGCACAAAGTGATTCGCGCCGATCGCATCGTTGCGAATCCCGAGGGCCACGAAACAGCCCGGGACCTTTTCCAAATAAAAGGCGAAGTCCTCACCACCCATGACGGGTGAGATCTCATGAATGTCGGACCGGGAGATAAATTCGGCCGCGACCGTTTTTGCGGTCTCCCAACACTCGGGGGTGTTGACGGTGGCCGGATAGTCGGGATCTCCAGGCTGATCCTCCAACACCGCCTCACAGCGCATCGCGCGGGCAATGTTCTCCGCGACCCGTCGCATCGCCTCGCGTATCCGATGTAACTCTTCGGTACGGAGCGACCGGATCGTACCACTCGCCACGACCTCACCCGGCACCACGTTGTAGGCCGTTCCTCCATGGACCGAGGTGACGCTCAGGACGGTCGGCGAAAGCGGGTCTGACTCGCGGGCGACGATCGACTGGAATGCCCCGATGATCTGAGAAATCGCCACGATCGGGTCGTGAGTGATGTGCGGGAAAGCGGCATGCCCCCCACGCCCGCGAACGGTCAAACGGAACTCGCCGGCTGCTGCCAAAAGAACTCCTCCTCTGCTGGCGATTTGGCCCGTTGGCAAGGTGGGCCAAACGTGCAAGCCGAAAACTCGGTCGACCTTAGGGTTGTCGAGGGCCCCTTCGTTGATCAGCCGATCCGCACCTGCCCCGCCCTCCTCCGCCGGTTGGAAAATAAGTTTCACCTTTCCTGGCAGGTCATCCTCGATCGATTTGAGAATCTTGGCCGCCCCAAGGAGCATCGCCGTGTGGCAATCGTGACCACAGGCGTGCATCACCCCTGGACGCTGGCTACGGAAATGAACGTCGGACAATTCTTGGATCGGCAGGGCATCCATGTCGGCTCGCAACGCGACGCATGGCCCGTCCCCACTCCCCACCGTGGCAACGAGCCCCGTTTCGGCCATCTCGATCGGCGACGAGATACCGATTTCCCGCAACGTTTCCAGGACCAATCGTTTTGTCTCGAACTCCTGATACCGCAACTCCGGTATCTGATGCAGGCGGCGGCGTAAATCGACGATCCACGTTTTTTCTGCAACAGCCCGACCGAGCACGTCCGCGAACCGCATTGTACTTCCTCCGATTTCGAGAACAGTGGCGACTTTTTGACGTTGGCGCCCGCCGCGGGTGATGAAGATTCTTGGTGCGATAAGCGACCAAGCATCTCCGGCCCCCTGGCCAATTCAAGACGCGACGATAGCTTACCGGCGATCGTACCTGCTTTGGCCGACACCAAGCCACGCACTAAGCTCAATCGGCCGCGTTCCGGACGCGGCGTGCGAGCCACAATAGGGTAACGATTCGCACTGGCGTCAAAGAATGATAGTATACCCGCGCAACCCGGAACCCGGCCTGACCGAAATCGTCCGGGTGTCTATACTCGGTACTTTGACCGCTACTGACTTGGAGCACGAGCTAGCGGCAAATCGTCCATCATTCACCAGTTACCCATGAAATACGCCATCATCATCCCCGACGGCTGTGCCGACGAATCGATCGAAGGATTGGGGGGGATGACCCCGTTGCAAGCGGCTCACCTCCCGAACATGGACCGTTTGGCGGCGTCGGGCAGGGTCGGCCTGAGCAACAACACGCCGGCTCACCTCCCGGCAGGCTCGGAGGTCGCTAACCTGTGTCTGTTGGGTTACGACCCCGATACTTATTTCACCGGGCGTGCCCCGCTGGAAGCGGCCGCCCAAGGGATCGAACTTGCACCTGGAGACTGGGCAGTCCGCTGTAACTTGGTGACGGTCCGGGACCAAATCATGGTCGACTTCACCGCCGACCACGTGAGCACCGCAGAAGCTACGGAGCTGCTCGCTTCGGCCCAAGAATTTCTCGTCGATCGCTCGTCACCGGCCGAGTTATTTGGCATTCTTCCAGAACAACTTCGGTTCATCCCTGGTGTCAGTTACCGAAACCTGTTGATCTTTCGGGGCAAACCGGGTGCGGCAGCCCCTTTCTCGCGTTATACACGCACGCGAGCCCCACACGACTTGACCGACCTTCCCGTAGACCACGACTATCCTCGAGGCCCGGGCAGCGACCTGCTGGTCTCGTTGATGGAGCGATCCTGCGACCTGTTCCGCGAGCACCCGGTCAATACGCGTCGTGTCTCCCACGGGCATTCGCCAGCTACCAACCTCTGGCTATGGGGGTTGGGCGAAGCGCCCAAGCTCCCAAGTTTCGAGTCCCGATTCGGAATCCGCGGGGCGATGATTACCGCCGTCGATCTGCTTCGTGGGATCGCCGCTTTGATCCAGTGGCCAAGGATCGAAGTACCCGGCGCCACAGGTTATCTCGATACCGACTACGACGCGAAAGGAAGATACGCGGTCGATGCGCTCGACCACTACGACCTTGTGTGCGTCCACATCGAGGCCCCCGATGAAGCCTCTCATGAGGGTCGGCCCGATGCGAAAATCGAATCGTTACAGCGGATCGACGAAGCGATCGTCGGTCCGATCGTGCGAAAGTTAGAGACGTTCGGGGAGTATCGCGTGCTGGTCTCGCCAGACCACCCGACGCCTTGTTCAACAAAGAAACACAGTCACGGCAACGTACCGTTCCTGATGGCAGGGTCGGGGATCGCGCCGGATGGCCAAAACGCGTATGACGAAGCGAATGCCGCGGCTAGCGGCTGGAAATTCGACAAGGGTTGGGATCTGATCGGCCAATTCGTAGGCTGATCGATCTCAGGGCGACGGCCCGTGGGGCACAAACCCAAGGGGGCCTCTCCGTACGGCTTTCCGACCCGTTCAACGATCCGTTTTTCGACCTTTACACACCCCATGTTTGATTAGACATGCCCCTGATCGTTCAAAAATTTGGCGGCACGAGCGTTGCCGATCCTGAGAAAATTCGCGCGGCAGCCCGCAAAGCGATCCGCGCCCAAAGGGAAGGCAACCAGGTCCTGATGGTGGTCAGTGCGATGGGACACCAGACCGACCATTTGATCGACTTGGCCAATCAAGTGAGCAGCCGGCCTCCGGCCCGCGAAATGGACATGCTTTTAAGCACCGGGGAGCAGGTCAGCGTCGCCTTGGTCGCGATGGCGATCGACTCACTTGGCTCGAAAGCGGTCAGCATGACCGGCGGTCAACTGGGCATTCGGACCGACAACACGTTCACGAAAGCCCGGATCCGTTCGATCGATACGACCAGGATCCGAACGCTCCTTGACCAGGGATACATCGTCATTGCCGCCGGGTTCCAGGGGATTGATGACGACTTCAACATCACGACGCTGGGCCGCGGCGGCAGTGACACCACCGCGGTGGCCTTGGCAGCCGTGCTGGGGGCGGATGCTTGTGAGATCTACACCGACGTCGATGGCGTTTATACGACCGACCCGCGACTTTTGCCCGAAGCCCGCCGGGTCGGTGTCATCAGTTACGACGAAATGTTGGAACTGGCCAGCCTCGGCGCGGGCGTGATGCATAGCCGTTCGATCGAATTCGCCAAAAAGTTCGGTGTCCCGATACACGTCCGAAGTAGCTTTTCGGACATTGAGGGATCGATGATCGTGGCCGAACCCGAGTCACGCAACGTGCCGGTTAGCGGGGCGGCCCTCACCCGAGCCGAGGCAAGGGTGACGGTCCTCGGGGTTCCCGATGTCCCCGGCACCAGTCTCGATATCTTTTCAGCGATCGCCGCGCGGAAGATCGCCGTCGACATGGTCGTCCAGAACGTCGGCGAGAACGGCTTGGCCGACATCTCGTTCACCGTACCTGCAGGAGAGTTGCAGGCCGTTTTGGAAGCGGTGAAGGAACCGGCCGAACGGATCCGGGCCGCCGGTGTGCAGCATGACGACCAGGTCGCCAAGGTCTCCGTCGTCGGCGCCGGGATGGCGACCCAGACCAACGTCGCTTCTCGGATGTTTCGCGCCCTGGCCGATGCGGGCGTCAACATCCAAATGATCACCACCGGCGAAATCAAGATCTCGGCGTTGGTTTCAAGGGATCAGGCGGACAAGGCCCTCCGCGCGGTCCACGAGACCTTTGGGCTGGACAAGCTCCCGCCGGACGCCAAGACCTGGAAACAGATCCGGGCCGAGCGGGCGCGGGCTGCGGATGTCGAATCGTTGATAGCGCGGCTGCGAGCCGATGCCCTGGAAGGGTTGATGCTGACAGGAATCGCCGTTTCGGGCCCCCAAGCCCGGGTGACCCTGCACGGAGTCCCCGACCGACCGGGGATCGCCGCCGATGTCTTTGACGAGATCGGCAAGGCCGGTATCCTTGTCGACATGATCGTTCAAGGGATCGATGGCCTGGAAGGGTCGACCAGCATCAGCTTCACGACCGACGAGACGAATTTAACGCACGGCTTGGAAGTCGCTAAACGACTTTGCGAACGGTTCAAAATGCGTTCCGCCCAAGCGGCCGGTGGGATCGTCAAAGTGACCGTCAGTGGGATCGGGCTTCGGAGCCACACTCAGGTGGCCCAGATCCTCTTCAAGACTCTGGCCGACGCCCAAATCAACAT
>Ga0164292_10002517_pt1 | contig 14963 bp, 14 predicted proteins | sample GEODES117metaG_FD_111486 | JGI IMG/M metagenome (GOLD analysis project Ga0164292, IMG submission 111486) | Eutrophic lake water microbial communities from Lake Mendota, Wisconsin, USA - GEODES117 metaG | ecosystem: Environmental > Aquatic > Freshwater > Lake | place: USA: Lake Mendota... | reverse complement strand
CCTGATAAGCGAGGTTGTCGGTGACCACAAACAGCTCGTAATCGGTACTACCGTTGAACTGACGGTGGAACAAAAGAGCCCCGCCGAGGCTGTCTATCGGTGGCGTGGAGGTAACTAACAGCACCCGCAACGGTCCGCTCATGACAAGTCGTCGCGCTGGTGTGTGCCCACCTGCTCGACAGCATGGCGGTAGAGATCGAGGTGACGGCTGGCTACCAGCTTGGGGGCATAACGATCCTCAGCGGCGGCTCGACAACGGGCACTCCAGGCTGGTCGATCCGCCATCACGGCAGGCAACAGGGCTGCCGCGGCGGTGGCGAGGGCGGCACTGTCCGTCGGCGGAACCAACTCACCGGTGAGGCCGGGCTCGACCATCTCGGGGATGCCGCCCACCGCCGAAGCCAGCACAGGCAAGCCGCAGGCATGGGCTTCGGCGATGACGTTGGGGGCGTTGTCGATCAGAGATGGCACCACCAGCAGATCAGCGGCGGCGTAGAGGGTCGCGAGTGCTTCAGGTTCGGAGAACCGGCCAAGCCAACGCACACCGGCAGGCAGTGCCTCAGGGTGGGAGCCGATGCAAGCCACCGTGAGCGGCACTGGGCAGGCCGCCTGAAGCTGGGGAAGCACCGCCAGCAGGGTGGCCATACCCTTCACCGGATTGCTCACCGACGCCGCAACGAACAGCAGCAGTGCCGTGGTGGGCGCCAAACCCAGCTGGCCCCGTCCTGTTGAACGGTGGCGGGGATGGAAGCAGGCCAGATCCACAGCATTGGGAATCACCGCGCACGGCAGGTCAGCAAACAGCCGGCTGGAGGCGGCCATCCTGGCCATCCAGGCACTGGGGGCGACCAGGTGCAGGCGTGATCGGATCGCCCTCAGGGCCCGCAAACGGCGGCGAAAGCTGCGAGCGCTGAGATCGCCAGAGGATTCGGAGACGAGTTGGGGACAACATCCACAGCCGGTTTGAAAGCGCTCGCAATCGAGGGCGTAACAACAGCCGCCAGTGAAGGCAGACATGTCGTGCAGGGTCCACACCACTGGGACGGATGCAGGGATCCGGGGCAGCACGCGGGCGAAATCGAGCAGGTCGTTCACCCAGTGAAGGTGAATCAGATCGGGCTGCTGCAGAGCCCGGGCGAGGGCCCAGCCATGGGCCGATCGATCGCTGAAGAAACCAGCGAGGAGAGCAGTACTGGCCTGAATGACAGACTGGTCACGCCGGCATTGCCTGACGCGAAGGCGGCGCCAGAGTGCCTCAGGCACCCGGTGCCCGTAAGTCAGGGCGCGGACCCGGGGATGGTGCGGTCCCTCGGCCGAAGGCAATCCAAGCAGCTCGACGCGCGGCAGCGAGCCGGCGAGGGCGTCGACCAGGCGGGCAGCCGCCACCCCGGCACCACCGGCGCCGGGGTAGGTGCACACCTGCAGAACGGCGTGCGGGAAGCTGATCATGGGGCAGGCACACGGCGCTGGAACTGCCTCCGCCAACTCTGGATGGCCTCGGCCGGCAACGTGAGCTGGGCGGCAGGAGCTCCACCGATCCAGCTCTGCAAGGCCGGTCGATCACCACGGGCGGCTGTGGGCAGGCCCGTGTCGTGGGCGATGGTGCGGGCACGGTTGTCGATCGTGAGAATCAGACAGCGAGCCCCGGCCTTGAGGCAGCGGATTCCGCCATGGAGCCTGGTGCCCACATAGTCGAGCAGGGGGTGATCGGCCAGGAAGCGATCAAGGGCGGCCAGAGATCGTTCCAACACCAGCCCTTCAAATCCGAGCTCACGGGCATAGGCGAGGTCGTCGCGGCCCTGGGGCCAGAAGGCCACGGAGCCGTAGTTCTCCGCTAGCAACTGGAGCAGGGCGCGATCAGCGGCCGGGTCACGGTCGTAGTCGGTGAGCATCACCAGTGCAGCATCAGCCTTGGTGGTGCGGCAGGTCACCTGGTGCTGATCGAGAAAGGACCACATCGTGGGACACCCCGTGTTCAGAGGTTTCAGTAGGCGCAGGGGGCCGGGATTGATGGCCTCCAGCTGGGCGCGGGCCTGGGAATCGCGCACAGAATGCCGAAAGCGCCAGTGCAGCACGCTGGCCAGCAGCACCCTGGTATAGCGGTTGGCACGGCCCTGATCGCGCCACCAGCCACAGCCCATCAGCACCGCTCGGCGAACACGCAGGGCATTGGCAAGAGTGAGATCCCACTGGAAGTAGCCATCCATGTAGGAACTGAGCAGATTCGATCCGCCAACGATCACGAGCTCGGCCCGATCAGCAAGACGCCGCTGGGCAGGGCCGAAGCGCAGGTGGGTGGAGACTTTATTGATCGAGGTTGACGGGGCGAAGATCCCACGAAGCTGATCAAGAACAGCCTCTTCGATGATCTGATCACCCAGATTGTCGGCTAAACGACCTTGATGGTCGGCGATACCTGGGGACCACAACAGTATACTTTTATACATTAGAGAACGTTGATTATCACATGAATTGATCCATCAAAGTGACATGCATTTCAGCAAGTCCTCTCGAAGAGCCTGGGCGAGGGAGTGAGGCAAAAGGCACGAAGATGCTTGATGTAGGTTCACGGCAAATATCGCCTACTTTGCATATGAGGATTAAGGTCCACGCCGGTGTTTCAACAAGAGCTGTTGGGTTGAGCTTCCTTGAAGATATATCAAGTCGAGACAAAGCAAGTCTAGGAATACGAGTGTTTCAGCGAGACCTGCATTACAAGAATCAATTATAGTTATCACAGAGGCGGTGCCAGGCTGCAAAGCTGTATACAACCGTCAATCCATGTTCCCAAAGCAAAAAACAGGACTTTAGGTTTTCAATTCATTCCAGCGCGTTGAAGTAGATCCTGAGATTGACCACAGCATTCAAGAGTCTAGGATTCTTTACAGAATCATTGGACGATGGGTGAATCGGCGTCGCAGTCGACTCCTCGTTGAAAGACCGATCAGGCTTTAAGAGGCAAGCGCAAACTCAATTTCTCCATTCAGATTGTCCTGAACTACTTAGGGACTGCTGAAAAACGTTTCGCCCGCCCGCCTTGAGGGCAGCAAAAGAACCGGGGTGAAGCCAGCTCAAAATCGAGGTTATGCAGCAACGGGTGACTCGGCTGTCTCGTTCGGGCAGATATTCCTGATGGCCACCAAGAGACAGCCAAGAGGTTGACAGGCACAAACCCACGCATAAAAAGTGACAAAAAAGAGGCAGAGCAGCCTCAGGATCTTCTCGGCACACATCACCAGGAATGCCATAGAGATCATCGTTTCTGCACCCTTGGGCAGCCGAGCCATGATCAGCTGGAGTGAATACTTGCGCTTCCCTGATCCAAAAACACCCTCAACCTCATTTCGCCGCCGCTGGTCAGCGCTGAGCTGCTTCTTGTGCGCAGCATTCACCCCTGGATCCTTCGGTGGCCTTCCCAGTCGTTTGCCAGAGAGGCGTATGTTGTTCTTTTTGCAGAAGTTTCGATTCTTGGTATTGATATAGATGCGATCGGCACAGATTCGCTCGGGGTAACAGCCGTGCTCTTCCTTGTACTTCTTGGCTTGCGGGATCAGGTCCTCAGATTCATTGTACGGATCCCAGCTGATCCTGTGCAGGAATGCAAAGCCATTCCGAACAGAGACACTGATCTTAGCCCCAAACTCAACAGCCGCTCTTGCCTTGCCGCGAACAATTGGACGAACATGTCTCTGAACCAAGTTGACGATGCGGTCGGGGATGCTCCGTGTCTTGGCGTATAGCAGGATCGTCTGTTGTCGGTGCAGCTCGCTGATTACGAGAAGCTTTCGCCACCAATGCGTCTTAAGAGCCGAAAGCCTGGCGCCAGAAGCGATCAGGGCGTCAATGGCATCAAGGTTTCTCTGCAGGTAGTCGAGCTGGCGGCGTATCGCTGCTTTGATTCTGCGACGACGAGGCTTTTTTTGTTTGGCGACATTGAGAAAAGCAGCTCGTGCTCTACCACGATCGTATCGAGGCTTGTGCTTGCGATGATCTGAGTGTTGCTCGCAGAGATCATCGATGATTCGCTCAGTTGACTCCCTCGCCTCATTAAGCAGCTTCAGATCAGTTGGATAGGTGATGTCCGCTGGGGTGCAAGAGGCGTCGATGGTGAGTGTTCCCCAATTCTTTTCCTCAGGCCAATCAGCTGGCTTGACTAAATCGTCGATTGAGATCTGGGTTCCTTCATCAGCGCCTGGGTCTTCGGAGTCGTCGTCGTCGTTCAGTGACGACATAGCCTCGATCACCATGGCCCTACCACGTTCTGCGATGAGTTCATTGATCCGCTTGAGATCCTCCTCTGAGAAACGCTTGCGGAAATGAACCATCATCGATGGGTCGAATGGTGCCTTACTTGAGTAGCCGGCAAAACCCAGAAAAAACTGCATATAGGCGTTTTCTCGGAACTGCTCAACAGTCTCCTCATCGGTCAAGCCAAGTCGCTGCTTGATGAAGAGCGCACCAAACGCCAGTCTCACAGACTTCGCTGGGGCACCAGTCGTGGGGCTGAACTGAGGAGCATATGTTGCTTCCAGCTCGTCCCATGGCATCAAGGAGGAGAAGACTACCCAACGGTTGTTCGGGTCCAACGTACCGCCAAAAGGCACATGAAACTCTTCGATTGAGAGCTGCCCGTTATGATGCTTTCGGTACATCTGCAGCGTTTAAGAGTTGCAGCAATCGTTGATTGCCCAATACGAGGCCAGTTTATCGGGTCTCGATCACTGAAACCAGCTGCGCGGCAGTCGTTCTGACTTTTTCAGTAGTCCCTACTTAAAGGCCTTCGTCTCTTGAACAGAGGAATAATCGCAAAATCATGCTTGCGGATATCCCTCCTCAAGTAACCATGATTCAATCTAACTTTATTGAACAGACTTTCAACACCAGGCCTTGATAACAAAGCGGCACCTTGGCTCTGAGAGAAATTAATGAGACTTGAATGACGGCCTATAACGGCAATATTAGATAATTCATAAAGAGTCATTGATCATTTCTAAAATAATCACGCACTAAATCTGTAGCTTGCAGTTCACGTTAGGCATTCACGAAAGCAATAGTGGCGACCGGGAATACAAGCTAATCTGGCGTTCGATCCGAGTGCTGGATGCCTAGACTAATGCAGATAGTTGGCTTGTTAAGCTTTGTTGTGGTCGACTATCACGGGACGAGTCTAGTCAATATACAGAAGTGGAGCCTAATCTCATGCATCGGGTCAATCACGTGGTTAGGCACGGCTTGGAACGAATCCTGCCGATAACGTTGATTGCAGGCAACACGAAAATCGGCACATGTCTGATATCGTCGTTTACTTAATCTAGTATCCATTAAATCGCCAAGGTAACTATACTGAGGTTGGCCGGAGCGGAAGCTTCTAGGTTAAAGACATTGCGGGGATCGTCCTGCTGCACCTCCACAGCCCCGATCTCAATCATTCCGGGTTGCGCCATGAACCACGTCTGAGCTGGATATCGATGCCAATGATCTCCAGGCCAGGCAAGCCTGACGATTCAGCCAGAACAGGCGCTAGATGGGTACCCTCAAAGCCACAGCAGCCAGTGACTAGAACGCGCATCAGGTCTCAGCTTGATGGAACCTGTAAAAGTCTTCACTTTTCCCATGATTGAGAAGAAACTGCTGTACATCAGACTGAACAGCCTCCGTAAACTTGACGAAAAGATGGGCTGGCCAGATGGGCTTGAGAAGAGAGCTCTGGGGTATAGAAAAAAGAGCGCTACGAGCCCACGCCCTACGGGCGGAAACAGGAAACAGTCTCTGAATGCGGCTCTTGGATAGGAACCCGACGAACCTGCGATGAACTCTTCGCTTGCTCAAGCTGTTTTCCACATTCAAGGGCATCGCCAACAATGGCTGAGGGTCAATGGCTAGAAATGTACAAAGATGAGAGAGTTGCTTGGCACGGTCAGTAACAAGGTCTTCAAGATACATAACATGGATACGCTCTTCGCTAAATTGTTCGAGCCAGGCCTCAAGTTGATAGCTGTAACTACACGTGTTGACAAGATTCTCAAAAATACTTGGTTCAGACAGGTAGCAAGCGAAGCCCTCTCTTGCCTTGACTCCGCAAATCTCTTCCTCCGTTGTTGTTGCCAGGTCAGGGGTCAGATTGACATGCATCTGCCAGGTAGACTCCGCTTTTCTTAACGGATGTCTAACGATATAGATGATTTTTGCGTCGGGGTTAACATTGAAAAGTCTTTTGGCGGTGGCAGGATGGCGATCCCGATCCGAATAAGCGGGTGTCGCCTCGCCGATTAATGGTTCATCACAGTAGTGAGCAAAATATCGAGAGTGGTAATAGTCTAAGCCTTGATCGAAGAGTTTTGGGCTCCCAAAGAACATCGTTTCCTTGGGGTTGCTCATGCACACATCGGGATGGCTACCCAGCCAACTCGCAAGGCTTGTGGTACCAGCCTTGGCAGCACCAATGATCACGAAATCTATCGATCTTTCCGGAATCGTCATAGTCTTTCTGCCTCATGCTGGCGCAAAAGGTTAGAGATGTGTGCAATGTTGCAATTCAGGATGATATTCATGACCTGGCCGGGGAAGTGTGTGCGCATCTTGCTGAGATTGCCGATAACGAAGATAGGCTCAGCGATGTGACTCCCATCGCTATACACATCTATCTCAGTCTTGCCCCAAGGCTGTTCGGCAATTTGTAAAGCATCCTGATTCTCACAGGAGATGGCGCGGCTGTCACCCAGCCTGTAAGCCTTCGCTACCTGTGGCACCCCTAGGAAGGCCTCGATAAAGCGAGCGAAATGGCTGGACTTCTCGGAGCCGAACAAGCTCAAGGAACCGGGATCCAGCAGTTTGATGATAGATGCTAAAGGATGGAGATATGGAATTCAGAGGTCTACAGCCGCCCTGAGCTGCTGGTTCCAGAGCCGGCTGTAGGCTCCGCGATTGGCCAGCAGGTCCGGGTGATTCCCCCTTTCGATGATCCGGCCGGCCTCCAGCACCAGGATCTGATCGGCACCAACGATCGTACTCAGCCGGTGAGCGATCACCAGTACCGTGTGGTTGTGCTCAAAACGCTCGATAGCCTCCTGCACCAGCCTTTCACTCTGTGAATCCAACGCACTTGTGGCTTCATCGAGGATCAGAAACTCAGGATCACGTACGATGGCCCGCGCCAGGGATATGCGCTGGCGCTGGCCGCCGCTGAGCCGATAGCCGCGCTCTCCCACCACAGTATCGAACCCGTCCGGCAGGCCACGGATGAACTCCAGGGCCTGAGCAATAGCCGCTGCTGCCTCCACCGCTGAGCGGTCAGCCCCAGGCGTGCCAAAGGCGATGTTGTCCGCCAGGCTGGCATTGAACAGGAATGTATCCTGACTCACCACCCCCAGCTTTTGCTGCCAGCTGGACAGATCCAGCGCATTGAGTTCCAACCCATCCACCATGATCCGCCCTGACGTGGGCTGATACAGACCAACAAGCAGATCGGCGATCGAGCTCTTGCCCGCGCCACTGGTCCCAACCAGTGCAACCACCTGCCCCTTAGGGATGCTGAAGCTGATCTCGCTCAGTGCAAGCGGAAGTTTGGGGTCATAGCGCAGGCTCACCTGCTCTAACTGGATGCCCACCTCCATTTTCCGGAAGTGGACGCCAGCCTGACGGCGGAACTGCTTGCCGGCAGGGCTGAGGATCTCGTTGAGACGGTCGATGCGGGCGGAATTGTCGCTCAGTCGGCTTAAATTGTTAGCCAAGGCACCAAGACGAATATTCACCCTCTGCAGGGTGATCACGAACGTCACAAGGCTTGGCAGAACTCCCGTGGCCCGCCCACCGAAGAAGAAGATGCTCAGCGAGGCGATCATTGCGATGGCCAGCACCGGCAGGAAGCTGGCAACCGGCGTTATCACATTGACCAGCCGCTTCTGATACCGAAGCGCCGCCTCCAACTGGCCCATCTGCGCCTGCACGAGCCGATCAGCCTCGGCCAGCTGACCGCTGCTGTGCAGCAGGCGCAAGGCCTGAATATGTTCGGTGATGCGGCTGACGATCTCAACTTCGGTGTTTTTCACCCGTTGGGCCCCAGTCCGGATGCGCGGCAGCAAGGGGCGCTGCACGGCAGAAACCACCACCCCCACCGCCAGGCTGGCCAACAGCAGCCAGGGAGAGAGCCGCACCAACACGGTGAGATACATGGCCAGAAGAAGCACAGCCACCAGGCTCTGCCCCAGCAGCTCGATCTTCGTCTGAACAGCTATGGGGCCTGAACTGCAATAGTCCTTAAGGTCGCCCACCCGGAAACGGCTGGCAAAGGGATAGCTGAACGTGAGGATGCGTCCATGGATGCGGGCGGTGACCTCGGCGCGGCAGCGAGCCGCAAAATAGCCCAGACTCACCAAATTAACGTAGCGGGTGAGGCTGTAGGCTGCCTGCATCAGCACCGCCAACGCCAAAAGGGTCAGAAACAGGGGCACCGTCGGCAGAGCGTTGAGCCAGGCCCCCAGCGCGGGCAGCCGGCCCAGTAGCGGGTTGTTTCCCAACGACACCGTCCCCTTCTCGGCTGCCGTGAGCAGCTCCACCGCCAGGAAGATCACGCCCAGGGTGGCACCCTCCGTGAGGGCTTCCAGCAAGCTGCTGCCCAGGTTCACGGCCAGCAATCGCCACTGACGGCGGGCTACATCGCGGATCAGCCGGTCGGCGGGTTCATGGCCCACGAGGGGTGAGAGCAAACGGCCCGCCAAAGATTTGCCTGAACGACGGAGAAAGGCTGCTGGCATCGATTCAGACGTCCCCCAAGATGCATCCGAATTGGAGCCCCTGAGGCGGGTCGATGACCAAGTCGGTAGAACGGTGATTAACCGCCCCTTTGGGATGCTTGACATCAACCAGGGCGGATATCAGTCTGGGCAAAGAAGCTCTGTTTCTCCCGCAAGGAGCGATCAGGATCTGTAAACGCGTCATGCGGAAAGGGCGATCCAGTTGGCGTTCTCCTCGGCGAAGGCAGCGATCTCGCTGAGGATGGTGGACGTGCAGATCTGAGGCACCCAGTCCCAGCCACTGCTGGCCAGAGCGTGATCGAGCACCACCCAGGGCAGGTCGTAGGGCCGGGGTGCGGGGTTCGTGCTCACCGGGTTAGGGCCCCAGCGCTCGCTGCACCAGCTGCTGAGCTGGTGCAGCGAGATGGCCGAACCGGCGCCTCCGCTCACATTGGCCAGGCGCGGCTTGCTGCGATCGTCGCCGGCCTGCAGCTGCAACGCCAGCAGGGCAGCCAGGTCACGGGGATGGAGGCAGTCGCGCACCTGGTGGCCCTGGCCATCAAAGCCAATGTATTTGAGGGGCCTTTGCTCCCTCCAGCTGTGCAGCCAGAAGGCGAAGATTCCCTGGTCAGCCTTGCCGAACTGTCCGGCCCCTGCCAGCACGCCGCAGCGATTGATGCGCACCGGTAGCTCGAAGGCATCCCCGTACTCCAGCGCCAGCACTTCCGAAGCCAGTTTGGTCGCGCCGTAGAGCGATACTGGTGCCGCCGTGGAGAAGGTTTCATCAATACCTGCAGCACTTAGCCCTGGGGTGGTGGCCAGGGCTGCTGGCGTGGGCGCGAAGGCCCCATCGCGGAGCTCCACCCCCAGCTGGGCCAGCGGCGGAATCGAGTACACCCGGCTGGTGGATAGCAGCACAAAGCCGGAGCCCCAGCGCTTGCAGGCCTCCAGCATCTGCATCGTGCCCAAAAGATTGTTGTCCACCAGCTGGCGACTGCTCGCCTTGCCATCGACCCCCGCCAGCACGCTGGGGTTTGCCGCTGCATCGATCAGCCAATCCTGGGCCTCCAGCCCCTCCAGATCAGCCGCCTGGCGGATATCGCCATGAAGCACACGAATGCCCCGCTGCTCCAGCCGTTCCAGGTTACGCCAGCTGCCGCGGCGGCTGAGGTTGTCGAGGCCGGTGATTTGCAGATCATTCAGATGGGCCTGCAGGGCAAGACAGAGCTCGGAGCCCACGAAACCGCAGGCGCCGCTGATCAGGAGGCGCATGGAATGAAATGTACCAATTTCGAAGACTCAATCAGCTTGATTGAACTATGCTAAAGCAGAACAGGGGTTGCAAGAGGCCGCCAAGGCTTCGGCATCGTAACCCCAGCACTGCTCTTGATCGTGATCAATATTCGACAAGATAAAGGCTAAATCTTCACTATTAATAGGACATTTTGGGCTCTTTCTAACTTTTTCTGAAATCAAGCCCATGCTTGCTCTGTGCAGGAGGCGACGTCTCCAGCTCATGCGCCCCTTGTATCCCGTCGGCAAAACGATGGGCTCAGGCATGAGTTGATCAGTGATTAAGGATAACCGCTGAAGGATAGAGGAGGGATCCTTGAGAAACAGGTCAAAGTTTACACAAAGAAGCCGAGGCTGGCCGGATAGCTTTGCGCGCCAAATGTGATATTTCACCCTACGCACTTCAATAATATTTGCAAAGTGGGCTCCTTGATTCAATGGATTTCGCTCAAACTCCATCTCTCGCATCCAGCGGGGATCTTCAGGGGCAATGCCAGCCTGCTCATCCCAAACGCATTGCCATTCAGCTCGAATAAAATCTGAAAAAGAAATCCCACGCAAATGATGGGCCGCATGCCAGGGCTGGGTATGGATGCTTCGCAGCCAGTCAATCGGGTTACGGTTTACCAAGACATACAACCGATCACTCGGAAATGCCTGTTCATCAAGAAACCGGGGTATAAGCCAATGTTTATACCCGTAGTCATAGCAAGGCTCAAGTCCAGGAAAATTTGCAGCTAGAGCAGCCTCAAAGTAATTGGAGCCACTGCATCGCTCGCTGAATAAGTGATATTTCATGTCAGGTTATCGGGAATCTCCTCAAGCAATGATCAGTCACGTAGTCATGAGCAGCCGGTGTGAAACCAAAGTCATCGACAGCGCGTGGGGATCCCGCTACCCGATCCTCGGTGGCCTGCAGAGTGTAATAGGGCAGGGATCATTGGCTCAGTTGACTGTGCAACTGGTGATCGAATCTTTAGCAGAGTTTGTCAAGCTAGCCAATGGCCGGCCCTCTGGCAGATCCAAGCAGCGAACCTGCTGCATCCAAGGTAGTGTCAATCGAGATTCCTCCCCAGCTGCGTGGCGCGATTTCGCGACGCCGCTGAATCCACTGGCAGCTGAGATCGCCCAACGTCTGGTTTGGACGATGCAGCCTTGCGGAGATGAATTGGTAGAACTTCACGCCCTCAGAGCTCTCACCTAGGTAGTGAGTTCGCGAGTCTGCCAGTTACGCACGATTTGGCCGATTGTTTCGTTCAGGCTGATGCTGATGTCCCATTTGGGGTAGTGGTCACGCATCTTGCTCAGATCGCTGATGTAGCAGATGTGATCGCCGATGCGGTTCTCGTCGACGTATTCGAACACCTGGGCCTTGCCGGAATGCTGCTCAGCAATCTGGAATGCCTCCCAGATCGAACAGGAATTGGCGCGGCCGCCGCCAAGGTTGTACACCTCTGCCACCCTGGGTGCCTCCAGGAACGCCTCGATGAAGCGCGCCACATCGTGGGAGTGGATGTTGTCGCGCACTTGCTTGCCCTTGTAGCCGAACACCTTATACAGCCGGCCCTCCAGGTTGCACTTAACCAGATAGCTGAGAAAGCCGTGCAGCTCAACGCCGCTGTGGTTCGGACCGGTAAGGCAGCCCCCCCGCAGGCAGCAGCTGGGGATGCCGAAATAGCGGCCGTACTCTTGCACCATCACATCCGCCGCCACCTTCGAAGCCCCAAACAGCGAGTGCTTGCTTTGGTCGATCGGAAAGCTTTCGCTGATACCGTTGCTGTAAGCCGGGTCGTCGTAGTCCCAGCGGGTTTCCAGTTCCTTCAAAGAAATGCTGTTGGGCCGGTCGCCGTAAACCTTGTTGGTGGAGAGGTGCACAAACGCGCTCTCGGGGCAGCTCTGGCGAGTGGCCTCCAGCAAATTGAGGGTGCCCACCGCGTTGGTGTCGAAGTCGTCGAACGGGATCGCCGCCGCCCTGTCGTGGCTGGGTTGGGCCGCCGTGTGCACGATCGCCGTGGGCTTCAGCTCAGCTAGCAGGGCCAGCACCCCCGGCCGGTCACGGATATCCAGCTCGGCGTGCTGGAAGTTGCCCCCCAGCTGATCCTGGAGGCGCTTCTGGTTCCAGCGCGTGTCACCCTGGGGCCCGAAGAACACTGCCCGCTGGTTATTGTCCACGCCCACCACCTTCCAGCCTTGCTGGGCGAAGTGCACACACACCTCCGAGCCGATCAGGCCCGACGAACCGGTGACCAGGAGGGTTTGGTTAGACATGAGTGGAGGAAGGATGGTGCGGGACTGCAACACGAGGAAATCGAGCTGCAGTTGGTGGTGACGCCAGCGTCAGTCGACGGGGCTGGATGGGTTGGCTGCTCAAGGGGAAGTCATTCCTGGAGCCTGAGTCCAGAACTCGCATTTGAGACAGGGGCGAGACCAGATGTGGTGCGGTGATACTTGAGCGTGCGAGTTCGCAACGGCGTATGGATGGCACTCAGTGCCGATCTCACTTGGGCAGCTCGGGGTGTAACTGGCCGTTGACGATGCGAATGAGACGCTGGCAGCCCACCAGGCTGCTGGCGCGGTGGGCGATCACCACCACCGTGGTCTGGAGATCAAGTGCAGAGATTGACGCCAGCACCTGGGCTTCGGTGGCGGCGTCGAGGGCGCTGGTCGCTTCGTCGAGCACAAGCACCGCTGCCTGCCGGTAGAGGGCCCGGGCCAGGCCGATGCGCTGGCGTTGCCCACCGCTCAGGCGCACGCCCCGCTCCCCAACCGGCGTGTGCAGGCCCTGGGGCAGGGTGCGTAGCACATCCGCCAGCAGGGCCCGTTCAGCCGCCGCTTCCAGGCGTGACCAGTCAACCTGGCGGGCCGGCAACCCGAAGGCGATGTTCTCGGCAATGGTGCCGTCGAGCAGGAACACGCTCTGGGGTACGTGGGCGATGCCGCTGCGCCAGCGCCGCAGTCGCTCGCCGCGCAGGGGCTCCCCATCCACCAGCAGCTCTCCGGCTGTGGGCTCGAGCAGGCCCATCAGCAGATCGACGAGGGTGCTTTTTCCGCTGCCAGTGCGACCGACGATGCCCACCCGCTCACCGGCACGGATGGTGAGCTCCGCGTGACGCAACACCCACGGGTGGTCGGGGCTGTAGCGGAAGCTGGCATCGCGCAACTGCAGAGCTGCGTTCAGGGGCAGGGGCGTGTTCTGGGGCGGGGCCGGTGTGGGTTGGGTTGGCTGGGGGACCGGGTCAGGGATCGGCTGGTCGAGGTAGGCCAGCACGGAGTTGAGGGCGGGCTGATGCAGGCGCAGGCCCGTCCAGTTGGCGTAGATCAGCTGCAGGGTGGGCAGCAGGCGCTGGGCGCCGAGAGCCAGGGCACCGAGCAGGGGCAGGGCCCCCAGCACGCCTGTGCGACTAGCGGTGAGCTGCAGGGAGGCAAGGGCAATCAGCGCCAGGCCCACCCCCTCCATCACGTAGCGGGGTGCTAAGGCGATCACCTCTCCCTGGCCCCGGTGGCGGCGCAGCCGCCGGTCGGCCTGGCCGTAGACGAGGCTGTAGGTGGCCTGGCTGCCGTCGAGGATCACGTCCCGGATCGAGCCCAGCCCCTCCTGCAAGCAGCGGATGCGCTCCGCCTCATCGGCCCGCATTTCCGCGCCAAGCCGCTGCAGGCGGCGGCGGCTGAGCAGCAGCAGCAGGCCGTAGCCGCCGGCCAGCACGGCCGCCATCACCAACGTGACCAAGGGATTGAGCACCAGCAGCACCACGGCCAGGCCCAACCCCACCAGGCCGCCGCTGCACAGTTGAAACAGGCCGCCCAGGCCATTCACAACCTGGTCGACCTCATTGGCCACGGCGCTAATCAGGTCGCTGCTGCGGCGCTGCAGCAGCAGGGCGTAGGGCTGGTAGAGGGTGCGCCGGTAGAGCTCCGCGCTCAGGTCGGAACCGATGGCCTGCACCAGCCCGCTGGAAGCCCAGAGCGCCAGCAGTCGCAACAGCCCGGCCAGCAGGGCCGCCACGGCGAACAGCAGGCAGAACGGCAGCACCAGATCCCCCGGCTGATGCCAGCCCAGCCAACGCGCCAGCAGCTGCACACTGGCCGTGCCCCAGAGACGCTGGGGTTGAGCCAGCACGGCCAGAAACGGCAGCGCCGCTCCCAGGCTGAACATCTCCGCGAGGGAACTCAGCAGCAGCAGCGCCAGCACCCCCGCCAGCTGCCAGCGACGCCGGCGGTTGAGGTGCCGCCAGAGCCGCAGCAGGTCGTGACGCAGGCGCGTCACGGGCCGGCCCTCAGGCCCCGCGGCGTGAGACATCGAGATTCTCGCCGCGGCAGGCCTCAACAGGGAAATCGCCCACCGCCGCCCAGAAGTGCCGGGAGCAGCCTGGCTCGTAGCGGTCATGCAGCTCGATCACGATTGAGGCCACCTGATCCAGCCAGCTCAGGTCCCGCCCTGGCTCGAAAAGCTGGGCTTCAGCTCCCTCGATGTCCAGCTTGAGCAGGTCCACCGGGCCATGGCTGGCGATCAGCTCCTGCATGGTGAGGGTGTCACAGGTGGCTTGGGAACTCGAGGGTGAGATGGATGGGGAGCTGGGGATGGCGGGCATGTGGGTGCGCACGGCGCACTCAGCTGCCAGGGAATGGTCGAGGGTCAGGCGGGTGGACTCGGGCCAGAGGCCCGGTTGATCAGCACTGCCCGGGGATGGGCTGCGCAGTTGGCCTCCAGCAGGGCGAAGTTGCCGGGGTCGGGATCGATGGCCACCACCGTGGCGCTGGGGAAGCGCTGCAGGAAATAGCGGCTGGCGCTGCCCACGTTGGCACCGGCATCGACGATCAGCGGGGGGCGCTCCCCTGAGCGGTGGTCGTCCAGCAGGGGGAACGGAAAGGCGTAGTCGCCGCGGAAGAGAACGTCAGCCACCATCAGCACATCGGTGCCCCAGCTGCGCACCAGCAGCT
>Ga0164292_10002515_pt1 | contig 14964 bp, 13 predicted proteins | sample GEODES117metaG_FD_111486 | JGI IMG/M metagenome (GOLD analysis project Ga0164292, IMG submission 111486) | Eutrophic lake water microbial communities from Lake Mendota, Wisconsin, USA - GEODES117 metaG | ecosystem: Environmental > Aquatic > Freshwater > Lake | place: USA: Lake Mendota... | reverse complement strand
GTTGTCGACGTCGTCGTTCTCGACTCGCACAACATCGCCCACCAGGCGGCGCTCCTCGGGGCCGACCTCGTCGTGGGCGACATCGCGGATCAGGATCTCGTCACCTCGCTCTGCAACGAGCGCGACGTCACCGCCGTCATTCACTTCGCGGCGTACAAGAGCGTCGGCGAGTCGATGACCGATCCGGCGCGCTACTTCCACAACAACGTCACCGGTTCCACGAAACTCATCGAGGCCGTGATGCGCGCCGGCGTCGACCAGTTCGTCTTCTCCTCCTCGGCTGCGGTCTACGGGAATCCCGAGCACGTCCCCGTCACGGAGGATGCATCCCTCAGGCCGGAGAGCGTGTACGCCGAAACGAAACTGATGATCGAGCGCGTCCTCTCTTGGATGGGCGAGACACGCGGATTGCGCAGCGTGTGCCTGCGCTATTTCAATGCCGCTGGCGCATCGTTCGATTCACGGATCGGCGAGGACTGGAGCGTCACCACCAATCTGGTCCCGATCGTCATGAAGGCCACGCTCGGTCGCCGCGGACCGCTCGAAGTCTTCGGCAACGACTACCCCACCCGCGACGGCACTGGAGAACGCGATTACATCCACGTGGTCGACCTCGCCGACGCCCACGTGAAAGCCATCGACTATCTGGCTGCGGGCAAGCCGAGCATTGCCTGCAATCTCGGAACCGGAACTGGCAGCACCGTGCTCGAGGTACTGAATGCCACCGAGCGGATCTCCGGGCGTTCCGTGCCCAACGTTTTCTCTCCGCGCCGTGCGGGCGACCCATCCACCGTGTTCGCCGATCCACGTTTCGCCGAAACCACACTGGGCTGGAAGGCCCGGTTCGGCCTCGAGGAGATCATTCAGACGGCGTGGACATGGCACAGCACGCACATCGACGGCTACGCCTGAGATCGTTGGCGGTCGAGCCAGCCGAGCAACACCGCAACGGCACGCGGATCGTGCCGCAGCCGATGACCAGCACCGGGGATCACCCGTAGTTCGGCCGCACCGTGTGCCTGGGCGAGCACACGCGCGTCGGCCGCAGGAACACTTTCGTCGTCGTCACCGTGCAACACCAGCAGTGGACGCGGGGCGAAACGCCGCGCCGCGTCGACTGGACGGAATCGGCGCAGTTCACGCGTCCATTCGTCGAAGTTCGGCGGGAACCCGGCGCGACGGATCGCACCGATCTCACGCGCGTGCTCGAGAAAACGCCGTGGTTGTGCCGCCCAGTCGTCGAAGTCGGCGCGGCCACTGAGCGATGCACAGCCACGCACGCGCGGGTCGTCGGCCGCAACGCACAAAGCCAGCGACGCACCGGTGTTGGTACCCACCAACCACACTCCGTCGACTCCTTCGGAGCGCACCAGATGATCGATGGCGGCACGCAGGTCGTCGACCCATCCCTGAAGCGAAAAATCCCCTTCGCTCGCGCCGCATCCACGGAACGTGAAAGTGAGCGCTGCAAAACCGACTTCGTTCGCGATGCGATCGATCAACTCCGGAAACGTTCCGGCCGACTGTCGGGCATCGAGGGGACCGATGGGGAAGCCATGGCACAACACCATCCCCGGGAGAGGGCCCGCGACACCGTTGGGCTTGGCGAAGTAACTGGAGAGGGTCAGACCGGCCGACTCGAACGACGAGTTGCTGGCCATCATGGCCACGGGCGCATCACCCTGTGCGGCCATCGGGTTCAGGCGCGCGGTGCGCGATGACGCCGTGTCTTGCCCGGCACGGCGAGTGTGTAGCCGCGATTGCGCGCTTCGGCCAGCGTGTCGGGGCCGAAGCAGAGACCGACTTCGCTGTCGACGATGTAGTCGATGATGGCAGCGTCGTCCCACGTGTCGAGGTCGTAGACCAACTGCGTGCGCTTGTCTCCGAGGAACCGGGTGTGCTCGAACTTCACTGGACGCTCCATGTGCCCAAGAGTAGCGGCACTAGGCTCGAACGGGTGGTGACGAGCAACGGGCCGATCGACGAACGGATCGCGTCACGACTCGCGGAATTCGCCCGAAACGACGCTGCGCTCGGCGAACGAGCCGAAGCCCACGTGGCTCGGTACCGCGCCGCCAACGGCATCACCGAAGAGGTCTACGCCTTCCCCATCTACCGATCGGCCGAAGAGCGCAAGGTGTGGGTCCACAAGTGGTGGGTGCGCCCGATTCGTTTCTTCTATCGCCATCTCCCGCGCGGGATCCGCTCACGGATCAAGAAGGTCGCGACGTGACGACACCCGCGGCCGTCCGCCGAGTCGGAGGCTACGTTGCCTTCGTTCCCGAGCACTGCACGCTCACCCGCACGTTGCGTCGGGCACTTCGTGGTTGCGACGGCGACTTCGTCTACGGCGACTCGCTGCACCCCACCGACGACAAGTACGAAGAGCCGATCCAGGTCCTGCGACCGGGCTGGTCGCCCGAACGACTGCGCGGGCACTGTTACGTCGGTGATGTCGTTCTCGCGAAACCTGATGTCGTGGCGGCTGCGGGTGGAGCGGAGTTCCTCGCCGCCCTGGGCTGCCACGACCGCTCGCTGCGTCTTGCGGAACACGCCAGTCGACCACAGCGTGTCGAAACGTTCGTCTACAGCGCGGACTGGCGGCACCGTTTTCCGGAAGCCGACCTCGATGCCGTACGCGATCACTGCCAGCGAACGGGAATCGACGCCGAATGCACGATCGACCGCAACGGCAGCGCGGTACGGGTGGCGCGACGCCGCAACACGCAACCCAGCATCTGTGTCATCGTGCCCACGCGCGGCACCACCGCCGAGGTACGGGGAGAGACACGCATTCTCGCTGCCGATGCCATCGCTTCGTTCCGCCGGATCTCCACCTACCCGCACCTCGAGTTCGTCGCCGTGGTCGACAACGACACTCCATCGACGGCGCGGACGGCGATGCAGATCGCGGGAGGAAACGACATCCGTTTCGTCGAATACGACCGACCTTTCAACTTCGCCGAGAAGGTCAACCTCGCCGCGGCACAGACCGATGCCGACTATCTCCTGTTCCTGAACGACGACACCGAAATCGTCTCGTCGGATCTGGTCGAGACCATGCTCGGCTACTTCGAGGATCCCGAAGTGGGCATGGTCGGGCCGACTTTGCTCTACGAAGACGGCACCATCCAGAGCGCGGGACACTTCTTCAATCCCGTGCCCTACGACTACTACCGCGGTCAGGCCCGCGACTGTGCCGGTGCCTACAACATGCTGAGAGTTGCACGCGAGGTGTCGAGCGTGATCGCCGCATGCGCGTTGACTCCACGATCCGTCTTCACCGAGGTCGGCGGGCTGTGCACGAAATTCCCCGGCAACTACAACGACATCGACTACGCGCTCAAGCTGCAGTGGATCGGCAAGCGTGTGATCTGGACGCCGTTCGCCGAGTGCTTCCACTTCGAGTCGAAGACACGCGAACCGGTGATGCGTCCGATCGACGTGGCCGCGCTCGGCGCGCGTTGGCGCGACAAGTTGGAACACGACCCGTATTCACACTCTGCGTTGCAGAGGTACCAGCCGATCTGGAAGTCGAACCGTCCAGGTCAGAGATCGTTCGACGAAGCGGTCGGCCCGACGGCACCGATCGCCTCGAAATAGGCCAAGTGCGCGTCGACGACGTGGACCACGTCGACGTCGTCGAGCAACTGCACACCGGCCAGCTCGGCCTGGGCAAGAAGGTACGCAGACAGTTGATCCTCGGTCACGAGAACAAGGTCCGAGATGTCCTGCGCGCGGTCGACCACCTTGTCGGGCTGGAGACCCTGCGTGTGCAACCAACGCATGTGCAACACCAGCATCTCGCGCAACTCGTCAGGCGTGAGACGTGCCTGGGTCTGTTCGGGCAGGCGATCAGCGACGAACTCGACTGCTTCGTCGATGTCGTAAACGGCACGAGGCGCAACGGCATCGAGCCGTCGCGCCTCGCGACCGATCACAACCGCAGCAATCGCGAAAACGCAGATCGCCGCGGCGACGATGAAAACCGAAGTGATCAATTGGTGATCAAACGGTGATCAGATGCCGATGCGCTGGGCCAGCAGTTCGCGATGGTAGGTGGGGTCACCGAACATCAGCTCGCTGGACTTCGCACGCTTGAAGTACAGGTGTGCCGGGTGTTCCCAGGTGAACCCGATACCACCATGGATCTGGATGTTCTCGGCGGTGGCGTGGAAGTACGCCTCCGAGCAGTAGGCCTTGGCGAGCGAAGCGACCGAGGGCAGTTCCTCGTTCATTTCAGCGGCGCACCACATGCCGTAGTAGGCAGCGGACTTCGCCGACTCGACCTCGAGCAGCATGTCGGCGCACTTGTGCTTGATGGCCTGGAACGATCCGATGGGACGACCGAACTGGACGCGCACCTTGGCGTACTCCACTGCCATGTCGAGCACCTTCTGTGCACCACCGACCTGCTCGGCGGCGAGACCGACGGCAACGAGGTCGAACACCTTGGAAAGGACGTCCCAACCCTTGCCCTCTTCGCCGATCAAGCGAGCAGGAGTGTTGTTGAAGTCGAGCTTCGCTTGCTTGCGGGTCTGGTCCATCGTCGAGAGCTGCGTGCGGGTGAGGCCTGCGGCACCACCGTCGACGGCGAAGAGGCTGACGCCCTTGCCCGTGCGGGCAGCAACGAGGATCAACGACGCAATGTGTCCGTCGATGACGAACGACTTGGTTCCCGAGAGCTTCCAGTCGGAACCCGAACCGCTGGCCGACATCTGGATGCCGGCTTCGTCCCACTTGCCCGAGGGCTCGGTGGTGGCGAGAGTCGCGATGGTTGCACCTGCGGCGATGCCGGGCAGGTACTCCTTCTTCGCTGCCTCGTCACCGGAGTGCAACAACGTGTTCGCGGCGAGCACGACGGTGGAGAAGAACGGTGCGCAAAGAAGCGCGCGGCCCATCTCTTCCAACACGACGCCGAGTTCGATGTAGCTGTAGCCCGATCCGCCGTACTCCTCGGGGATGTGCAGGCCCTGGAGGCCCATCTGCTCACCCATCTGGCTCCACACAGCGGCGTCATAGCCCTGGTCGGTCTCCATCTGCTCGCGGACGGCTTCCTCGGACGACTTGGTCTCGAGGAAGGAGCGCACGGTCTTGCGGAGTTCTTCTTGTTCTTCACTGAAGGCAAAATTCATGTGGTCATCTTCGTCGGCGATCGCTTCTGCTGGCAAGTGAAGTTGTGTACTCATGTGTACGCAACGGATAGAGTGAGCCCATGACCTCTCGCTTGGGCACCCGCGAACTGCGTGCCTCCCTCGCTGCGGCTCTGCGCCGGGCACGCGCCGGCGAGCGCATGATCATCACCGAGTCCGGCAGGCCGGTGGCCCAACTCGGGCCCGTGGAATCGTCGCCCGATGCCGCTGATGGCACACCGGGGCAGGTGACCATGGATGAACTTGTGGCCCGGGGTCTCGTGGTTCCACCTCGCCGACGGGCCCCCGAGACGGGTGTACGCATCGCACCGATCGAGACCTACAGCGGCGTGCGCTTCGACCGCGTGGTGCGGGATCTGCGATGACTCTCCTCCTCGACACCACGGCACTCCTTGCTCTCCACGTGTCGTGCGCCCAGCAACGCATCGTCGAAGAGGCGATGCGCAACGACCCCGTGTGGTGCGCATCGGCGATGGCACTCGCCGAGGCCCTCGCCGGCATCGATCGCCTCACCGAGGATCCGTACCTCCGCGAGGAGATGGAAGACGCGCTGCGACGGACGTGGGACTACGTCCACGTGGTTCCCGTTGACCAACGTTGCATCGACGAAGCCTCACTCGTCTCGCGTACCCAGCCGCTCTCGCTCGGCGCGGCTCTTCATCTTGCCGCTGCCCAACGCCTGCCCCGGCCGGTCGCGGTCGTCACCTTCGACCCGGGACAGATCACCGTTGCCATGGGCATGGGGCACGACATCGTCTCCGCCTGACAAAGCGTGTCGACGCGTGCGTGTTGGGCGAGAATGAGACCATGTCGACGCCGCATCCACCGCTTGCCGATCTCCACTGGTCGAATGCCGACGTCGAGGTTCACAAACTGGTGGTCGGCCCCTTCGAGAACAACGTTTTCGTCGTGCGCTGCAAGGCAACGGGGGAAGCCGCTCTCATCGATGCGGCCAACGAGCACGAGAAGTTGCTGGAACTGTGCCGAGGACTCGGTGTCCGCCGAGTCCTCGAAACGCACGGTCACTGGGATCACATCCAAGCCGTGCCCGCCATGCGAGAGGCAGGCTACGAAGTGGCGGTCACTGCACTCGACGCACCCAGACTGAAAGACGTCGGATACGACGTGTTTCTCGACGACAAGGAAGTGGTGGAGATCGGACGTCTGCGTCTCCACGTGATCCACAATCCGGGACACACGGAGGGTTCGATCTCGTTCAAGGTGGAGAACACTCCGTTGCTCTTCACCGGCGACACCTTGTTCCCGGGCGGGCCCGGCAACGCCACGTTCGACGGTGGCGACTTCGCCACGATCATCGAGTCGATCGACACCAAACTGTTCACCTTTCCCGCCGACACCGTCGTACTGCCGGGCCACGGCCTCGACACCACCATCGGCAACGAGCGACCCCACCTCCAGGAGTGGGTCGACCGCGGTTGGTAGACGCATCGATGTCCGAAGCCACGAGCCACGAGCCACCCCGCTGGCTCTTCCGTGCCACCTTGGCAACGGGTATCGCGCTCGGCGTGTTGCTGGTGGTGTCCGCATTCATCGTCCATGCGCCGTCGGTGCGACCCGACGAGTTGGGCTTCCTGCTCAACGGACAGGTGCTGATCGGCAACGACGAGACGCCGTTGGCCGAAGGTTTCCGTTCCTTCTATCCGGCAGGCTTCGGCTTCTTCACCGCCATCGCCGCGTATCTCGGCGGCACCATCGCCGCGCAGTTCCGCATCTCGCTCCTCTTCAACATCGCCTTCGCCGTCGGCACCGTGTGGGTACTGGCCCAGTGGGCGATGCGACACCTCGCTGCCACGAAGCAGTGGGCGTGGGTCATCGCCATCGCAGTGGCCGTCGCACCCACCGTTGCAGCCAACTCACTCTTCGCCTGGTCTGAATCACTCAGCCGATTGGGCTTTGCCGCCCTGGTGCTGCTCGTCTTCGAAGTTGCCCGGCGACCCTCTTGGGCGAACTGCATCGCCACGGGATTACTGGCCGCGTATCTCCCCGTCGTCCACGGTCGCTTCACCCTCGTTCTGCCCTTCTCCGCGCTCGCACTCGTCGTCGTCGGTATCTCGCGCGATCGACTCCGACGACTCGCGTGCCTGTCGGGTGTTGCCGTTGCCGCAGTCACCTACGTTCTTCTCTCCCGCGTGAACGTCTGGCTCCGTGACCAGCTCTACACGGGTTCGTCGGGCAAGGAGGGTCGGATGATCGACAAGTTCCTCGACCCGACCAACACCTCCAGCATCGTGCGCGGTTTCATCGGACAGAGCTGGTACCTGGTCGCCACTACCTTCGGGATCCTGGCCGTCGGCGTGGTCGTGCTGTGCTCCGACGCGATCTCCGGCCTCGTCACGCGACGACGCGCGCAATGGATCGGCCCGCTCTTCACCGTCGGCGCATCGTTCCTCGTGGTGCTCACCTCTGCACTGCAGCTCGTCAACGTCATTCGCCCCGATCACCTCGTGTACGGCAGGTACGCCGAAGTGGTGGCGCCGGTTCTCATGACTGCAGGAGTCGCCGGACTTCTCACCCGCCGCAAGTACGCCACTGCCGGTTGGCTGTCCGGCATCGGGGCGATCGTCGTGCTGATCTCGGCGATGGCGCTGGCCGCCGGCCGCGACGAACTGCGCTCGATGATCGCCGAGGGCAAATTCTTCGCTGCACCGAATGCCATCGGACTCGACATTCCCCGCCGATTCCTCGAACCGATGGGCTACTTCTCGGTCGGGATCTTCTTCCTCGTTCTCGCCGTCACTGTTGCTCTCGCCTGGCGAAAGTCGCCGATATGGGGAATCACGGCCGTGGTGATTCTCGGCGTGACATCCACCGCCTACAGCGCCACGCGTACGATCATTCCCTACCGCGACTACAGCGATTCGATCACGCTCGACGACGTCATCAGGGAGAACTCTCCGCGCAACGACTCTTCGGTTCTCGTCGGCATCGACACGTTGGGCATCGGTGGCCAGACGATGTACGACTACCGCTATCTGCTGCATCCGATCCAGATCCGCCGCGACACCCTGCTCGACCCGACACCCGACGACCTCGACTGCATCATCACCGGACCCGGCCAGCCACTTGACCCCACGGAGTGGGAGAACATCGCCGTCGACGACCACCGTGGTCTCCTGCTCTGGAAGCGCCAAGGTCTAGATTCGTGTTGATATGACTGAACTCGACGTCAGCGTCGTCCTCCCGGTGTACAACGAACGCGGCCACCTGCGCGAAGAGATCAACCGCATCCGCGCCGCTCTCGAGGCGTCGAAGTACAGCTTCGAGATCATCGTCGTCGACGACGGCTCGAACGACGGCTCGGAGATCGATCTTCCGAACATCCCCGACATCCGTCTCATCCGCCATCGCACCAACCAGGGTTCGGGCGCCGCGCGCCGCACGGGCACCCGTGCCGCCAACGGCCGCGTGGTGGTGTGGACCGACGTCGACATGACCTACCCGAACGACGAGATTCCGTGGTTGGTCGATCAACTGGAGGGCTACGACCACGTGGTGGGTGCACGCCGCACCGAAGAGGGCACGGTGAAGATCCTCCGCAAGCCGGCGAAGTGGTTCATTCGCAAACTCGCCAGTTATCTCACCGAAACCGACATCAAGGATCTGAACTCCGGGCTGCGTGCGTTCCGTCGCGACGTGGCGATGCAGTACATCCACCATCTGCCGAAGGGTTTCTCCTGCGTCACCACGCTCACCTTGTCGTTCCTGTCGAACGGATACAGCGTCGGGTACGTACCGATCAACTACTTCCCGCGTGCAGGAAAGTCGAAGTTCCACTGGTGGAGCGACACCAAGCGATACATCCTGCAGGTCATCCGCATGACGCTCTCGTACAACCCACTCAAGGTGTTCCTGCCCTTCGGGGGCTTGTTGTTCGCCATCGGTCTCGTGAAACTGGGCTTCGACTGGTCCAGTCGCGACTTCCGTCTGTCCACCAACACGCTGCTCATTTTCTTCGCGGCACTGCAGGTCACCACCCTCGGACTTCTCGCCGACCTCGTGGTGCGCGCCACCCGCGCCCCGCAGGGCATCGACCCTGTCTGACACCGTGCACGGCATCATCGCCCACCACGGACACGCAACCGATCTCTTCCGTTCGGCCTGCGACACGGCACGATCGCTCGGAGGCTCGGTCGAAGTGGTCGTCGACTCTCCCACTGTTCGTCTTGCCGTGATCGGTCGAGGCAATGTCGTTGCTTCCACGCCTGATGCCGTCTTCTACGGCTCTGCCGCAGCTTCCACGGCGCGGCACCCAAGGAGTGCAGCGACGCTGCTCGACGGCGCCGCCGACGACGTGGTGGCCGCGGGAGTTGCCGACGGCGAACTCGTTCTCGCCGCAGGTCGTGGCAACCATCGTCTCTTCGTCACCACCACACCTCAGGGTGACACCCTGGCCTCGAGCTCTCTGCTCACCGTTGCCCGTGCCAGTAGCGCAGACATCGATCGCAGCTACGAGGACTTCCTCCTCGGGTTCGGGTTCCTTCCGGGCACTCGCACCCCGTTCACGGGCATCCAGGCGCTGGTCGGCGGCGAGCGTCGCGTCGGCCCCCGTACGGAAACCGTCGCACCCCTTGTCGTGATGCCGAACGTACCGACCTCGTTCTCGGCAGCCGTTCCCGAACTCCGTGATCTCTTCTTCACCGCGTTGGAGGAGTATGCGGCAGGAAGCACACGCCATGCGGTTCTCCTCGGCGGGTTCGACTCGATGCTGGTGGCCGCCGCCTTGCGTTCGATGGGCCACGAGGTGCACACCTACACCTTCAGCTTCGGCAATCCGCGATACGAACAGCGCAACGTGGCCTCCTTCGTGTCGTCACTCGGCATCACGCATCATCCCGTCTCTTTCACGCCGCGGATCATCGCCGACAACCTGGCCACATTCGGGCGTTTCTTCTTCCAGCCCGGCGCACAGGCCCACTATCAGATACACACCCAGGTGGCGAGCCGACAGATCGCCACCGACGGCCATACGTCGATCTTCAACGGCGATGGATGCGATGCGGTCTTTCTCAGCTATCCCACCGTGAACCGCCGCGCAGCGCTCACGCGGCGCCTCTCGCACGCCCCCGATTGGATGCTCGCCGCCGCGCTCGCTCCTCTTCGTACGCGCAGCGCGGAACGCCATCTCGGCCACGTCGCACGGACCGCACGCAGCATACTCGGCAATCTCATGCTCGACGAGCCGATGCGCGGCCATCTGCCGACGCGCTATCTCGACGACTCGGCACTCTCGCTCCTGCGCCGAAACCCACAACCAGCGCAAGCAGAGACCATCGATGCCATCAGAGCCCGCCTCGCCGAAGCGGTGCGTGGCCAGGACGGCCCGCGTCGCGCCTTCCACGGCAACGGACTCACCGCGCAGAGCAAGGTCAAGGTCGACGGTTCGGTGGCCGTGTCAGGCGTCCCTCAGTTCACCCCGTACCTGCACCCCGCATTCCGCGCATTCGTCTCGGGTCTGCCCATCGACTACCTGAAGAAGCAGGACGAGTCACCCGCGGCCAACGGCAAGGAACTGTTGGTGGCAATGGTGCGCCACTACGACCTGCTCCCCGAATCGATCATCTCCCAACCCAAGCAGTCGCCCGTCGATTCGCCGATCGACGAGTGGTACGCCAACGACATCCGGGCAGAGATCGTCACACAGTTGGCAGATCTGCCTTTCTCCTGGAGCCCCAACTACGTCGACGACGTCCTGCGACCGAAGCACGCCGAGGAGTGGTACCGCAACAAGGTGTCCATCGGCCACCATGCATTGCAGGTGATCGGCCTGCTCGCGTCCTATGCATCGTTCAACAGAGCCCTGTTCGATCGGGCCCTGTCGCAATGAGGGACCGTCGGGGATGAAGAAGATCCTGCGGTGGGTGGTCTCCGCGGGAGTGCTGGCGCTCCTCGTCTACATGGTGTGGCAACGCCGTGAGGATCTGAAACCGATCTTCGAGGATCCGAGTGGCGACCTTCTTCTCATCGGCGTTCTCATCGTCGCGGGCCATTTTCTCAACTCCGCCGAGTTCTGGGTTCTCTATCGCGCGTCGAAGGTACCCGTGGGCTTTTTCGAGAACTGGATGGTCTTCACCTCCGGACTTCTCGGCAATCTTCTCCCCGGACAAGTGGGCACTCTCTACAAGTTCCGCTACATGAAGACGGTCCACGGACTCTCGTACGCGAAGAGCGGCAGCAACTACGGAGCCAACCTCGTCATCAGTCTCGGGTCGTCCGCGATTATCGGGTCGATCGGCGCCATAGGACACATGGCCGGCGGTGGCGATCCTGCATGGATCGTTCTTCTCGTCTTCGTCGGCCTCGGAGTTCTCTGCGTCGGCCTGCTCTCCATGCCGCTGCCGAAGTGGAGCATTCTCCGTGGCAAACCGGCACGCGTCGCGACATCGTTCAACGAAGGTTGGGACGAGATCCGCGCCCATCCGCGCACATCGCTGACGGTGATCACCATCGATGTCGTCAAGTACCTGCTCACCGCATGGCGGTTCCTCATCGCCTTCCGCCTGCTCGGCGTCGACGAGTCGTTCTGGTTCTTCCTCGTCATCGCACCGGCCGCGGCCCTTGCCGGCATCATCGCCTTCACGCCTGGAGGCCTCGGTATCCGCGAGTTGTTCGTCACGGCTGCCGCCATCGGCATGGGTTCCGACTTCGACACGGGACTTCTCGCCGCCACCACCGACCGCGGGGTGATGCTCCTCTCGGCGCTGGTCCTCGGCACCGTCGGGTACGCCTACACACTTCCCCGCATGCGCAATGCCCGCTTCGACGAACCAGCGACCTGACGCGTTCGCCTGCGGTCAGCGTGAAAGCACCGACTGCAGCGCCTGCCCGAAGAGCGGGGCAACTGCCGCGTCGGAGTAGTTCGCCGCGAAGTACTCACGGCCCTTCGCAGCCAACGCCTCGCGACGCACCGGATCCTCCATCAGCCGCTGCACCGCCGATGCAATGGCCTGCGGGTCCGCAACCGGCACTCTGTCGACCACGCCCGACAACCGTGACGTGGCCGGTGTGTCGCCGGTGATCACCGGACGACCCACGGCCAGGCACTGGAACACCTTGTTCGGAATCACCCGCTGCGTCTTGTCGCCCGCACCGAAGACTCCGAGACACACCATCGACCCCGCGATGAGACGTGACAGATCGCTCTCGGGAACCTGGTCGACGAACTCGACCGGAGCCGACAAGCGTGCCGCCAGGCGTTCCATCTCGCTGCGCTCTTGGCCGTCGCCGACGATGCGCACGCGGTAGTCGGCAGGCATCACCAACGATGCGTGGATGATGTGCTCGATTCCCTGCAGGGGAATGTAAGTGCCGTAGAACAACACCGACCGGGGTTCCACCGCCACGTCGTCGCGGGGAGCGAAGTGTCCAGGATCGGCACCAACCCACACCACCCGCCACTTGTCTCGATCGGTTCCGGTGGCCTGCGCAAAGGCGTCGGCATCCTCGGGCGTGTCGACCAGAACCACGTCGGCCAAGCGTGCCGCCCATGCATCGACGCGGCGCAACGCTCCGGCAATCGGCGACGCAGCCGACACCAGACCGCGATCCTCGACCACGGTCTCGTGCAACGACACGAAGTAATCGATCACCATCGACAGGCGCAGCACCTTGCAGATCACACCCACCGTGACGGCATCGATCTGGGAAGGGTGCGGAACCAGTACCACTTTCGGTCTCCTGCCGATGCGCACTCCGGCGACGAAGAGACTGCCGATGATCCTCGCCTGTGCAACGAGGAGACGAAGACCCGATCGACGCTTCCCCGCCGATGCGGCGGCCACCTTGTCGCCCCAGTGGTCGAAGGACCGCTGACGCACGCTCCAGCCGTTCAATTCGGCCAATCGAAGGAGCTGCCGATTTCGTCCGAACATCGGGTCGAACGAACCGATCATGAGAATGTCTGCAGCCGACGACGTCGATGGCCGGTTCCTCACGAGATCCGCAACGACATCACTGGTACGCGCCGACACCGCCCCGAGACGCACCGCTGCCTCCCGCGACCGTGCCGCTACATCGTCGCGATTCGCCTTCAGGTGGGTGACCACCTCGACCAGGCGTTCGGGCGTGACCTCTTCGATCGGCACCACGACATCCGACAAACCGGCGGCGGCCATCACGCCCGTGGCCTTGTGCTCGTACGGCAAACACAACTGCGGCACGCCTGCGGACAACGCGAACACCGCCGGGTGGTACCGACCGGCGATCACCCAGTCGGCGGAGGCGAAGAGTGCCCGCTGCGCCAACATGTCGTTGCGCTCGTCGAACACCGATACCTCGACGCTCGAAAGGTTCCGCGCAACGAGACGGTCGACCAGTTTCTCGAGGTACGGCGTGTCGCGGTGTACGGACCCGTGCAACTGCGGCACGAAGACGACCTCGCTCTGCGCGTCGCCGACCAGTGCAACGATCGCCTCGACGACGGACGCGTCGTAGTTCTCCCGTCGCCCAGCCACGTCGACGTCGTCCTTGTAGGCCCAGTTGATGGCCGACACCACGATTCGCTGGCGACTGCCACGCGGGGCGGGGTCGACCGACTCCTGCAGAGCCGCGTCGATCGTGACCTCGACCTCGACACTGCGGCGACGCGCCCCAAAGAGCGACCGAATGTGCTGCGCAGAGATCTCCTCGCGCACGATGACACGGTCGCACAGACGGTACGTCCAACGACGGAACGGATTCGCCCATCGCAGCCGGAACGGGCCCGCCGACGTGGCGTAGATCAAGCACGGCTTGCGGTGCAGACGCGCCATCCACACGTACAGCCAATGGACCGGTTCGTGACCTGCGTAGAGATCTCCGAAGTACGGCCCTCCGGGTGCCGACACCACCACGTCGGCCGATTCGTAGGCAGCAATGGTGGCCTTGCCGATCCGTCCCAGGACGAACTTCGGTCGCAAGCCGAGAACGCGCAGACACACGTAGAGAACGATGCGCAGGCCCTCCAACGGCTTGATCCGCAATGGAATCCACTCGACGTCACGACGAAGCGCCGGCCCGGCCGACGCGTCGGCGAACTGATGGATCACGGTGAAATCCACGTCGCCCACGCGTTTCTCTATCCCGCGCAACATGGCGTGCAGAGCCGCTTCGTCTCCCCTGTTGTCGCCGTGCTGATTGACGATGAGCACACGGCGGCGGGTCACGCACCGAGACTACCGGCGATCAATTTCCGCAGGGTGAAAATCCCCCAGCGGACTGCCCTGCGCGATCGCGCAATAATGACGTCATGACTCGCCCGACAGGCTTCGTGCTCGGACGCATGTCGCCGTCGACCGATGCACTCGTTCCTGCCGTGGCCGACGACTTCGTCCAGGCCGACGGTCGCCCGACGGCGGAGTACCGCGAGGCGTTGCGCCGTATTCCGGATCTGCGCAACGGGCTCACGATGGTGGGCCTGTACGCCCAGACCGTCGGCGTGATCGTGGCGGCGGCATGGATCTCGCACCCCGTCGCGTGGATCGTCGCTTTTCTTCTCATGGGTCGCGCACATGCACAGTTCCTGTCGCTCATGCACGAGGCCGCACACCGCCTGCTCTTCAGCAACAAGCGCGCGAACGACTTCGTCGGCGGATGGCTGCTCGGCTACCCCGGCTTCACCAGCACCGCGGCCTATCGGCGCGTGCACATGGCTCACCACCGCCAGGAGTTCGGCCCCGACGAACCCGACGTGCCGCTCTACGCCAACTATCCGGTCGAGCGCGCCAGCCTGCGGCGAAAGTTGATCCGCGACGCCACCGCACAGACCGGCGTCAAGTTGCTGCGCCAGCAGTTGCGTGGATTTCGTTCACCCGAC
>Ga0164292_10002514_pt1 | contig 14971 bp, 15 predicted proteins | sample GEODES117metaG_FD_111486 | JGI IMG/M metagenome (GOLD analysis project Ga0164292, IMG submission 111486) | Eutrophic lake water microbial communities from Lake Mendota, Wisconsin, USA - GEODES117 metaG | ecosystem: Environmental > Aquatic > Freshwater > Lake | place: USA: Lake Mendota... | reverse complement strand
GTTTTTGACCAACAAGTTTTTATTTCTCAATCGTGTTTGCGTGTATTCTATTACCAGCAAGACCATTGAATTGTTTTACCAAGCAGCAGATGCTAGTGTTATTGAAAAAATCAACAATAAGTCTGTGCTGGGATTTCATTGGTTTGCCGGGCACCCCCAATCGCAAATGTTTGAAAATGCACTAACCAAGAACACAGTAAATGAACACAACAATTTACTATCTGCTGTAATAAAGGAGTATCAATTTGAAACATGTGATTAAAGGAAAACGAGCATTCTCTAACGATTTGCTAGTGGGTTATCTGATGGGTGCTATTCAACCCAACAGTACTGTACTTGACCTGGGCTGCGGTCCAAAGATGTATTCTGACCCGTTAAAATCTCAATGCAGCAGTGTGATCACTGTGGACGGGTGGGCCTGGGTTGAACCCGACATTGTGGCCAATCTTGAGACAACTCCGTTGACAGAAATTGTTGCTGATAAATTTGACTACATTCTCATGTTGGATTTTATTGAGCACATGGACAAGCAGGCTGGATCAAGATTGATCGAAGATTGCAAACAACAGGTAAACTGCAAAATATTTCTGTTGACACCCTTGGAATCCATTTGGACCAGCAATCAAGAAAATGTCAACAACTCTGAATTATGGTGCCATGGCAATGAACTAGATGTGCATAAAAGTTTGTGGTCACCAGATGATTTTGAAGGCTGGACCAGGATACACCTGCGTGGGTTTGATGATTACTACGTGGGCTATTATGAAGCGTAAGATATTGACCATACTGGGCACAAGGCCAGAAACTATTAGACTGGCCAGGATTATTCCCAAACTTGATCAAGCCAGCGATCATAGGTTACTACACACAGGACAAAACTATGATGCCACGCTTAACGATATCTTTTTTGATCAGTTAAGATTGCGGCGTCCTGACTGTGTGCTGCAAAGCCGTGGCACAATTGGGCAACAACTGGCTGCTATCATGATTGGCGTAGAGCAATATGTCACAGAATTTCAACCAGATGCTGTGCTTGTGCTGGGTGATACCAATTCTGGACTAAGTGCTATTGTGTGTGAACGCATGGGTGTTCCTGTGTTTCACATGGAAGCTGGTAATAGGTGTTACGACATGTTGGTACCCGAGGAAAAGAATCGGCGCTTGATAGACAGTATTAGCACAGTCAACTTGCCGTATACTGAACTCAGTAGACAAAATCTTCTACGTGAAGGCGCACAAAACAGTCGTGTGTTTGTGACTGGCAATCCCATAAAAGAAGTACTTGATTACTATCAAACAGAAATTGACAGCAGTAGCATACTGACACAATTAAAGTTAACACCCGGCCAGTATATTATTGCAACAGCACATCGGGCAGAGAATGTAGACAACCCAGAACGTTTGTTTAGCATTGTTAATGCCATGGAAATTATTGCTCAAGAATACCCTATAGTGTTTAGTTGTCATCCACGAACACGTCAACGACTACAGAAACTAAAAATACACACAAGTGATCGCATACAAATAATCGAACCCGTGGGTTTTTTTGATTTTGTAAATTTAGAAAAGAATAGTTTTATGGCTATTAGTGATTCGGGCACTGTGCAAGAAGAAATGTGTTTGTTTAACAAGCCCACCATAACTATACGTGCCACTACTGAACGCCCAGAAACTGTTTGGTGCGGGTCAAACATTGTTACAGGCCTAGAAGTTAACGACATCATTGCTGGATTCCAAGCGATGAAACTTAGTGATCAAAACTGGACTGTGCCTGTTGAATATGCAAGAACCAATGTCAGCAACACAGTAGTAAATATTTTATTAGGTTCAAATAATGGAGTCTGACAGAACATCAATTGATAAAAATATTGCAGTAATGCACGACTGGGAATCAGCAGAGACTTTGGAAAAATTTTGCAGCGTCATGATTCAGGCCGAGCCTTTGTTTTTTTCCAGGATTGGGGGATCAGACTACGAATGTGTTCGAGACTATTTCAACGACCCAGAAGTGGTCAACAATTACAAATGGTACAAGCATAATTACCAGAAAGTCAGAAGTCATAATGGATATTTTGATTTTGAAAATAAACAAGAAAATTTCGTCAAGTACTTGGAAACTATGCTACGGTGTTACAAAGACAGCAACGCAGTTACCTATGGTAATACAAAACTAATAAACAGTTTTGAGTCTGGCCAATTTCTCGGTGCCGATGCTAGCTTTATTAACCATATTTGCCAAAATAAAGTATGTGTTAATTATACTTTTATCGAAGGTATACACCCATTCCTTAAATCGTTACACAACTGGCTGAACAACAAGAAAATTTTAATAGTGAGTCCGTTGTCACAAAGTATAGAATATCAATTCAAGAACAAAGATAAATTGTACAATAACTACACATTTCCCAATTTTGAATTAAGCACCTACAATACTAAGATTACGTATAGTGATAAAGATAATCACAGGACAGCAATGAATGTTACCACAAGTAATTGGTTAGAAGAAGCTGGCCGCATGAGCGAAGAAATTGCTAAACTTGATTTTGACATTGCATTACTATCGTGCGGGTCTTATGCAATGTATCTTGGTGATTTTATCAAGCATAAGTTAAACAAAAAATCTCTATACCTAGGAGGAATTTTAAATATGCTTTTTAATATATACGGCGGAAGATATAATCAACACGGATATGTCCAACTAGGACTACGAGTCGGACTTGACCCAGCGTATCAAATTGACCCTTTTGAGAACGAAGATGTCAAAAACATCAAAAGTGGTAGAGATTTTAAAACTGAGAGCCTGCGTGCATATTTCGGCACCAACCCAATTAATGTAAAGAAAGACCATAATGTTTAACGCAAAGAGAATATTTGTATCAGGAGCTACCGGTAGCTGGGGGCAAACACTAATCAGAATGTTGCTAACCAACTATTCTCCCCGGGAGATCATCTGCTTCAGTCGAGGAGAACTGCAACAGGTGCTGATGCAACGCCGATTCCAGGATCCCAGACTAAAGTTTGTGGTTGGTGATGTTCGTGATTACGAAGCTGTTAAATTTGCCATGAAGGATGCTGACATTGTGTTTCATCTTGCGGCACTTAAACATGTTCCTATCTGCGAAGATCATCCACAAGAAGCAATCAAAACCAACATCACTGGAACCACCAACATTGTTAATGCTGCCATAGAAAATAAAGTAGCCAAAGTTATTGATGTGAGCACAGACAAAGCAGTTGAACCACTAAACTTGTACGGCATGACCAAGGCTGTGGGTGAGAAACTAATTGTGCAAGGCAACGAATTAAGCCAGCACACCAAATTTGTTTGTGTACGTGGCGGCAATGTCATGGGGTCAAACGGCAGTGTAATACCTTATTTTGTTGAGCAGATCAAAGCAGGTGGACCGATTACCATTACAGATTTAAACATGACCCGTTTCTTCCTGACATTGGAAGAAGCAATTACGTTGCTGTTCAAGGCTGCAGAAAATTCAGTAGGCGGGGAAACGTTTGTTATGAACATGCCGGCTTGTTATATCAAGGATGTGGCTAGCGTTCTTATGGAACACTACGGATCAGTTGAAGTTAAAGAAATTGGTATCAAGCCTGGGGAGAAACTAGACGAAATGCTGATCAGCAAACACGAAGCTCCGCTAAGTTACTACTACGACAAAAACTATTTTGTGATCTTGCCAGTCAAACGTACACCTGAATTACAAGCAACATATTCAACTATGCTGTTATACGGACAAGAAGAATTCTCATCCAAGACTTTTATCATGAGTCGAGATGAAATCAAACAAATGTTAATCAAAGGTGGATTTATATGCGAGTAACAGTATTGGGTGCCAACGGAATGGCCGGACATGTTGTGGTCAGGTACTTGCGTCAGCAGGGTCATACTGTAACGGCTGTCACAAGGTCAGAATTTGACGTTGAGAATACTGCACAGGTGGCAGCGTTTTTTAATTCGCTTGACACTGACTTTGTGGTCAACTGTATCGGCTTGTTGGTTAAACCATGTGTAGATAGACCTGATCTAGCTGCCTTGGTCAACAGTTGGTTGCCGCACTATATAGAACATCGGTTAACGCACATGCAGACTCGATTGATTCATCTCAGTACTGACTGTGTATTTGATGGCGCCATAGGTGACTATGCAGAAACTGATCGGCATACTGAAACAAATGCATACGGTTGTAGCAAGAGTCTTGGTGAAGTCGACAACCCCAAAGACATTACGTTTAGAATGAGCATTATTGGTCCTGAACTCAAGAACGGAACAGGGCTGTTGCACTGGACTGTGAGTAATGCGGATTCAACACTGCCCGGCTGGACCAATGCTTGGTGGAACGGTATTACCACACTAGAGCTGGCACGTTGTATCAATCTCTATATAAATGATCCACGGATATCAGGTGTTTATCATTTGGTAAGCAACCACAATCGCATCAACAAATATGATTTGTTGTGCAAGATCAACCAAGTTTATCAATTGAACAAAACAATTGTGCCAACACAAGGACCCAAAAGCATCAACAAGGTGTTGGTTGATACACGCCAGGAATTTGATTTTGCAATTCCCGACTACGATCAACAACTACAGAAACTAAGAAATTTTGACGTAGTTTCTCATGTGAGCCCAGCAGCGGCCTGATCGTAGATCTTCAAAGCTCCAGTGACACTGGGCTAGCTTGCGTATCCATTGCTCACGATCAGGCATGAGTGGCGACTCAAGCAGACTAAAGTCTGTGTTGGCAATATCTCCACCTTGACTATAACCAGGACTGTCAGTGATAAACGCAGGGATACCTTCTATGGGTGCCACAGCACTGGGAGTTGAGTTATGACATACCAGGGCCCAGCAGTTGACCAGGTCTTCTGTGATATGGCGTTCTTGTGGACTTACTGTTGCATTGTACTTGGTCAAGATGCTGGCGTACTTGGGATAGTTCTTCCAGTCGCCCGGGTGCCATCTAATCACAATAGGTCTATTCGAATACCGACGAATATTAGCAAACGTGGATTCTAACCACGACATCAGATCTTGTCCACGCATGCTCCATCCCAGGGGACGTTGTAGTGTAATAAGAATATGATTGCCGTTGCTGCGCCAGGGCTTTAGATCCATGCTGTAGTGTCGACGTATGTTGTCCCAATTTTCATTGCCAGGTGCGTCGTTACAATATATGCCAGTGGCAGGAAAAACTCCATTGAAACTATAACGTAAGTAACGATGTGGGTTCAGCTTGTCCCGGTAGATAAACACATTGCTGTCAATGCTCAACCAATATCGGTGTCGTTGTACTTGTGTTTCCATTACCATCTTGCGAACTTTGTAATGTGCAAGATTTACCTTGCCCGGATTGGCATCAAACGCATTACCAATTATCGCCCCCACATCGCATGACTCGTAAGTTTGCGACTGGGTTGTTGCTGCGGTGTCCCCGCAACGGGCAGCACCTTCGGCAAAGAATGTCAAGGCGTTGACTTTTTCTTCCCCGTTGATGTGGCGGGGCAAGCTGCTGATATAGCTTTTAATAACTAAAGGTCGGACGGAGTTCATTATCTTGTACCAGTTGCCAGGCATGACCTGTTAAAATTTCATGCAAACTAAACTGCCCGTAGGCTACACTAGAAAGCCATTTGTAGATGACGTCTTCTCCTGGCTTGGGAGGATTTTCAATTTGTGAAAAATCTGCAGTAGTCACTGCACTGGCTGCTGTGGGTGCTGTGCAAAATGCAGGAATTCCATATTGTATTGCTTCAACGGCTGCAATGCTGTTGTATGTTACTACAGCGTAGATGTCTTGGTCTAATGCGTCATAGATAGTATCGTTGGTGCGTTCTCCCCGGCTGGCTTTTTCTCTAATCACAATCTCTCTGTCACTATGTTGCTTTAACGTAGCAATAGTTGTGTCGACCCATTCATCCTTGGTGGTTCCGTAATACTCAAACGGCTTTCCAGTACTCATGATTAACAATATTTTGCTGCCAGGCTTTTTCCACCCATTGTAGTTCAAATTAGGATTGAAAGCACATAACTCACGCCAGCGATCATCGGGTACATCCATGATACGACTTTGTTGCATGGCGTTCTTTTCTATGCGATGGTATACTTTTCTACCTGTCATGTTGTTGTCACACCGATAGTTGCCCAGGTAGCCAGTTTCTACAAAGTAAAAGTCTCTGTTTTCTGCTATTGCTTGTTTGGCATACTCACCTGTGGTGATGCCACGAATAAGAATAGGATCAATTATGGGAGTTTTTAATCGCTTGAAGTCATGTCCGGTTATGAACTTGGCTTCAGGATATGCTGCCATTATCAATGCAGGATAGTCATTGAACTTGATCAGTCTAAACAAGCGTTCTTCTTTTTCGCGGATAATCACGTCAAGAGTTTTGTCCAGGCGTTTGTCATCTTTGTTGGTGCTGTTTTTAAATTGTGTTTGCAACTGCTCTAGTTCATAGTGCAATGCCAGTGCATCGTTGACACTGTGCTTTAGTGCTGCTACCAAGTCGTTGGGATACAAACTGGTGTATTCTTCCATTGGACTGCGCCCAACCACTGCAAGTGGTAGTATCATTAGATGTCCCTTTGTTGGCAGTATTCAGTTAGAATACGCTCGCGATGCCACTCGTTGCCTTGTGGGGTATCGGCAAACTCATGAAAGCATGGAGTGCCCAAGGTATAATGCAAGAGCTTGGCGTCGGGGTTTGGCCCGTATTCATCGGGCAACCAATTCCATTCTTTGGGGAGTTCACCAATACGCTCATCTTCTATCCACGAGAAGCGGTGGAGCTCACTACCAGTGGAGCGTTGGACGAACTCGGGAGTAAGTCGCCGGTTAGGAAAGCTATTACAATTCCACAGTATAACACTACTCCAATTTTTTCGAGGATAGTCTTCATTCTTTGCTCCTAGGTACTTTATAGGCATACGAGTTTTGTAGTCATGTTTAACCACTTGAACATCCAGGCCAGGATTGCGTAGAGCCCAGAGTTCCGCAATGTCGCCACGCACAATCATGTCACCATCAATGAAAATAGCATGTCCTGTGTAGTCCATTAGATGTGGCACAAGAAAGCGTGTGTAGATAAAATGATTACTGCCGTCGGTGTGTGTTTCTGCGTAGTCGCCAAATAGATTCAGTGCCACAGGAACTATAGCTACGGGTCTAGAACTATTGCGTATGATACTGTTTACACAGGTATGATAGGCCACCGCTTCCCTGGGATCGTATCCTACAAATATTGGAATTGGTTTCATAGTCGCTCAATATCTTCTTCAATGCAGTCGCTGCCGTACTGAATTTCAATAAGTTTTAGTGGCTTATCAGTTTCGTTGCACAACTGATGCCACTCACGACATTCAATAAAGGTGTACTCATGCACATCTAACTGGCATTTGATGTCTTGATCGGTGCTGGATTCGTCCAAGGTATACACTGTGGCAGTGCCCTCAGCCACAAACCAAAACTCTTGTCGTTGATCATGTCGTTGCATGCTCAAACAGGTCTTGGGTGTTACAGTAAGCTCTTTGAGTTTGGTATTGGTTCCTACTTCATGTAACACACGGTAATAGCCCCAGGCACGGGTGGTCTTAGGTGCTTTCCATTCTTGCAAGATCCAGCTACTGCTATTCTTTTTATCTTCGCCGCCCACGCCAAACGCAAACTCCACACTGTCAACTTTCATTTCGGGAATGTTATCTTGTGTACGATCACCGCCGTTGGCAAAGACGATTTCATGATCGGGATGCAGTAGCTTTACTGCTTCAATTGCAGCACAACTTGATCCGTCGGCGTCATCAAATTCAATCACTCGATCAACCACGTGCAAGGCTGCAACGATTGCAGCTCGTTCGGTCCAGGGCATGAATGCTGAACCTTTTTTTCGACGCAACCAAGCATCGCTGTTGAGTCCAACATACAGCTTATTACCTAGTTCCCGAGCGGCCGTAAAGTATGCAATATGCCCGCTGTGAATTGGGTCAAATCCCCCAGTTACTAATACAATTTTCATACTGGTATTTACAGTGTCGCAGTGCTAGACTGAAATATCTTCCATGCCAGCAGTACGCAGTCGAACAATATGTCCCATTTGCCATTGCTTGGTTTCCAGTCCCTTCATGATACCCAACCAACGATTGCGTAACAATGCTACTTCGTTGATTATAGTTTCGTAGTCGATCACTTCGTCTTCACCATCCACATACTTTTCAGCATCTCTGCTGGTTAGTGCTCTGGCATAGTTTTCGAGATACTTCTGAAAATGCTTTCTGCGTATTTTACGAATCTGGATATTGAGGTAGTTTAACACTGCCTCAATTTCTTGCAACTGATAAAATCGTTGTTCTGTTGTGCCCGGAAGTTCCTTGAGATTGCGTTCTACTAGTCCGCCAATGATACAATCTTTTTTGGCAGATAGCATTTCGTTTTCGTAGTAGGAAATAAAATCTGGGATCTTACTCAAGTCAGCGGTTATACGATTATACCACATGATTATCCTTATTCAACTCATTATGCTGATCCAGCCAAGGAAATATTTGGCGCCAGTTTAAGTTTCGTCTACGATCAATTTCATCAAGATATGCAGTAAGATCATGCAATTTTTCTAAATCAGTAGTAGAAATTGAAATATATTTTACTATGCCTTCCATGTAATGTTTTTGATTTTTATCCCATTCAGTTATGTCGGGCATCTCTTCAAGGATGTTTTTAAAATCATTTTTAAAAAATTTACCATCAAAAATATTTGGATGCAACCACGGTCTCCCGTCTACTAGCCCAAATGAATGAAATATTTTTCTTTCCGTTAGGAAAGATTTAATGTATCTAATCATTTCTGGCATAGTTTTAATCGTAAGAGAAGTTATTGTACTATTAACGTTCAATGTAATCCAACGATGTTTTACTAAAAATTCAAAGTTTTCTTTAAATTTAATTAGGTCCAATCCGTACCTAACATATTCTTGTTCGTCTCCAAAACAGTCAAGACTCACTGTAATGTCCAATCTAGCAATTTTTCTCTTAGACACAATATGTTTCATCTTGAGAACAAATTCTTCTAGTTTTTTTCTAGAAACTTTTAAATTAGTTACAATAGTTAGTTCTAGGTCTGGATTGTTGTTGTTTTCAATAAATGTAATCAGGCGTGGGAAACTTTGTTGAAAGAAGGGTTCTCCGCCTAGAACATTTAGTTTTCTTAGCTGGTGATAATTTTTTTCAAGATAAGTAAAAAACTTTTCTGTTAACAACTCAAAGTCCGGGTGTTTTGAGACGATCTGATTATTAGGAGTAACATTCTTAACTTTGATATAACCAAATTTTAAATTTTCATTTTGTATTTGAGAACTGTTTGATTCGTCGCAATATATGCAACCCATGTTACAAACATTATCTAAAAAAACTTCTAAAATTCGTGGTGTGACCACTACTGCTAGCGGATCATCATCTAGTTCAGTTGGATACAAATTGGGTATTTTTAGATGTGTTAGTCGATCACTTATCCCGCCATTTTTTTCAATATTTTCGCAATACTGACAGCCTGCTTGAGGAAATTTTCCCTCAAGCATTAACTTTCGTTGGTCAACCCATTTTTTATCATTGTGAAAATTTTCAAAAGTTGATACATCTAGATTCAGGCCATGTACTCTGTGACACGATGCCGAAGTTCCTTCATAGAGACGAATAGTATTCCATGTCCACTTGAGTTGGCAAGCAACTCCTTGTTTGATAGGAAAATACTTTGAACTGTCAGTTTTCCCAATTATCATCTTCGGACTCGTCGATGTCATCTTCTTCAATTTCCTCGTCATCTTCATAACTTTTGTCGTTGTCAAGATACGCTGTAAGAGCACGTTTGATATCGCTGTCGCCTTTGAAGGCGTCTTTGATATTGTCTACCGTGCAGTCATTGTCAATAAGAATATTTAGAACTGTTTCAGCAGCTTCAGTGCGGTCCACAGTGTTAACATAGCGTTTGAGCTCACCCCAAATTTCGCTGGCAACTGATTCTATCATTAAGTTTCCTCCTGGTCAGTGTCAGGGGTACTTACCTCACTCTTTTGATTGGCAAAGTCTTTCATGACAACATCCAAGCAACCATCAGTATTTGCTTCCCATGCTTTGCGGAACTTCTTGAGAATTTCGCCATCACTGGTGGTAAACACCAAGCTGTTGCCTTCACGCTTGAGCAGGCCTTTTTTCTCAATCAAGTCAGTTAGGCCCGAATAAGGACTCATACCCGTTGTGTAAGGGATCTTGACTTGCACACTTTCAAACGGTTTTGCATAGCGTGTTTTCATGATCTTGCATGCAGCACGAATACCGTTGACTTCAGAAACTTTGTTGCCGTCTGCATCTTCTTTGAGCTTGAGTTTCTTCATTGCAACCACAATGCTTGATGCATAGATAAATCCCTGACCGCCGGAGATCTTGTCATCGGGGTCAAACATGTCTTGGCTTGCGTATGTGTGGTTGGTACATACCATGCCCACGTTATAACTACCAAACATGTTTACACAGTTGCGAACTAGCGATGTAAGTGCTTTAGGTTTGCGGCCCATGTCGCCTTTCATCTCGCCTGCTTCAAACTGGTTAACGTCTGTGGGAGTCAACAACATGCCCAGGCTGTCAATAACAAACATCACTCTAGGACGTTCGCCATCAGCTAGTGCTTTGTAGTCGATCATGAATGTGCTGATAGTTTTGGCAACGTCATCAATCATGGCCATGCTGAGTTTGAGCAGTTTGCTTTCGCTAGTGTCTACACCCAGTGCTTGTAACCATGCTTCGTCAAGAGCATTTTCACTATCAACCAGCACCACAAAGATACCTTGTTCTTGTGCGTTCTTGATAATGTTGCCGGAACAGATGTAGCTCTTGCCTGCGCCCGAATCGCCGGCAAACACTGTGACCTTGCCCAGCGGAATGCCACGGGCAAAGTCTCCTGAGATCAAGTAGTTAAGTGCATAATTGCCTGTGCTGACCCAGTCTGTGGGATCGTTGAATCCAATGCTGAGACCGTCGATGCTCTTGGTAATTTCCTTGCGGAACTTGCTTATGTCAAATGGTTTTCCCATGCTGCTTCCTTAATAATGTGTTTAAGTATAAATGATTTGTGTCTGCGTTGCAACCGACACTATCCCAATTTAAATTACTTGGGTGCTGATTTTCATCAACACACCACTTAGCAATTGCCAATGCCTGTTCCCATGGCTCTAGATTGTGTGCCGATGAAGAAGTTATTGCTATTTTGATTTGATCTAGCCAATCAAAGTATTCCTGATTAACCAGACGCATCCTGTTGTAAAACTGCTGACTACGATTGTGATCCCAGGACCAATTCATTACAGACGTGCAAACATCTATTAAACTTGTTAAATTTCCCTGAATATAATTGCCTAGGGGAATTACCTTAGAATGAGGTGTAGTTTTAGCAAGCGTGGAAAACATATCGTAATATGTAGTCGCTAACCATTCAACCAACTGCTGCTCAGTCCGAGGAACAGATATAACTGGCATACAAAATGCTTGATTGATCTCTTGTTGTATTTCGGCAGGAAGATCTACAATATCACTGATGTTGTTACACTCAGGCCAGGTTGGATCTTTGAAAGCAATGTAAAACTGATGCCATAGCTGTTGTTGTTCTTTTTCAACGTCTACATAGAATGAAAAAAACGTAGGTATGTTGTCTAACGTCGGTGTAGTTTTATACCATTTTGAATACGACAATTTGATTCGTAGTATTTCCCACCAATCTTGACAAACTACTTGTGCTACGCAGGTTAAAGAACTGTCAGGAAATTCAATCAAATGATGTGCGATCAAGTTGGTTTTGTTAATTTTTTGAATAGCATGTGCATCACCTTTGCTGCTAAAAAAATTTTCTAAATCTAACTCAATTTGTCCACATGAAAAAAGAGCATGAGCTAATATTGTATTGCCCATGCTCCCTTGCCTGTAATCAATACAGTATGTTTTCAATTACTTGGCTTGACGAGCACGAATCATCGCAAGGATGTCTTCGGCCTTTTGGTTGCCAACTGCTGGCTTGGTGACCAAGGATGCTGCTGCTGCTTCTGCGTCATCTTCCCAGGCAGGGCTAGATGCTGCGGGCTTTGCTGCTGCAGGTGCAGTACGAGCAGCAGGTGCTGCTTCTGCATCATCGGCTGAGCCAGCTGCGCCTGCGGGTGCATTAACACCTGCTGGACGGAAATACTGACCCCAGCGTTCAGTATCATAAGGCTGTCCATCCACACTAGCTTCGAACATTTCCTTCATGACACGCAGTTCAACTTCGCCAGGCCGCTTGGGCAAGAATGTGCTCAAGTCAAACAAGCCATGTGCATCAATTGCTGCTTGCTCAGTTTCGGTCAGCGCCGATTCCTTACGAGCCCACTTGCTGGTGTTATAATCTGCATAGCCACCCTTTTGAGTTTTTGCAATGCGGAAGTCCAGACCACGCAGGTAGTCAGTTGGCAATTCTTCCAGTTCTGGATCCATCAGTGCGCCCTTGATCAGGGTAAACAACTGTGGGCCAATAATGAACTTACGGATTGGATTGTCCGGAGTCTTGTCATCACCAATGGGGTTTTCACGCACAAAACCCTGCATGATGTAGCTGCGTTTTTTCCAGTACTTGCGACCCATGTCTTCCAGGCTCTTGTCCTTGAACCAAGTGCGTACTTCTGCAAGGATTGGACAAGCGTCCCCCCACATTTCCACGCAAGGAACTTGTACCATTACTTGTTTAGAATCCATTTCTCCTTTGACGCCGTTGAATGGTAGTCGAATCATGGCACGTTCGGCCCAGAAAAATGTGTTTTTGTTGTTGCCGTCGGGCAAGAAGCGTAGTGAGGCAGCTTGGCCTTCTTCCATGTTCCAGTGCGGGTAAATTGCTTTGTCACCCCCGCCTGTGTTGCTAGAACCCTTGTTCTCAGATGCCTGTAGTCGTGCTCGAATGTCTGCTAGTGTTGCCATATTGTGTTGCCTTTCATGTGCGTTAATATGATTAAAAAAATTTAAGACTTGCTTAAATGTTGCCTACAAGGTTATTTTAACACAGCCTGTCTGTGTTTCCTACCATTACGGTAGAGAATTTTGCCTATCTAGTTGTTTACGGAAATGTGTGCCACTACACACACTTCTTTGTTTTATTTATGTTACTTGAGCAAAGCCAGTGATTTTATTCTTGCCAAAGCTGATTCGTAAAAACTGTCTGTGACTGCACCGCGATGGTCCATTGGGTCCTGGCCAGCTTCTCCCATTACAGGAGCAATGCCGCCTGCTACTGTGCCCATTTCCATCATTCCGCCACATTCGGCTAAGCCGTGTTCGGGGCAGAAATTGCCTTCTGTGGTCATGTTGCAATCAGCAGCTTCGCCAACCACAGGCATACCAAACACTTCATCTAGTGGTGTTTCGACGAACGTGGCCATATTGTCTGCTTCGTCGATACCCAGGTAGCCATTCAACTTGTCGCTTACCCAGGTAATTGGATCGCCGGTACGTGCTTTGGCAATACCATATGGCATGTCGCCGCGGTCCGAGTAGTAATCAAACAAGGCTTCATACAGGTCAGAATCCAATTCTTCCCCTGCTTTGAATTGACTAACTTCGTGTTTGAAACGATTCAGGATGTGATCAATTGTTTCGCCAGACTCGTCCAGTATGGATTCAACCACAGGTAATCCTGCATCTTTGCGTATCTTGTTGAGCTGTTCTGCCACAGGAGGTGCTACTGGTGCAGGTTCTGCTGCGGCAACCGGTGCTGCTGCGTCAAGTGCGGGCTCTTGTGCCACGGGCTCAGTTGGTTCTGGAAGATCGATGCCCAGTTCTCTCAATCGTTCCATTACTTCGGTATCATTCCATACATTGGCACGCGGATCACGCTCGGCCAATTCACTCAACCGATCAAACAGTACGTCATCGCCTACAATGTCATACAGCACTTCTGTGGCATTAGTAGCATCTGGCCCTACAATCAGTTCGGTAGTCATGAGCTCTTTGAGCTTGTTCAATTGTTCTGGAGTCTCAGGCAAGTTCCAAGTACCTTCGGACATGTTGTTGATCCAGTTTTCAAAAATCTGTGCTTCTTTCATTGCATTTCCTTGTTGTTGTATTCTGGCCAGTAGTGGCAGTGCTGCCTCAATTCGTGTGTCCAGGGTCTGTTCAATAAACAGTGTTTTGATATCTTCTACTAGCTCTTGTTGTTCGTCAATGGTAGCAGGATGCCAAGTTTCAAAATACGCAGTGTAGCCACGAGGACTAGACAAGCGTTTCATATTTTCACGCAGACTCTTGTAATAGGTCTGTGCTTCTGTAACCAATTCTTTTGTGACGCCTTCTAGCATACGGCTGGCACTGGCACGATTGAATCTATTCAGTGTACCAATTTCGTTTACTATTTCAGCAATGTGTACACCGCGAACATCATACGGATTGCCGCCTTGCCGCACATGCTCTAGCATGGCACGGCCGCCAGCTAAGTTCTTGAAACTTAGTTTAAAGCGTTCATTGTCTGCTGTTTCAATAAACAAACTTTCAACATAACGGAAACGAGCATCTGCTTCGCCCAGAGTGCGATTGTGTTTGATCATCAATCTGGCTTCAGTGGGGTTACCGGTATAGCTGATCTTGCGTGTGCCGTAGTAGCCTTCGAACAAGCCTTCTTGAATAGCAGCAAGTCCTTGCATGGTGTGCTTGAGTTGATTTAGGTCTTTGGCACTGTAGGTCCAGCGATGCATTCTGGCAAACTTGCTGAGATGTTGTTGAAAGTCAAAGAACTCGTCCTTGTCGTCACCTTCCATGGCTCTACCCAGATTGTCACCGTAAAACACTTTCATGTCGTTTTCAGAGTCTAGGATAATGACCATGGTACCGTAGTTTTTGCCGCTGCCGCTTACATAGTCAAACGTAAATGTTTTAGCGTCTTCTGCTTCTGACGGCTGACCTGATCGATC
>Ga0164292_10002513_pt1 | contig 14977 bp, 10 predicted proteins | sample GEODES117metaG_FD_111486 | JGI IMG/M metagenome (GOLD analysis project Ga0164292, IMG submission 111486) | Eutrophic lake water microbial communities from Lake Mendota, Wisconsin, USA - GEODES117 metaG | ecosystem: Environmental > Aquatic > Freshwater > Lake | place: USA: Lake Mendota... | reverse complement strand
TCAGAAATCGCTTTGGCTTGGATCTTACCAAGCTGTACGGGACGTGTTTTTCGTTGGTAACCAAACGTTACGCTTTCCAGCCCCCGGCAAGCGCAAGGGCCAGGTTTTCGGCCAGTGCCCGAGCGGAATGGGCCGATACAAATTGATCGCGCCCCTCTATCTCTTCCGCAGACAGCGGCTTGTGAAACGCCTCCGCCAAGGCTTTTTGACCGGCTGCCAACGTCCGTGGCTCCGGCAACAAACGCACCAATCTTTCGGCTCCCGTCCCTGCCACCAAGTCTTCATTCCCCAAAATGGGCGCCTGGGTGAGCAGCGCATTCAAGAGTTTGTATTTGATGCCGGCGCGGTGCACGGCCAGTTGGCCGTGCACCGACGCCCCGCGCAGCAATACCGCCATCTCCAAATCCTCCGGCGTGTCTACAAAAACCACCCCCGAGGCAGCCGCGTCTGCTGCGCGGCGGCGCAGGGGGCCGGAGGCGCCCTGGCCGGCAATCACCAAGTGGAAATTTTGGAACAACGGCTCCGGAGAGGGCGCCATCCACAGGTCCAAAAATTGGTGGGCCGCCCAATCGTTTTCTGCCACGCTCAGCTTTCCATGAACCAAGAGAAAAGGGCGGTCGATTCCCTGGGCATGCAGATAGGTTGCGGATTGCTCCGAAGTACACAAAAGCAAAGCGGGAACCGCAGGAGGAAGAACTTCTACCCCTGTCTGAAAAAAAGGCGCGGTGGCTTCCGCGTCACCGGGGGTAAGGGCCCATACGCGTGCCAAAGGGAGTTTGGGCAAGATCTTTTGCTCCAGTCGGGCCAAGCGACGGGCCTCCAGCCGGTAATACATGCGTTTCCAAAAAGAACGGAAGGAAGAACCATTCTCTGCCTCGGCCAGTCCGCGGTAATAGATGCGTTCGGGATTGTGAAGGCGGAGGGAGGTGCGTTGGGCCAAGACCCGGGATACCAAGGCCGGCCACAAGGAATGGTACCCGTGTGCCACAATGGGCAGCGGGGACGACGTCAACCGCCGAACCAGGGGAACGGATGCTCGGGAAGCAAGTATGTACGGTAGTCGGCTCCACAGAGCGGTTGATGCCCCTCCCCGGCGGTAGGTCCACAACCGCAGGAGGGGGCCGGTGGCAGAGTCGCTTACCGGATGGGCTTCCATCCACGATTCCAGGGCTGCTTGACGGTTTGAGGCAGGTAAAAAGGCATGCAGCTCTACCGAGTGACCGGAGGCCAGCAAGGCGTCTACCTGGCTTTTGACTTCGGCCATGCCTCCGTACAGCGGCGGAATGGGCAGGTCCATGCTGACCACATGGATGTGCGGGGCTTTTCCCTCCAGGCGGTCGACCAACCGGTGCCACCCTTGGGATTCCACGTCCCATTGGTAGCGTTGGGCTGCGCGCAGAGCCCCTTCGCGGGCGCGTTGTCGCTCATCGGGATGGGAAAGGGCGCGTTGGAAGACATGAGCCAAGGCCATCGGTTCTACTTCGGGAACCACCCATCCTGCCTCGAAGGTTTGGACCAGGCGGGCCACTTCCTCAACGGGGGAAACCACTTGGGGCAATCCGGCTTGGAAGGCGTCAAACAATTTATTGGGCAAACTCCAGCGGTAATTGGGGTTGGTGGGTTTGTCCAGGCTCAGGCCCAGCGAAGCGCGTTGGGTAAATCCCCGGAGCACCGATGCGGAGACCCGGTCGTGGAAGAAGACGCGGTCGGTCAGGTTCAGGGATTGGACCCTGGCTTTTAGGGCCGGGACCACGTCGCCGCTTCCGACAATCCACAACTGGGCCTGGGGGGTGTGGACCATGGCTTGAACGGCCTCTTCCGCTCCCCGGTCCACGTTGATACCGGCCCCTTGCAGCAAGATGACCGGAAGGTCCGGGCGTCCAAAAGTCTCAAAGGGACGGTCGTCGTATGCGGGAACTTCGGCCTCTGTAGCAGTCGCCATCCGGGGCACGTTGCGAACGACCTCAAAGGGAATTCCGTACTCTTTTTGGTAGGCCCGGGCGATGGGCGGACTGACGGTAACGGCTTCGGTTACAAAAGGCATGGACACGCGTTCGATCCATTTCCATGCTCCCCGAACGAGCGGACGGTGGGCCAATTCGGGAACCCCGCAAAAGTACTCGTGGCTGTCGTAGATCAGAGGCTTTTGCCGCAAGAAGGCCACCAGTGCCATGGGAAACAGGGTGTCCAAGTCGTTGGCCAAGTACAGGTCGGCCGGGTTGCGCAGCAGATAGCGAAACAGGCGAATTTGGAATTCCAAATAAAACCGAGGGCCCTTGTTCCACATGCACCGAAAGCGATGGACCCCAAACGGCTTTTCAACCGGACGATCGTCGGGCCAGGTTCGGCCCACCACCTCCACGGTATACCCCCTTTCCTGAAAAACAGAAGCCGTGCGGTGAACCCGGTTATCCGTGTGGACATCGTTGATAACACTGAACAAGACGCGCGGCATGTCCCAAAGATAGTCCGCTTCGGTGGTACCTTGCGCGCTCGCTATTTGCTCTGACCATTTGCCATGGAACCGCTTTTCTATACGCTGCCCGACGAGCGCATCGCTCCCTTTCCGGTTGAACCGCGCGACCACGCCCGGTTGTTGATTGCAGGCCCGGAGGGTCCGCGGTCCGATCGGCAGGTCTTTCACTTGCCCGAAGAAATCCAGGGCATTCGCCACCTGGTGGTCAATGCCTCCCGGGTGGTCAAGGCCCGTCTCCTCTTTCCCCGTGGGGAAGGCCAAAAACCTATTGAGGTCTTTTTCTTGGAGCCTGCTGAGGGAGAAGTAGCAACCGCTATGACCCAGGTAGGGCAGGCCAAAATCAAGGCCTTGGTTGGCGGCTCAAAAAAATGGAAACTGGGCGTAGAAATGCAGCATCCCAGTGGCCTGAGGGCCACTCGACTGTCCCAAGAAGGGGCCACGCACACCCTGGATCTACAGTGGTCCGGCTCGCTGACTTTAGGAGAGTTGCTCGACCAAGCCGGACGGGTGCCCCTCCCCCCTTACTTCCAGCGCATGGACGACGCTTCCGACGCCGAGCGCTACCAAACTGTCTATGCCCAAAACGCAGGATCAGTAGCCGCACCTACGGCCGGACTCCATTTTACACCCGAGTTGCTAACCGCGTTGGAAAACCAAGGCATCGCTCTCCACAAAATCGAATTGCATGTAGGTGCCGGAACCTTTCGCCCCATCGACGCGGAAGACGTGCGCAACCACACCATGCACGCGGAGGAAGTCCATTTGCCCCAATCGGTAATTGACGCCCTTCGGGACGGCGCCCCGACCCTGGCCGTGGGCACGACGTCCTCCCGAAGTTTGGAGTCCGCCTATTGGTTGGCCGTGCAAAGCCTGCGTTCCGGGGAGCCCTTGGGAACCCACTTGCCGCAATGGACCTGGCAGGAGTTGGCTCCCTGGTGGGACAGCCAACCCGGTAGCGAAGCCGAAAAACGCCAAAAAGTGTGGAACCATGCCCTGACCCACTGGCCTTCCGGCCGGCCCGATTGGACCTTCACTACGGCGCTGATGATGGTCCCCGGCTACCGCGTCCGGACCTGGGACGCCCTCCTCACCAACTTCCACCAGCCCGGTAGCACTTTGTTGATGCTCATAGCGTCGGTATTGGGGGATTCCTGGAAATCCGTTTACGACCACGCCCTGAACAACGACTACCGTTTTTTAAGCTACGGAGATGCGTCGCTTTTGTGGCGCGACTAAGGGAATTTTCTACATTCATCGGCGTCCAAAATGCACACGGGGCGGTCTCTTTCAGAGACCGCCCCGTGTGTGTTCCGTACAACTTGATCCTCAGTCCAAGTGGTCTTCAATGCCGTTGACAAACAAATAGCCCGGAGTTCCATCCAAACGCTCTTTCCAAACAATGGTAAGCACGTAGAACTTCTTGGGGTCCAAGGGTACAATTGCATTCAATGCAGCCAATGGTTTCTTGCTGATGCGCAATTTAATTGGGGTGTACTGGGTGCCAAAAATGTCGCCCTCAAAAAAGTTGTTTCCCAGGGGATTGACCGTGTCCAAAACAACTCCGAAAGGGTTGGCTGTTATTGAAGCCATCACCGGCAAGTGCTCGTGCTGATAAACGTCACCGGCTTTCTTGCCCACGGTATCCACCGCCCAAATAGAAGGCTGCGCGCCGGATCCCTTCGTTACCAATGGAACACTGGATACTTGATTGAGATCTACCAGTCCGTACTGCTTGGCATCCAATCCTTCGTACATCAAATAACTCTGTACGTTGTACGTAGTGCCTCGGGTCTCTTTGAATACTTGAACCTTGGCGTATACCTCGTACGATGTGTCGGTCTCCGCAACAGCCGTTGCAACGCCCATCTCAGGCAGAGAGGTCAGAGAAGAAGCTACCGGCCCCGCAATGGATTGCCCCGCATCTACACCGTTGATGTAAAAATTTGGCACGCCGGCTGCAGGCCACATGGTGTTCAATAAAGTGGACACCGGCGTCTCCAAAACGTCGCCTGTATGCGCTGCCATCCCTAAGACGCGGCCTTCGGGGTTGCGCAAAATAGCCCTGCGGAGGGCTGCGGCGCCATTGGGACAGTACTGGCACCACGCTCCTGTGGTTTCAAAAACCAAAACATTCTGATTTGGAGAGACCGTCAAAGAGTCGGTTGCATATTTATCAGCCGTTGGATCAGTTGTATCGTTACCGCAAGAAACAGCGATTGCCGAAACTGCAAGAAGAGCAAAGATTTTTTTCATGGCAAGGAGTCCAATTCGAATTTTGAAATCCAAATGTACACAATCGCTGGTTACCTACGGGTAATTTTAACCAAAATCGGATAATGGTCCGACGGCCCCCCAATCCAATTTTCTCCCTGCCAGGTGCGCCACGGAGGGGCGATTCCGGTGGCCAGGTCGCGCTCCCCATGGCCCATCCACGGCCGAAACACCGGTAGGGCTTCGGCCTGCCAGGTAGGAGTACTCCACCCCCTATCCAACCAGGACCACGTATTCCGGTAGAAGTACGTACCCTTTCCAGACAAGCCAAAGAGCGTGAAACCAGCCCTCGAAACCGCCTCGTCCAATGCCCAGCCAATTCCTTCGTTCACATCACCGAGCCAAACCTCGACCCCGGGGTAGTTCGTTTTGTGCTTTTTCCACACCTCGGCGCGAATGGATCCCGAACCCGACCGCTGCGACGGCAAGTGGAGCCAACCGGTTCGAAGGGTATCATTTGGATCGGAAATGCGGGCCAACGTAAGCACCAAGGCTTCCCGCGACGCGCGTCCCTCGGGCAATGGAACCGAACTCCAGTGCACATTCTGGACTTCCACCCGGTCGGTGCGGTAAAACACTGCTACATCGATCCCGCGCGGATCGGGACCTTCTCGGTGCACCCGGAACCAATTCCAACGGTTCAAGGGGGCACACAAAATCAAATCATCCAAAACCCGCGCATTTTCGATTTCGCAGAGTCCGAATGCATCCACCTCCTCTTGAGATAGCATTTGCCCCAAGGCTTTGGCAACCTTCTGCACTTTTAACCGGTACAGCCCCGCGTGGTAAGATCGTGCTCCTTCCGGAGTAAATTCCTCGTCTCGGGTCAAGGGGTCGTCTTCGGTATCAAACAAATTCTCCACGTTGTACCAACCCAAAACGAATGCTGAATCAGGGGCAATATCGATTAATCCCTGCCCGTCGCCCGGGAGTAGAAGTGCAAACAATGCGCCTTTGCCAAGCGTCCAAGGAAAATGGGCAAACCGGATCATGCCGCAAAAGTGCGATGTAGACGATCCGGTAACCGGATTCAAACGGATAGAAATGTTTGTGGGCCCTTCTCGGCCGGTAAACCGTCCAACCCTTGGTTCGTGATGCAAAAAAAAGAGCGGCCTCCTGCGGAGGCCGCTCTCGAATGCGGACGAAAAATCGCGCTTGCGGTTATCCCTTGTTATTCCGGCGAACACGGCGGTTCCCAGCGTTTTGCTGCTCTTCCATCAGGGTTTGGAGCTTGGACTGGAAGCCGCCTTTTTTGCCCCCTTTGGTCTTGTTGTCTTCGATTTTGGCACGGATGGCTCCTTCGTTGACAAAGAAACGCATGCTGTACTGCTGGCCAAACGTCACCATATTGGCCACAAAGTAGTAGTAGCTCAAGCCGGCGGAGTAGCTGTTGAAGAAGAACAACAACATAAAGGGCATGACGTACTGGATGATCATCATTTGCTGACGCATCATGTCGTTGCCCGAATTGGGAGTCATGGAATTGTTCATCTTCGTGTACAAGTACGTCGAGATGGCCATCAAGATGGTGAACAAAGACACGTGGTCCCCATAGAAGGGAATGGTAAACGGCAGGGTAAAGATGGAGTCGTAGCTGGACAAATCGTCGGCCCACAAAAACGATTCTTGCCGCAGTTCAATCGATGCGGGGAAGAACCGGAACATGGCAATCAAGATGGGGAATTGCAGCAACTGGGGAATGCATCCGCCCAGGGGGTTCACGCCGGCTTTGTTGTACAGGGCCATCAAAGCTTGCTGCTTTTTCATGGCGTCGCCGTCCTTGTGCTGCTCGTTGATTTCGTCGATTTCCGGCTTCAATACGCGCATTTTGGCCATGGACTTGTAGGACGAAAACGTCAACGGAGAAAGGGCCAACTTGATGATTAGCGACATCAGCAAGATGATCAAACCGTAGTTCAATCCGTAGCTGTCCAAGAAGTCGAAGATGGGCACTACCACGTAGCGGGAAATCCAGCCGAAAATCCCCCAGCCGAACGGAATGACGACGTCGAAGTGACGGTCGTACCCCACCAACTCGTGGTATTTGTTGGGTCCCAGGTACCAGGCTCCCCCGGAGGACAAATTGCCCGAGGAGGTTGACTCCTGCAGGTTGGAGGCAAAATTCCGGGTGTGGAGGGTGTCCGACTCCGCGGGGGTGGTGGAGACCACACGGGCCTTGGACCAATTGCCGTCGCGGGTAAGGAGGTTGCTGAAAAACTGCTGTTTGTAGCCTACCCAAGCCAGGGATTCGAAGTCTTCTTCGTCGTCCCCACCGTCGGACAAACTGACATCGTCCGCCTCAGAGGCGTCCCAGCCGTAGGCCGTGGTTGCTAGAGCTTCTGTGGATAAACTTTTCTCGTGGCGCAAGGAAAATTGCTCCCAGGTCCATTGGGTGGTGCCTCCTTGCCATCCGGTTCCCTCGGCCCGCCACTTAAGTGCATAGCCGTCTTGGGGAAGGATGTAGGTAAGGCGGAGCGACTTGCCGTTTTGAGCGCCGGCCAGAACCAACGAGCTGTCGGTTTGGGATTCCACGGCAAAGGCCCACTGTGCGGTGTTGGTTTTGTCCCCGTCGGTGAGCGCCAAGAGGTGGTTGTTGTCCAACAACAGGAGCGGCTTCTTTTGCCAGTTTTTGTATTCCTTTAACTCGGCACGAACCATTTGGGCGCCTGCTGTGGTCCAGGTCAAACGAAGATTTTTGTTCTCCAAAACAGCCTCCCTGGCGACAAATGCGGTATCCGTTGACACGACTGCCACAGCCTCCATGGGCGACCGCTCGGATTTGGCCGCGGGAACGGCGGTTTCTTCTTGGGCAGCGGGTTCTGGCTTGGGGTCCAAGGACTGGGTCCAGAAACTGGCACCAATCAAGATGGCGCCAATCAGCACAAAGCCAATAATCTGATTGCGGTCTGAGCCGCGGTTTTCCAAAAGCATAATCAGGAAGGGGATTGAGCGTGCGTCAAGCCCGCTTGAACAAAGGATACAAACAGCGGATGGGGATGGGCCACCGTGCTCTTGTATTCGGGATGGTACTGAACCCCTACAAACCAAGGGTGCGCAGGGATCTCAACGACTTCCACCAAGCCAGTTTCTGGATTGATGCCGCTTGCCCGCATGCCGGCTGCTTGCAAAGCATCCAAATACGCGTTATTGAATTCAAAGCGGTGGCGGTGCCTTTCGGAAATCCGGGCAGCTCCACCATAAATCTGGGCCGCCAACGAACCGGCTTGCAAATCGCAATCGCATGCTCCCAACCGCATGGTGCCCCCTTTGTGGGTGACGGCCTTTTGCTCTTCCATCAAATCGATAACGGGATGGGGCGTGTTCGGGTTTACTTCGCGGCTGTTGGCCTCCGTCAGGCCCAAGACATTCCGCGCGTATTCAATGACCGAGGCCTGCATGCCAAAACAGATGCCCAAAAAGGGAATATTGTGCGTTCTTGCCAAACGGACGGCCTCAATTTTTCCTTCAAATCCGCGTTCTCCAAATCCGGGTGCAACCAAAATGCCGTTCAGCCCTTTCAAGTGCTCGGCGACCGTGCCCGGCTCCAGATGTTCCGAGTGGATCCACACCACTTCTACCTGGGTGTTATTGGCAACACCCGCATGGATCAGGGCTTCAGCAATCGATTTGTAGGCGTCTTTCAACTCCACGTATTTGCCAATGAGGCCAATCCGGATGTGTTTGGCAGGATTCAGCAACCGTTCCACAAACGAGGACCAGGGCTGCATGTCAGACTTTTGCTGGCTCTCTACCCCAAGTTTTTGGAGGACAACGCCGTCCATATTCTGCTTTTGAAGGAGCAAGGGGACTTCGTAAATGGTGCGGGCATCCAATGATTCAATGACCGCGTCACGGGTAACATTGGTAAACAGGGCCAACTTGGCCTTCATTTCTTCGGTCAGCGGATGTTCTGCGCGGCAAACGAGAATGTCCGGTTGAACACCCGATTCTTGCAGCATTTTGACGCTGTGTTGCGTCGGTTTGGTCTTGAGTTCACCCGTCGCCTTGAGGTAAGGCACCAGGGTGAGGTGGATGGAGAGGCAATTTCTGCCCAACTCCCAACGAAGTTGGCGCACGGTCTCGATGTACGGCAGGGCTTCAATATCGCCTACGGTGCCGCCAATTTCGGTGATCACAAAATCGAACTTACCGGTCTCCCCCAGAATGCGGATGCGGCGTTTGATTTCGTCGGTGATGTGCGGAATGACCTGAACCGTCTTGCCCAAGTAATCGCCCCGACGCTCTTTTTCGATAACGCTCTGGTAAATGCGGCCGGTGGTTACGTTGTTGGCCTGGGAGGTGGGACGGTCCAAAAACCGCTCGTAGTGGCCCAAATCCAAATCCGTCTCTGCGCCGTCGTCGGTCACAAAGCACTCCCCGTGTTCGTAGGGATTTAGGGTGCCCGGATCGATGTTGATGTAGGGATCTAGCTTCTGGATGGTTACGGAGAACCCCCGCGCTTGCAGCAACGCGGCCAAAGAAGAGGAAACAATGCCCTTGCCCAGGGAAGAGGTCACGCCGCCGGTGACAAAAATATACTTGGTAGAATCGGCCATCGGCTGCAAAAATACGACTTTAAAACGCGTAACTGAGCATCAAAGTCGGCATTACCGGCAACTGATTGACGCGCTTGCGTTTGACAGCGTCGTAGTAGAAAATATTGGCCCGGTTGTACACATTGGTGGCCGCCAAAGACGCCTCCAAACGGTTGAATTTTCCCGACTTCCATACGCGTTTCAAGGTGGCGTCTAAGCGGTGGTACACCGGCAACCGCGCACTGTTGAGGTCCCCGTATAAAATGCCCAACTGGCCGTTTTCGCGGGCGTAGTCGTAGGCCAGGTCTGGGGTTCCCGATGGCGTTGTAAACGGTTGATTCTGGAAGTATCCGCGGATTGGAGTAAACGGAAACCCGGTTCCCAGGTTCCACCGCAGATTGAATTCCCAGGGCATTTCTTTGCCTTCTCCCCACTTGTAGGCGACGACAGCGTTGGCGTTGTGGCGGCGGTCAAAATGCGGAGCGTACCACTGCTGGCCGTCGAACCGACGTACCCGACCGAGCGAGTAGGTTCCCCAAAAATACCAATGGGGATCTTCGTATTTGACCAAGAAATCCAAGCCCATGGCATTGCCTTTCTCGACCATGAAATCCTTCCGCAAAATTTCCGGTTTGTCCTGGTAGGCGTCGGAATCGTCGTAGAGTTTGAAGCGGTTGATGTTGGTGATGCGGTGGAACTGCTTCAAGTACCCTTCCACTTCCAAGGACCACCGCGGCGTCAGGTTCCACTCCGTGCCCAAGACCGCATGGGTGGCGGTTTGGAGCTTGGACAATACCGGCTGGCCGTCAAACATGCTGGGCAAATCTCCGGCGCCGCTCAAAAATCCGTAAAACAAGTTTACCACATCGCGGTCCGAGTTGGCCGCTACCAAATTCTGGGAGTACATGCCGCCGGAAGCCTTGATGCGCAGGTATTCGGTGGCGTTGTACTTCAAGCCGAAGCGGGGTTCCGCCCGAACGATGCCCAAGGCTCCGTAGTTGTGCACCCGGAATCCGGGCTCCACCAACCACCGACCGGTTTGGTACCGGTACTGGATGTACCCTGCCACTTCCGTGGAGTTGTCGTCTTGGCGAAGAATGCGGCCTACGCCGTTGGTGAATTGGTAGCGCGTGCTGTAGCCTATAAACTCCAGACCGTAAGTAAGCTGGTCGTACTTCCGCATGAAATAGGTGAAGTCCAAGCCGGCATTGAACCCATCGATGGAGGACTCCCTGGGGCGACCGGCGATTTCCGTACTGGTAATGGCGTAGTCGGACTGAGCAAAATAAGCCTTGATGACGGTTGCACTGGAGGGCGGAATGATGGTCATGTCTGCCCCATAACCGGTTGCCGTCCAACCGATGGCTTTGTCTGCGGCCAACTGCGTGCCGTCTTGAAACTGAAACCCAAAGAAGTTGGCACTGGAGCCGTTCTTGGCCTGGAAACCATATTTGCCGTAGAGGTCGGTAAAGGTGAACGGCAGGCCTCCAAACTCCGTTTTGACGTAGGGATAAAACAGCCCAGCGGTTTGGTCCAGGTACGATTTCTTCGCGGTGATGAGCAAAGAACTCGGGGCCAAACCGTCGGCCTTTTTTCCGATAGGAACCTCCAACAACGCCCGGCTCATGTAGGTACTCGAGCTCACTTTACCGGCCACTCGTTGGCGATTTCCCAGGCGGGTTTTGATGTCCATGACCGACGAATTCCGGCCTCCGTACTGGGCATTGAATCCCGCCGTATAGATGTCCGCGGAACGCAAAATGTCGGTCTCAAAAACCGAGAAAAAACCGATGCTGTGGAATGGATTGTACAAAATCATTCCGTCCAACTTCACCAGGTTTTGAATGGGGGCTCCTCCCCGGATGTACAACTGACCTCCTTGGTCCCCCGTGGATACAACGCCTGGCAAAACCTGCACAGCGCGCACCAAGTCGGGCTCTCCCCCGATAGAAAACGTTTGTATGCTTTTGGCGGACAGGTTGATTTGCCCTGTGAGCACTTTCCCTTGTGCCTCTTGGCGCTTGGCGGTAACGCTTGCGTCTTGAAGAACCGTGGACTCCTCCGTTAAGTAAAACGACTCAGAGGGCACCTTCCCCGCCCGAATGGTTACTTTTCGGAGCATTTTCTGGTATCCAATCATACTAACTTCCAAGGTGTATTCTCCAAACGGAAGTTGATTCAGTTGAAAGTAGCCGTCTTTGTTGGAAAGGGTGGTTCCGCCATTGGGAACAGCTTTGACCATCGCCTGTTCCAACGGCAACTGCGTGCTTTTTTCAAACACGTAACCGCGCACGACCCCGGTGGTTTGGGCCTGTAGGTTTGAACCAAAAACAACGGCCAACACCACGACAAAAAAAACCGCTCCTTGATGGAGCAACGGGGCCCGAAGGCCAGGGATAATCGTCATACTACAATCTTGAATAAAAGCTCGCGCAGCAATTCGTCCGGATGGGCACCGCCGGTGCGCACGCCCTTGAAGGCCAAATCGGCCTCGCGAAGGTAACGCACAATGCGAACCAATTTCACAGGGGAATACTTGGTGCAAATGGTCTCGTAGTCCCGAAGGGCATAGGGGTTTTTCTGCCCCATGGCCGCCCCTGCCTGCGCACTTCCCAAATGTCTTAAACTGCTGTAAACAAGCGCCTTGCCGAAAGTCGCGTACAGAAACCCCAAGGTCATGGGCAAGGGCGTGGTCTTGGTCTGCAAGGACAACCCGTGGGCAATGCGGTACACCCGGGGTACATCCTTGTTCACCAAGGCCCGAATAAGCTCCAAGTTGTTGAATTCCCGCGAAATACCTACATGTTTTTCAATCTCAGCCGGGGTCACCATCCCCCCTTCCCCCAGCGCCACAGCGAGCTTGTCCAGTTCGTGGGCCAACCGGGTCAGGTCTGCCCCCACCGATTCGTAGAGCAAGGAAACAGCGTGGTCGTCGGTTTTCAAAACCCGTCGGGTGCTTTCGGACTTGATCCAGGCCTTGGCTTGTCCTTCGTTGAGGGGAACTGCCTCGATGTAGGCATGGTTCTGGGCAAAGAGCGTTTTATACCCCTCCCGGCGTTTATCTGGGGGTTTGCCTTTGAAGGCCAAACACAAAACGGTGGTCGGGTTGGGCGACTTGAAGTAGGCCGACAGGGCGTCGAAATCTTTCAAATTTTGGGCCTCCCGCACCACCACCAAAACGCGCTCGGCCATCATGGGATAGCGCCGGGCTTCGGAGACCACGTCCGCCGCTGCAACGTCCCGGCCATACAAAACAGAGGCATTGAAGGCTTTTTCGTCTTCCGTGAGGGCGGTGGCAGACAGGCGATCTGTTAGGGCGTCGATAAAGAAGGACTCCGTCCCCCCTACTACGATCACCGGGGGAAAAACCCCCTTGGAAAACCCTTCCAACAAAGATGCATAGGTATGTGCCACAGCCGCCAAAGGTAACAATTAGGCGTGGTGGTAGGGCTCGTTGCGCAGAATGGTGTGGGCCCGGTACAATTGTTCCACAAAGACCAACCGAACCATGTCGTGGGTGAGGGTCATGGGGCCCAAGGCCAGTTTAAAGGAAGCGCGTTGGACCATCTCCGGCGGGAATCCGAAGGCATCCCCCACGGCAAACACCAGCCGCTTGGGACCGGTATTCATCCATTTTTGCATGTGCTGGGCAAATCCCGTAGAGGGCAAGAGGGTGCCGTGTTCGTCCAACAAGACCACATAATCCCCCGGTTTCAAAGCGTTCACAAGCTTTTCTGCCCGATCGACGGCCACGATTTCAAAGTCGGTGTACCGTCCCAACCGCTTGGCATAGTTGGAAATACCTTCTTTGAGATAGGCTTCTTGGGTGGCCCCCACGGTGAGTAAGACGGTTTGCACGGCAGTGTTTTGTACCTTGCAAAGGTACTTCAATGCCCATGAACCCCCCTCTTTTTTCCGAGACCGATTCGCTCTGCAGCAGTCCTTTGGCAGCTGTGTCTTCCCTGATTCAATTGGCTTTGGACGAAGATCTGGGCCGGGGCCGCACGGCCTTCCCGGGCGACCATTCCTCTCTCTCTTGTTTTTCTGTTGACCAACAAGGCCGTGCAGTGCTGCGTGCCAAGGAAGCCGGCATTGTGGCCGGGCTGCCGCTGGTCCCCTTTGTTTTGCAGGCTGTGGACCCGAAACTCCACTGGGAAGCCCTGGCGCAAGACGGAGACGCGGTGGAACCCGGCCAAGCAGTTGGCCGCGCCCACGGCCCGCTTGTGGGCCTCCTAACCGCAGAACGCACTTTGTTGAATTTTGTGCAGCGCTTGAGCGGCGTAGCCACGTCGGCCCACCGTTGGACGGCGCTGGTAGCGGGAACGGGCGTTCAGCTGTTGGACACGCGCAAAACCACGCCCGGTTGGCGGGACCTGGAAAAATACGCTGTACACACCGGGGGAGGAACCAACCACCGGCACGGACTTTACGACCTCATCATGCTCAAAGACAACCATATCGACTTTTGCGGTGGTTTGCCCGAAGCGGTCCAAAGAGCCCAACACTACCTAAAAAAATTGGGCCACCCGTTGAAGATTGAGGTGGAAGCCCGATCTCTGGCAGATGTCGACGACGCACTCGCCACTTCCGGGATTGATGTCCTTATGCTCGACAACTTTACCCCCGACGCGTGTCGGGCGGCCGTAGAACGGATTGCCGGAAGGCTGCAAACCGAGGCCTCCGGTGGAATAACCGCAGAAACCTTGCGGGCCTATGCGGAAACTGGTGTGGACTTCATCTCCTTGGGTGCCCTCACCCACAGCGTGAAAAGCTTGGACCTAAATTTCAAAGCCGACGTCGCGTGATGAAATCCTGGCACCGCCCCTTTCGCTTTTTGCAAAGCGTGAAACCGCCCTTCTTTGGCGGACTCAGCGTTTGGGATATTGGGGTGTTCTTTTTTCGCGCCCTCAACGGAGGTGCCGTTACCAGTCGGGCGGCATCGGTGGCGTTTTCCTTTTTCATGGCCTTGTTTCCCGGCATCATCTTTGTTTTTACGCTGATCCCCTTTTTGCCCATTGAAGGATTTCAACCGGCCCTCTTCGAGCTGATGCGCGAAATCTTGCCGCCCACCAGTTTTGAAGCCACCCGCACCACCATCAACGATATTTTAACCGTCCAACGCGGTGACCTTTTGGGCATCACGGTGCTGGCCGCTCTGATTTTTGCGACCAACGGTACATTGGCCCTTATTGCGAACTTTACCCAAAGCGTTTATAACATTGGCCACCGAAATTTCTGGTCCCAGTATTTGGCCGCCTTTATTCTGACCGCGGTTTTGTCGTTTTTGCTCATCAGCGGAATTGCCTTTTTGGTGACCACCGAAGGGTTGTTGGTGGCACTTTTTGAAAAGCAGCGTTTGGGGACGGAGTGGCAACTGTTGATTGCGTGGCGCTACGCCATTTTGATTGGCTTGATTTTGCTCTCTGTATCGCTGGTGTTCAAATACGGCCCGGCCTCCAAGGCGCCGTGGCGGCTTATTAGTCCCGGGGCGGTTCTGGCAACTTTTTTGGTTGTTTTGTCCTCTGCCGTTTTTGGATTTTACGTGTCCCACTTTGCCCGCTACAATCAATTATACGGCTCCATTGGTACGTTGCTGATCATCCAATTGTGGATCTACATCAACGCCATCGGACTGATTGTGGGGTACGAACTGAATGCCAGCGTGGCGCATGCCCGTAGCGAACATTCAGGCTCC
>Ga0164292_10002512_pt1 | contig 14978 bp, 10 predicted proteins | sample GEODES117metaG_FD_111486 | JGI IMG/M metagenome (GOLD analysis project Ga0164292, IMG submission 111486) | Eutrophic lake water microbial communities from Lake Mendota, Wisconsin, USA - GEODES117 metaG | ecosystem: Environmental > Aquatic > Freshwater > Lake | place: USA: Lake Mendota... | reverse complement strand
CGTTCTTCCACTGCCTGTCAGTGAATGCGACCATCTGCACACCATGACAACCGGAGCAGAATTTGGCCCAGATCATTTCCGGTTCTTCTGCCGTCACCATGGGTTGGTCAGTTGAGTGGAATGCAGAAAAAATGACCAGGGACATCAATAACGGCACAATCAGGAACCGACATAAAGATGAATAATGCATACTATATAGTTGGGCTTAAATGTAGGATTTTAGTATCTAAACTTACTCCGGAATTCCTATATCTACTGCACAAAAACTGGCTAAATCCCCTTAGGTGGTCATGAAACATGATTTTACGGCGCGATTAACGGATATGTATAACCTTTGGAACCTGTCTCAACCCCCAAAACAGGACCATGAATATCGTTTTCCATGGCTACGCTGTGCCGGCCGGATTTTTTAAACCGCCCGTAGTGAATGCCGAATCTTCCTATCCGACCCTGCAGCTGAAAAAGCTGCCCGGGCATGTATTTCTATGATCGAAGAAGCTAGCGCAAAAAACAAAAAAATCATCCTGCTGACGCCAACGCCGGACCTTGCTTTGAACATCCTGAACACGGCCAATATCCTTCATGTACACATGCGGCAGATCAGTGGCCTGGCGAACAAATACCAGACAGGAATTGTTGACAGTAGTAAGATATTTCACCGGGAAGCGGAAAATGGGAATGATTTGCCTGCCCTTATGTCGCAAAGCAACCACCCGAATGAAAGAAGGCATGAATTGGTAGCAAAAACGATTTTTAACAGTTATTTCAATTAACCTTCGGCAATTCGGCTTTACTTAGCACTTTTGTTTTCCTGACCCGGAAATGCTTTGTCGTGATAGAAATTTTAACTACTTTTTTCATCACTAAGCAGCTCAAATTTTTACATATGAAAAGTCTACTTTCTGTCCTGTTCATTTTCTTTTCCCTTGCCGTTTTGGCCCAGCCTACAGTCCGGGAACAATTCGAAAAGATCAAAACCGTGGCTGACGCGGAAAAATATATTTCCGCAAATGCTAACCTTAAGCCCGCTTTGCTGCGTCTCTCCTATGGCAAGGACACTGCGCTGATCGACAAGCGATTGTTGAAACAGAACAAAGGAGATGTTTTTTCTGTGGGTTATGTTACTTATAAGATCATAGAAGCAGAGGAAAACATAAACTACAGGGCCAGTTATATATTCCTCGACAGGTCATCCCTGTCAAACTCAGAGGTCGACAGCCTTAGTAAACTGATCACCAAAAAGATCGGTGCCGGCTCCACCATTGAACAACTGTCCGATCAGTATACCATGGATGGCAATACCACCAAGGGAGATCTGGGTTGGTTTTTCGGGGAAGATATGGTTCCAAAAGAACTGCAGGATGCCGTAGCCAGACATAAAAAAGGAGATGTCTTTTATGTAGACGTCCCGGATCGCAAATGGTATTATATCGTGATTAAGACCTACGACGACCAGATCAAAAAAGACATCACCGTACTGAGGTCTAATGGCAGATAATCAGGGCATCACAGTCATGCACAGGGCTTCAAACACCCTATGCTAAAATGGAATTGATCATGGCAAGTTCTTCAGAAGTAAAAGCATAATTATCGATACTTCGTATCGAATCCAACACCTGCTCCGGTTTGCTTACGCCAATGAGTACCGACGTGATCCGTTGGTCCTTCAGAATCCATGCAAGCGCCATCTGGGCCAGGGTCTGGCCGCGTTCCGCTGCAAGGGCATTAAGCCTCGCAACCTTCTCAAGTGTTGACGGTGTGACGGCATCTTCCGCGATGGCTCCATTGCCACGGTGGCTGGAAGCCCTTGAATCTGCCGGTATGCCATTCAGGTATTTGTTCGTCAGCAGCCCCTGAGCCAGCGGGGAGAAAGGAATGCAACCTACGCCGGATTCTTCAAGCACGTCCAATAAGCCATCTTCCACCCACCTGTTCAGCATGGAATATTTTGGCTGATGAATTAAACAAGGTGTACCCAATTCCCTGAGGATCTTTATGGCCCTGGCTGCTTCATCAGGGTAATAACTGGAGATGCCCACATACAGGGCCTTACCCTGCCTGACCATCAGGTCCAATGTTCCCATGGTTTCCTCCAAAGGGGTTTCGGGGTCGGGCCGGTGATGATAAAAAATATCAACATAATCGAGGCCCATCCTTTTCAAACTCTGATCCAGGCTGGCCACCAGGTATTTCTTTGAACCCCAGTCGCCATAAGGCCCGGGCCACATACCCCAACCCGCTTTTGTTGAAATGATCAGCTCATCGCGGTAACGCGCGAAATCAGACGAAAATATCTTACCGAAATTTTCTTCGGCAGATCCGGGAGGGGGACCGTAATTGTTTGCGAGGTCGAAATGCGTGATGCCGTTGTCAAAGGCCATCCGCAGAATATCCCGCGCATTTTCGAAGTTGTCAATATGTCCAAAATTATGCCATAGGCCAAGTGATACTGCGGGCAACTTCAGCCCACTGTTACCGCATCTTCGATATTCCATCTTACCGTATCGTTCGGGGTTTGCTGTGTAGTCCATAACTGTTCATTTCTGTTTACTGTTTAATTATACCCTCACATCTCTATTGCTGTTTAATGCTATCTCACTTCCCCGATCCGCACGGGCCGGTTCTCCTGCATCGACTTGCTGGCAGCCAATGCGATCAACATTGCCTGCAAGCCGTCCTCGCCCGTGATCGGCATGGGCTTCTTTTCCCTGAGTGCATCGAGAAAAGCACCAAGCTCCAACAGGTATGAATCAGCGTAACGATCGATGAAGAAATCAAGATTGCGCGAAAGATGCACACCGTTCCCATCCAGGAACTGGGTAGTGGTCTTCAGCGGGTTCTCCGCCCTGACCATCCCTTTTGAACCGAAAGCCTCCAGCCGCTGGTCGTACCCATAACTTGCCTGCCGGCTGTTTTCAATCAACGCCGTCACGCAGTTCTTAAAACTGATCACAACGTAGCCCGTATCGATATCCCCTGCTTCCCCTATCGCCGGATCAACCAGGTTGAGCCCTTTTGCAAAAACATCCTCTACTTCTGCTCCTGCGAGGTAACGGGCCATATCAAAATCATGGATAGACATGTCGAGGAACAACCCCCCGGAACTTCGTATATACGTAACCGGTGGCGGGGCAGGATCCCTGCTGATGATGTGGATAGATCGGAGTTCTCCTATGTGGCCGCCGGCGATCGCTTTCTTCACTTCCTGAAAACTCGGATCCAGTCGCTGGTTGAACGCCAGCATCAGTGGAACACCGGCTTTGTTCACTTCATCCAGCGTAAGTTTCACTTTAGTGAGCGACAGGTCCAATGGCTTCTCACAGAATATGGCCTTCCCCGCCCTGGCCGCGGCAATCACATAATCGGCGTGCGCATCGGTGGCCGTACAGATCAATACGGCATCAACCTCCGGATGGTTCAACACGTCGTCCGCCTGATCTGTCACCAGCGGCACGTTTACACTGCGCGCAAAGACCCTGCCCGCCTCCGAAGGGTTCATAGCCGCCACTACCCTTGCACCGGGAAAATGCCTGATAACATTAGCCAGGTGAATTTTTCCAATCCTTCCAATACCTAATAAACCGAGATTGATCATGGTGCTGAAGGTAAAAAAAAGGAGAACACATTCGTAACCTTCATCATACATCACCCATTTTTTGTAAATTGTAAGCAAACTATTGCATACCGTTGAGGTTTCTGAACAACAATAAGCTTTTATTGGTCGTGGCACTTCTTGTGCTCACTGTAGCGGGCTTTTCCATTTTCGGTGGTGACAAGGAAGCTGCACTTCCCCAACAAGTAGACTTCAACTATGATATCAGGCCCATCCTTGTTCAGAAATGTTATCTCTGCCATGGTCCGGACCCCAGCAGCAGGAAGGCAAACCTCAGATTGGACACCTATGAAGGCGCTACCGCTTTGACTAAGGAAGGGCTGAAAGCCATCGACCCCGGGCACACGAAAAACAGCCTCGTGCTATTCAGGATCAATCACAAGGATCCGGACATCGTTATGCCTACACCGGAATCCAACCTTTCGCTAACGGAACGCGAACGTAAACTGGTTGAGAAATGGATCGAACAGGGTGCTGAATGGAAACCGCATTGGGCCTTCCTCCCCGAGAAACCGTCACCGGGGGTAAAGGAATATAAAGGCAATCCGATCGATTATTTCATCAATAACAAGCTGGACGAAATAGGGCTGGACGCAGGAAAGAAGGCCAACCAAAACGCACTGATCCGCAGGGTATCATACATGCTCACAGGATTACCGCCCACGGACAAAGAATTACAGGAATACCTGAAAGACGATTCTCCGGAGGCCTATGAAAAAATGGTGGACTACTATCTCGGCTCTGCCCGTTACGGGGAACGATGGGCCCGCCATTGGATGGATGTGGTCAGGTATGCGGAAACAAAGGGCCACGAATTCGATTACGCCATCACGGGTGCCTGGCGCTACCGAGATTACCTCATCAGGACTTTCAACCAGGACATTCCCTATAACCAATTCGTACTCGAACAACTGGCGGGCGACCTGATGAATAAACCAAGGACAGCCGCCAATAGCTCCATTAATGAAGCACAACTCGCTACCATGTTCTATGTACTCAGCGAAGGCACCCACAGTCCCGTTGATATCAGAAAGGATGAAGCAGATCGGATCGACAATATGATCGATGTCACGAGTAAGGCGTTCCAGGGACTCACGTTGTCTTGCTCACGTTGCCACGACCATAAATTCGATCCGCTTGCAGCAAAAGATTATTATTCATTCTATGGCGTCATGGAAGGCACGAGGTTTACTCCCGTGGCTTCCAACCAACTCGCCACTGCGTCAACTGCGGAAAAAATCCAGGTGCAAAAAGACTCGGTACGCAATGCCGTATGGAGTTATTTGTCGGCCCATCTCGGCAGCGACGTCGTCAATAAACCTTCTTTTGCATCCCTGAAACAAGGTGAGGGCAGCCATGTGAAAAAAGCCACTTCCGTACCAATGGATTCCAGCCGAATCCTGGCCGATTTCACGGGATCCGACCTGCAGGGATGGAAAACCGATGGCCCTGCCTTCACCCGATCCACCACACTGGGCGAACCCGTGTTTTCAGATCAGCAGAAACTGACCGGCTTGCAACAGGGCCTGGCTTCAAGCAGAAAATTATCGACGAATATTTTTGGCGCACTCCGCTCTCCTGATTTTGTGATCGACAACAATTTTATTGGCGTGTTGGCAGCCGGCAGTAAATCATCGATCCGTATCATCATTGACAATTTCCAGCTCATCCAGTTTCCGATATACGGGGATATGGACCAGAAGGTGAATACCGAAAAACTTTCTCGGTTCATTTTCAACGTGGCCCAATGGAAAGGACATAAAGCCTACATAGAATTTTTACCGGGAAGTTTCGAGGGCCATGTTTTTAAGATGGCGAAAGATGCGTATATCGAAGCAAAATATGTGATCGCCTACAACAAGGACTGGTATGAACCCCGCGGCAATGAAAGGAAAAGCAACATCGCTACCCGCGATGCCTGGTTGGCGATAACCAGTGGCAAAGGGACAGACGAAGACGTACAAAAAATCAATCAACTCCTTCGTCCCGGTAAAACAAGCATCCAATCTCCCGAGTTACTCAGCTGGCTTGAACAAAACAAATCACTGGAAGCTTCTCTGACCGACTCCATTGAATTTTTTCACGGAGTGACGGACGGCAACGGCAAGAACAGTCCTGTTTTCGTCCGCGGCAACCACATGGAGCTTTCACCTGAGCGGGTAAAAAGAATGTTCATCCCGGCCATTAAAGTCTCCAACCCAAACCTCGATGTTCCGGGGAGCGGCAGGTTGCAACTGGCCGCGTCCATCATAGACCCGCAGAACCCATTAACATCGCGTATCATCGTCAACCGCATCTGGCATCACCTGTTCGGCAAGGGCATTGTTGAAACAGTTGATAATTTTGGCATGCAGGGAAAACTACCTTCGAATCCCGAGCTCCTTGATTACCTGGCGATACAGTTCCGTGAAGACGGTTACTCCATAAAAAAGACGATCCGTAGGATCGTGATGTCCGATGCCTTCAGGAGATCCACAACAACTGAACCGGCTGCGGCTAAAAAAGATCCATTGAATATTTATCTGTCTCATTTTCCTGTTCGGCGTATTGAAGCGGAAGCCATTCGCGATGCCATGCTACGCGTATCGGGTTCACTGGACACCACCATGTATGGATATCCTGTACCGGCCCACATTACCCGCTTCATGAACGGCAGGGGTAAACCTGGCAAATCCGGGCCCATGGATGGCAACGGCAGGCGAAGCATCTATGTTGAGGTCAGGAGAAATTTTCTTGACCCCATCATGTCGGCCTTCGACCGGCCCACCCCGTTCTCCGCATTTGGTAAAAGGACGGTGACCAATGTTCCTTCCCAGTCGCTGATCATGTTGAACGATCCATTTGTAATAAAGATGGCTGAACGTATGTGTACCAGCATGCTCTCGGGGAAACTGGAATCTGCAGCCGATCGCGTTCAGTGGATCTACCAGCGGTGCCTGTCGAGAAAAGCGTCGGATGATGAAGTGGAAGATGCGGAAGCTTTCCTCAAACAGTTGAAGGCCACCTATGCCAGGAACGGCATCCCGAAAGACAGGATCGAGGGGCTGGTTTGGAAAGACTATGTACACACTGTTTTTAATGTAAAAGAATTCATTTTCCTGAATTGAGCTGATATGACCAACCATCATCACATTCGAAGACCCATGTCGAGGCGAGAAATGCTCAGCATTTGCAAATGCGGATTTGGATCCGTAGCCCTCATGGGAATGTTCGGAAGCCTGCTCCCCTCCTGTGCCGGCAGGGGTAAGGATGAGTTGTTGAAACAACTCGCCGGCGGCACCATTGCACCAGGCATGGTACCCCGGGCCAAGAACATTATTTTCCTGTATATGGATGGGGGTGTTTCGCAGGTTGATTCATTTGATCCTAAGCCCCGGCTTGCTGCTGAAAATGGCGAGGATCCTGCCAGTAAATTCAAGGTTGACGCTACCCAGTTCGCTAACGTTGGAAAGATCCTGAAGAGCCCCTGGACCTTTAAGAAATATGGAGAATCGGGGATTGAGGTGAGTGAACTATTTCCGCATATCGGATCCTGTATCGATGACATTACGGTGATCCGTTCCATGGTATCCAATTTCCCGGAACACACGAATGCCAATTATTTCCTGCATACCGGCAGCGGATTGCAGGGCAGACCCAGTATGGGTGCCTGGATGAACTATGGTCTGGGCAGCGAGAACAGCAACCTTCCGGGGTATGTGGTACTGGATGGAGGATTGATCCCACCGGGAGGACTGGACAATTTCAAGAATGGATTTCTGCCTGCCTCCTATCAGGCTTCTGTTTTACGCAACGGCGCTGAACCGGTTGCCAACATCAGACCCATTGATTCCATACCTGGCATTCAGGATGAAAAACTGGCGTTTCTGAAGCGGCAAGACCAGCAATTGATGAACACCATGGAAGGCGCGGCGGATGAAATTGAATCCGCCATCAGCAACTACGAACTGGCATATAAAATGCAGTCTTCCGTTCCCGAACTCACCGAATTCAAATCAGAATCCGAAGCCACTAAAAAACTCTATGGCCTTGATTCACAAGATCCGCATACCCGCAGCTATGGCGCACAATGTTTATTAGCGAGGCGTCTCGTTGAAAGAGGGGTTCGATTTATAGAACTGACCTGCCCGCAAACGAATGGAACGGACCGCTGGGATCAGCACCAGGGACTGAAGATGGGTCACGAAAACAATGCCCACGCGGTTGACCAGCCCATCGCAGGGTTACTGAAAGATCTTAAAATACGGGGGCTGCTCGATGAGACACTGGTAGTATGGTCCGGCGAATTCGGACGTACACCATTTGCACAGGGTGAAGATGGCCGTGACCATAATCCTTCCGCGTTCAGCATGTGGATGGCCGGTGGTGGTGTAAGGGGCGGCATGGTGTACGGATCGACCGATGAATATGGGTATCGTGTTATGGAAAATCCTGTAACCATCCACGACCTTCATGCCACCATGCTCCACCTGATGGGCATCAATCATAAACAACTGACCTTCCCATTTGGCGGTCGCGATTTCCGACTGACGGATGTGCATGGCAATGTGGTCAAGGATATTCTCGCATAAAAAAAGAATAGAATGTCATTATTTCTGATTCCCGTTTATACGTTGCTGTTATTCCTCACGCCCGAACCCGTTCAAGTCAAGGGCGGGAGCGCAACGGTTGTACTTACTGCAGGAAGGGTTGCGCCTGATCAACAGAACATTGCCCTTTCGGTAGGCAGGTATTATAGATCGACACCCATCACGCATTCCGTTTTCATTGCCGGTCCGGATTTCACCGGCATCATGGGTGAACAGGGCGAAGTGGTCTGGGATTCCGGCAAGCCGGGAGCCCGCGATGGCTATGTGCTGGAAAATGGCCATGTGTTGATCTGCTGGGCCGATGAGGTAAGGGAATACGATAAAGACCGGAAAGTCATTTTCAGTTTCAAAAGAACGGCACCCGAAAACGAATTGGGTACCGCGGTGAGGCTGCCCAATGGACGTACCATGATCACTGAGTCGGGTCGTTCGCCCAGGTTGGTGGAAACTGATGCGGCGGGTACTGTGCAGGTATCGGTGCCGCTGCAGCCGGAGTCCGACAATATTCACATGCAGACCCGGATGGCGCGCAAACTGCCCAACGGGAACTACCTGGTGCCCCACCTGCTGGCATTTGCTGTAAAGGAATACAAAGCGGATGGGACGGTGGTTAATATTTTCAAAACCGATCTGACCGAATTGGGAGGCCGTGCCGCCGAGAACTGGCCATTTACCGCCATCCGTTTAAAGAACGGAAATACGCTGATCACCCTAACTCATGGAAACAAGGTGGTGGAGATGGATGGCGCCGGCAAAGTGGTCTGGAAATTATCGAACAGTGATTTTAGTGAACAACCTTTTGCAGATCCATGTGGCGCACAGAGACTACCCAATGGCAACACGATGATCGCCAGCTACGGTGCATCGAAAGGGATCAAATTATTTGAAGTAGACAAAAAAAACCAGTTGGTGTGGTCGTACTCCGGCCCTTACCGGGTGCACCATTTCCAGGTGCTAACTACGAATGGAAAGAATCTGAAAGGACCGCCGCAAAAATAATTCGCCAATCCGCAAATCCGCTAATTCGCCAATTGATTATGCCAGACATCCTCTCTTTTCTTGGACGATTCCATCCGCTTTTCGTGCATCTGCCGATCGGACTGCTCAGCTTCGCCATCCTGCTGGAGTTACTGCACCTCTGGAAACGCGACGGATTCCTGCTGAAGATCCTGCCGCTGCTGTGGCTCGTCACGGCCATCAGCGCTACGTTGTCGGCCGGCACGGGCTATTTACTGTCGCAGGCCGGAGGATATGATGAAGAAATTCTGGGCTGGCATAAATGGGGCGGCATCGGCCTGGCCGTATTGACATGGATCATTTTCCTGTTCCATGCATTACCTGCATTCCGGGCCATGAACCGCGGGGTTCGTACGGCATTAGTCACAGGCTCATTTGTATTACTGCTAATCACCGGTCATGGGGGCGGTTCACTGACCCACGGCGCAGACTACCTGACCGCAAATATCACTGCCGAAAAAAGCGAAGACAATGCAGCTGTGACGAAGATCACCAGCCTCGATTCGGCAGATATCTTCCAGCATGCCGTTATGCCCATCTTCCAGGCGAAATGTGTGAGCTGCCACAACCCGAAAAAGAAAAAAGGGGAACTGGTCCTCACTGGTTATGAAGACATTGTAAAGGGGGGCAAAACGCGCGAAGGCATCAACCCCGGCAATACGGCTTCCAGCGAGATTTTCCGGAGGATCACACTTCCCAAAGACCATAAGGAGTTCATGCCTACTGATGGCAAGAGACCGCTGACGGAGACCCAGACCAGTATCCTGGAATGGTGGATAGAAACAGGCGCCCACCGCAAGATGGCCATTGGCAAGCTGCATCCTGGAAAGCACATGGCCGATGTATTCAATGATTACTTCCAGCTCGATCGTGATGCGATCCTGGCCTATCAGGCTGATCCAGCGGCTGAAAACGATCTAGAGGCATTGATCAAAGCGGGTTACCAGGTCAATGCTATTAGCAAATCGGGCAACCTTATTGAGGTTAAGTTCAATGGTAACGGGCAGAACAAACCGGATCTTTCCCTGTTGGCCAACATCAAAGAACAGCTGGTGTGGCTTCACCTCACGAACTGCGGTATTACAGATGAAGACATCGCTTCGATCACCAAACTCACGAACCTCTACAAACTGAATCTCAACAGGAACAAACTTACTGACCAGGGCGCTGTCGCACTCGGATCATTGTCGAAACTGGAGTACCTCAACCTCTACGGTACCAATATCTCCGATTCAAGTCTGCAGTCGCTGACTGCTTTGCCACAATTGAAGAAGCTATATGTGTGGGAAACAAAGGTGGACAGCGTTGGCGTGGCTTCCGAAACATCACATCGGAAATCGCTGGACGTGGTATACCGCCTGGAGCCCTGAGCTTATACCCGGGCCATGGTAATTTACCTGAGCCAGGACCATCGTTTTGCCCAATGGCTAAAAATGCGCCCAAGTAAAAACCAAGCCAATCATTAATTGCATGAGCGGGTATTCAAACTATTCTCCATTTTCATTTGTATGAAAAACACAAATAAGAAGTTTCCAATATTTATGTTCTACCTTCTTCTTTTGGTATCATCCGCTCATTTCTTTCAAATATTCAGCGAATGTTTCATAGGCATAGATGCAGAAGTTGAATACTTTGAAAAATATACTTCATTGCCAATAATCTTTTTTGTTTCAGTAATTATTGCTCCAATGCTAGAAACCTTGATTTTCCAATGGTTGGTCTATAAAATTTTTAGGTCGTTAAACATCAATAAGCTGATATACATGTACTTCACAAGTGCCTTACTGTTCGGGATGATTCACACGTACAATATATTTACTATTATGGATGCCATTGTCGCTGGTTTAATTTTTATTCATTATTTCCACATCAATAACAAAGAATCATCAAACGGCTATATGCACGTTACTTTACTTCATGCCGCCTTTAATTTTTACGCATTTTGTTTAGATGATCTAAACCTATTTCAATTTTAAGCTATTTATAAATTCGCTTATGTTTCTTGACGAATATAATTTTCATCTCTTGAAATTATACAACTTCAATTCGTATTAACCATAAATATTTCTGGTATTTAAACATACTTTCTCGTGCAAAACATAGGTATAAGCAGTGACATAATCACTATTTTTGAAAAATATGTTTCGAAAAACATTAATATGTCGAGTGTAGAAAAAAATGAAATATTTGACCTGGCTTACCGATTCATAACCGAAACAAATGAAAGTGTTTTTCTCACAGGTAAGGCAGGCACCGGAAAAACCACTTTCTTGAAATACCTTGTTGAACATTCATCTAAAAACATGGTGGTGGCAGCGCCAACAGGCGTAGCGGCCATTAATGCGGGTGGCGTTACGCTGCACAGTTTGTTTCAACTGCCGTTCCATCCTTTTTTACCAACAGAGAATAATCGACAGGAATTGCTAAGCAAAATCCGTTATCAAAAGCAACGCATACAATTGCTGCGCACAATAGAATTATTGGTAATCGATGAGATCAGCATGGTGCGATGCGACGTACTTGATGCGATAGACAGCATACTAAGAAGTGTAAGGAGAAACCAATCCTCTCCGTTTGGCGGCGTCCAGATATTGTTTATAGGCGATCTATACCAGTTACCTCCCGTGGTCACAAGGAATGAGTGGGACGAAGTATTGAACAATTATTATGAATCTCCATTCTTCTTTGCCAGCAACGCTGTAAAAGAACAAATGCCCCTGCTGATAGAACTCAACAAAATCTACCGGCAGAAAGAAGAAAGTTTTGTATCACTCCTGAATAAAGTGCGAAATAACCTCCTGGAGAAAGAAGACTATGATGCATTAAACCTTCGTTTCATTCCAGATTTTCACGCGACCAATGCAGACAAATACATAACGCTCACCTCACACAATAACCAGGCCGATAGCATCAATCTTTCAAAACGGAATAACCTTGATACCCCCTCCTTCGTCTATAAAGCCAAAATAGAAGATGAATTTCCTGAAAATCTTTATCCGGCGGAAGCGGAGTTGATTTTGAAAAAAGACATGCAGGTTATGTTTATCAAAAATGATACCGTTACAAAAAAATATTATAACGGAAAGATCGGCATCGTGTCTTCCCTCAGTCATGATAAAATAACAGTAAACTGCGATGGCGTCGACATTGAAGTATTTGAAGAAACATGGGAGAACACGCGATATACGCTCAATCAATCTGATGAAAAATTAGAACAAAAAGTATTAGGCAGCTTTACCCAATATCCATTGCGGATGGCGTGGGCCATCACTATTCACAAAAGCCAGGGGCTAACGTTTGATAAAGTTATGATCGATGCCGCCTCTTCTTTCAGTAGTGGACAGGTTTACGTGGCGCTGAGCCGTTGCACTTCTCTTGAGGGGATTGTGCTATTGTCAAAAATCCCACCCACGGCGATTCTTAGTAATCAGAAAGTGGTGGAAGGTCAGCGTGCGTTGACGCCAAAGGGCTCACTGGCTGAAAGGTTTCAGGGTGCAAGGCAGATTTTTACATGGCAGTTGCTTAGCGAAATATTCTTACTGGAGGAAGTAGAAAAAAACATCGATTTTTTAAGAAATGTCGTAGACGATCATAAAGACAAACTCAACGAAAACGCAGTGGAATGGACGGCGCAGTATCTGGAAGACATAAAGAAACATAAAATTACCGCCGAAAAATTTTTATCGCAGGTGAACCTATTGATGAGAGACAACCCTGTGATTGAAAATAATGAACAACTGCAGCAAAGAATACAGGCTGCGTCAGCATATTTTTTACCCTTACTTGAACATATAAAGCGGAAACTACAGCAACACCTGCTTGTTACTGAGCATCGGGAAACAGCAAAAACAATTGATGAAGCCCTTCTGGAAACCATGACTTCCTTAATCAAAAAAATACACGGCATGCAATACTGCACTGCGCCCTTTAGTATTATGGGATATTTAAAACATAAACTCAACCTTAGTATTCCCCGAATACATATCAGCAGCTATGCCGCTAATAAAAAAATGACGTCAGTTTCAGATATTCCAAACGCAGGATTATTTTTTGATTTAAAATACTGGCGAGACAAAGTCTGCAACGAACAGGACCTTCCCATTTATTTTGTTGCCAACAACAACAGTCTGAAAGAGATAGCAACTTATCTCCCCAGAACAACACAGCACCTTCAGCTAATCAGTGGGTTTGGCAGAACCAAAGCAGAAAAATATGGCGGCAAAATTCTGGAAATGGTCCAGGATTACTGCACTGAACACGATCTCGAAACTAATATTGAACTAAAGGCGGCCAATCCTAAACGGCAACGGAAAGAGCGCACAGTAGAAAAGACTGAAAGCAAGATCCCTTCTGCGCATATCTCCATGCAGTTATATAAAGAAGGAAAAGATATCGAGGCTATTGCCAAAGCAAGAAGTCTTGCTGCCAGCACCATAGAAGGACATCTTGCTGAATTAATTAAAACAGGTGATATACATGTTGATGCCTTTGCAGATGAAAAAACTGTAAAAATGATTTCGGAATACCTCAGTATTAACCCTGACAAAAAACACGGAGAAATACGAACGATGCTGAATAATGCTTATAGCTTTGCACAGATCAAAGCGGTTGCTAATCACTTGATTTGGGAGGAGAATAAAAATGGAACGTCGAAAATACCGTAACTGAAGAACGTTATATTTTTTTATACCCCATCCTAAAAGTTGAGGGGGATACCGCGTTTACTTTCCAATACAGAACTTGCTGAAAATATAATCGAGCTGATCTTCATTGGTAATCTCGCCTGTGATCTCGCCCAGATAATGCAAGGCGCGGCGGATGTCGAGGCTTAACAGGTCACCGGGTATCCTTGCCTCCATGCCCTTTCGTACGTCTGCAATGGCGCCGGAAACCTGCATGAGGGCATTGTAATGTCGGGCATTAGTGACTATGGTGCTTTCGGTATTCACCTGGCCCTGGAGTACTTTATCCACCAGCCGCTCTTTCAGCAGCTCCACATGGTGGTGGGTTTTGGCAGATATATACAAGGCATCGATGCCTTCAAACTTCCTGGCCGCGGCTGTGTCGCCCGACAAATCTGCCTTGTTGCCGATCAGCAGGTAATTAGAATTCACTTCACGCAGCTGAGCAACGGCTGCTTCCAAGTCACCCAGGCTCTCTCCTTCCACATCAAACATATACACCACGATATCGGCATCCCGCATTTTTTCGCGGCTCTTCTCCACACCGATCACCTCGATTACATCCTCACTGTCGCGAATACCTGCTGTGTCAATCAGTCGGAACAGGATGCCGTCGATATTGATCACTTCTTCAATGGTATCCCTGGTAGTACCCGCGATCTCACTCACGATTGCGCGGTTCTCGTTGAGCAGGCTGTTGAGCAGGGTCGACTTACCAGCATTGGGTTTTCCAACGATGGCCACTTTCACGCCGTTCTTGATCACATTGCCCAACTTGAACGAATGGATCAATTCCGCCACTGTACCGTCTATCGTATTGATAAGCCCATACAACCGGGTCCTGTCGGCAAACTCCACATCTTCCTGGGAAAAATCAAGCTCCAGTTCGATCAGTGCGGAAAAACTGATGAGTTCATCACGCAACTTTTTCAACACATCCGAAAATCCGCCGCGGATATTCTTCAGGGCATGCTCCTGCGATGCCGCTGTATTGGAGGCGATCAGGTCGGCCACGGCCTCTGCCTGCGTGAGATCGAGCTTGCCGTGCAGGAAGGCACGCTGGGTGAACTCGCCCGG
>Ga0164292_10002511_pt1 | contig 14978 bp, 10 predicted proteins | sample GEODES117metaG_FD_111486 | JGI IMG/M metagenome (GOLD analysis project Ga0164292, IMG submission 111486) | Eutrophic lake water microbial communities from Lake Mendota, Wisconsin, USA - GEODES117 metaG | ecosystem: Environmental > Aquatic > Freshwater > Lake | place: USA: Lake Mendota... | reverse complement strand
CGCCGGGGCCGCACTGGTGGTGATGCTGAACCCATTCAAATCCAGCGTCACATGGCTGGCATTTATCGTGATGCCGTCGCCCGTGGCGACCGTGATGTTTCCCGCGAGATAATACGCCCCGCTCGCACTGATGGTCACGCCACTGGTGCTGGCAGGGATGGCCGTGCGCGGCTCCACCTGATGCAGCGTCTTCATCGTCGCCTGCGGCAGTCCGCCAGCGGTGAGCGCATTGATTGGCCCGATGCTCGGATCAGCCCCCGGCGGCGGCGTGAGCGGACCTTGGGCGAGTGCGGTGCTTGTGACAGAAAGCAGAAGTGCGAGGTGCGTTTTCATAAAGTCAGGAGGTTCCGCGATGTGGTTTCTCACGGGGCGGGGTAGTTCCCCGTGCGGGTGGCATTGAGGGTCCCTGGACTGATGTCCACTGTGCCATTGCCTGAGGCTGCGCAGTTTGTGATCGAGCTTTCGAAGGCGTTGATGCCTTGATGAGTATTCTGTCTTGCCGAACATTGGCTGACCAACCCTCCGTCACACCAGATGCCCGCCATGCCGTTGAGCCTGGCGGAGCAGCCGGTTACAGACGCGTTGTCGGCTCTGATGCCGTGGTGCAAGTTGCCAAAGGCCTGGCACTGCGAAACCACGCCGCCATCGGCTCGGATGCCGCAGCCATCGAGGTTGGCGGGCGTGGAGTTGGCTCCATTTTTAGAGGCGGAGCAACTGGTCAGCGTAGCTCCCAATGCCCAGAAGCCAGTGAGTTTGTTGCTCCAAGCGGTGCATGACGTGGCACTGCTGGCGATGGCGTTCTCGGGGAAGGCGGTGTTGAAGGTGCTGTAGAACTGGAAGCCGTGGCCGTCATTATCCTGGGCGTGACTGTGCTGTGCATTGGCGGTGATGATGCCGTGGCCCTTGTTCCGGGAGACCGAGCTGTGAGCCACGCTTTCCGCATGGATGCCATCGGTGCCATTGTCAGCGGCGGTGCAATGGCTGACCGGGCCTGGCGCCAGAATGCCTTTCTCTCCATTGTTTTCGGCATGGCACTGAGTCACCGGGCCTCCCGCTACCTGGATGCCCGTCAGCTTGTTTTCCTTGGCCACGCAATTGCGCACGGTGGTGGCGTAGATGCCGATGCCGAGATTCCGGTAGCTCTCACACCGCTCCACTGTGCCGTCCGCAGAGTGGATGCCGGTGAAACCACAGCCATAAACGGTCAGGTCACTCACTAGAGTATGCTCGGAGCCGACGCTCACCCCATTCAGGAAACCCGCACCAGTGAACGTGTAAGGGTGTGCGCTGCCCGTGCGCGTGCTGGCACCGGCCACCTTGCCATTGCGGATGGTGATGTTTGAAAAGGCGATGCCGGCCGAGATGCCAATGCCATTCGCCGGAGTGACTGAGGAACTGATGGTGAAGCCATTGAGATCGAGCGTGACGTGGCTGGCGCTAATGGTCACGCCATTGGCCGTCGCTACGTCGAGATTGGCGATGAGGTAATAGCTGCCCGCTGCGGTGATGGTGTAGCCGCCATTTCCATTCTGAGTCACCCCCGGCGAGCCAGCCGCAAGTGGCGTGCGCGGCTCCACCTGATGCAAGGTCTTCATCGTTGCCTGCGGCAGCCCGCCAGGTGTCAGCGCATTGATCGGCCCAATGCTCGGATCAGCGCCCGGCGGCGGTGTGAGCGGGCCTTGAGCGAGAGCGGTGCCGGTGAGGGCGAGCAGGACGAGCGATAGATTTCTGGTCATAACGATGGTGGTTTAATCCTCTTCCACCCGGTCTGCGTCCGCCGATGACAAACAATTTTCGCCATTCCGTTTTGAAGCGGCTAACCTTCGATTAGGTCCGCTGCATACCACCCAGCTCACGCTCGACTTTTTTCCGGTGTCGATTCATTGTCGGCCCGGTGAACTTCCCGCACACCCAGCTCTCAGCCGTCGTGTCTCCCGTTGAGTGGGAGCGGCGCTTGCTGGCGATGCATGGGGCGACGGACTCGGATGAGTTCATCGATGCCGTTTTCGCCCTGCTGGAGGCCACGGTGGCGTGTGAGTTCACGCTGGCGAACCTGCAAAACCTCGATGGCGTGCCTTTGCTGGCGCGGGATTCGTTGGGCCGGGAGTTTGGCATTGAATACATGGAGCGTTTCTTCAAAGCGAACCCGAGCGTGGGCTATGTGATGATGCGGCCAGGGCTGCGCATTCTGCACACGAAGGATCATTTGCCTTCCGATGAGAAGCTGAAGACGCTGCCTTTTTATACCGAGTTCATGCAGCCAGAGGGATGGCGGCACAGCGTGGCGCTGCTCTTCTGGGGCTTCTTTCCGCCGGTGCCACAGAATGCCTTCTGCGTCTTCCGCAGCGAATCGCAGCCTGACTTTGACGAAGACGATCTCGCACGCCTCCGCCTCGTGCATCCACACATCAACACGGCGCTCAAGCGACTGAAGAAACAACTCAAAGCTCGCAGTACGGATGATCGAATCACCGCGCTGCTGAACTCTCTCCCTGGCAATGCAACGCTGCTCGACTGGGACCTGCGTATCACCAACATGAGCACCTCCGCACGTCGGCTCAGTGCGCAGTGGATGGCGCGCACGAATGAATCCTTGCCGCGTGCGCTGGAGCTGCCACAAGAACTGCTCGATGCGTGCACGGAGATGAAGGAGGCCTGGCGTGAGGCTTTGCGGGAAGATCCGCAGGCGCAGTTACTCAACAAGCGAGTCATCACACGCGACACACTGACGGCGGAGATCATAATGGTTCTGCAACAGGAGTCTGTGCTGGCGCATCCGGGCTTTCTCGTGCGGCTAAATGAGCCCACCCCAGCATCGGCCACGCCGCCTGGCGGCCAAACAGCGCTTACGGTGCTCACACCAGCCGAGCGCGAGGCGGTGCTACTGGCTGGGAAGGGACTGACCAATCCCGAGATCGCCGAGCGTCTTGGCATTAGCATTGCTGCGGTGAAGCTGCGCTTGCACGGTGCCTTCAAGAAACTCAACGTGCACAACCGCACGCAGCTCGCGGCGATGCTGCGGTAAAAGCCCATGATCCAGGCACAATTCATCGCGAACCGCCCGTCTCCGCGTTTCATGACGACGCGGTGGACGATGGTGCTGCAAGCAGGAGCGGAAGGCCCGCAACGCGACGCGGCGATTGAACAACTCTGCCGGACCTACTGGTATCCTGTCTATGCCTTCATCCGCAGGCAGGGGAGTTCCGCCGAGGATGCGCAGGACCTCACTCAGTCTTTTTTTGCCAAAATGCTGCGGCGTGACTGGCTCACCGGTATCGAAAAACGTGACTCGCGCTTCTCCACTTGGCTGCTCACACGGGTGAAAACGCACCTTCAAAACGAGCATCGTGACGCAACGACGTTGAAGCGTGGCGGAAACACTGTACCCGTGCCCCTTGAATTTGCCCAGGCCGAAAATTGGTTCGGTGCCGAACCCGTAAGCACAGAAACGCCGGAGCGAATCTTTGAGCGCCGCTGGGCGCTAGCCGTGCTCGAGGTGGCACTGGCGCAGTTGCAAAAAAACTGCGTCGATATCGGTAAAGCCGCCCTCTTTGATTACCTCAGCCCGTTTTTATCCCGTGAACCTGAACCGGGCGAGTACACGATTCTAGCCGAAAAACTCAAGATGCGCGAAAACACCCTCGCCGTAACGGTCCACCGCCTGCGCCAGCAATATCGTGACGCCGTGCGCGCCGAGGTCGCCGCCGGGTTGACCGAAACCGCGATGATCGAGGAGGAACTGCGCCACCTGGCGGCCTGTTTGTAAGGCCAACCGAGTTTCCGGGTGTCATTCATCATGTCCGACTCCGCTCCCAGCACTCCTTACACCACGCTTCTGACGGGGCATGATCCGCATCGTCTCGCGGCGATGGTGCTGGCTGGGGAACCGCCCACCGATCCCACGGCCACGGACCAGCCATGGACAACCTTTGGCGGCATTGATTTGTATGAGGAAATCGGCCGCGGCGGCATGGGCGTGGTCTACCGGGCAAGACAGAGAGCGCTGGAACGAGATGTTGCCATCAAAGTGCTGCTGCGGGCGCAGTTCGCCAGCCGGGAGGAGCGTGAGCGCTTCTTTCGCGAGGCGCAGGCCGCTGCGAGATTGCAGCATCCGGGCATCGTCGCCGTGCATGAGGTGGGGGAAGATGAAGGCGTGCCGTGGTTCAGCATGGATCACATCCCCGGCCGCAGCCTGGAGCAGATCGTGCGGGAGCATCCTATGTCCGCCAGAAGCGCTGCCGAGTGCGTGCAAAAGGTGGCCGCCGCCATCCATCATGCACATGAAAACGGCGTGCTGCACCGCGACTTGAAGCCCTCCAACATCCTCATGGATGCCGAGGGCGAGCCGCGCATCACCGACTTCGGTATCGCCCGCATCGCTTCGGAGGAAACCACGACCAACCGCCAGGCCGAGCTGACCCTCACCGGCCAGTCGCTAGGCTCTCCTGGATACGCCGCGCCGGAACAGGCGCTGCATGGCAAGGCCGATGCGCGCACGGATGTGTATGGCCTCGGCGCGCTGCTGTATCACCTGCTAACGGGCCGTCCGCCCTTCCAGGGCCCGACGCTGGATTCCATCCTCGTCCAGCTTCGGGAGAATGATCCGCTTTCGCCGCGCCGGCTCAATCCCAGCGTGCCGCGTGATCTCGAAACGATCTGCCTCAAGTGCCTGCCCAAGTCTCCCGAAGCCCGCTACAGCACTGCGCGGGATGTTGCGGACGATCTAGAGTGCTTCCTTGATGGCCGGCTCATTCTCGCCCACCCACCGAGTCCGCTTGGCAAAGCCTGGCGCTGGACTCGCAGGCATCCCGGTATTGCTGCCATGTTTGCAATCATAGCATTGCTCATCCTCGCAATAATCGGCGGTTCGCTAGCCTTTGCACGTCATCAGCAGTTCCAGGAGAAACGCGCCGCCCTCATCGGCGAGGCACGGCGCCACCGCACTGAGATCAGCGCCGGATCACGAGCCCGCGCACTTGCCGCGCTACGCCAAGCATGGGACATCCAGCCTTCCTCAACAATCCGTGACGAGGCTATCGCCGCGCTCGCGATGCACGACATGCACCTCGAAGAAACGCTCCAGCCCGATCATCCGCTCTACAAGCCACCTGCGTCCGGCGGCAGCGCCGACGGACTCTTTGCCATGCGCTTCGAGGCGGGTCGTGTGATCGTTTTCGAGGTCAAAACCGGCCGTGAGCACGCCACGCTCGCTGGATTTAAAAAAGCACCGCGCGCCCAGCTCGATGATCGCGCACGGCGCATCGCCATCGTGCCAGAAACGGACCTTTGGCAGCCTTGCGAGGTCACGCTGCATGATTTGCCTTCGGGAAAAAAACTTCAGACCCTGCTGCATCCGCACGCCGTCCGCTGCCTCGACTGGTCCGGTGAGATGCTCGTCACCGGCGGCAGCATCGACCGCCTCGTTTATGTCTGGGACACGCACAACGGCGAGCGCCTGCATCGCTTCAGCGGACATGACTCCGAGATCGAGGCCGTCACCTTCCGCCGGGATGGGCAAGAGATCGTCAGCCTCGCCGCCGACGGTCGTGCGCATGTCTGGCATGCTGGCACAGGCCGCGAGGTACTGCGCCTGGAACCCAGCGGCATGCATGGCGCTCCGGCGTGGTGGAGTGCCGACGGTTCCCGACTTTACATTCAGCGAAAAAACGCGCCACAGGTCGATGTGCTGCGTTTTGAATGGTCCAACGCAGCGCAATTGCTCACGCCCGGCAGGGACGAGCCACGGTCCGAAAATATCCCTAGCATCCATGCTTCTTCCGACGGACTCACCGCCACCGCAGTCGATGAAACCGGCTGCCATGTCTGGGACTGGCGGCACGGCAGGCAGGCGGGATTCATCTCCAAAGACGGTGGTGAATGGATGGCGGCACAGCTCGGCCAAAATGACGCGCTGTGGATCAGCAGTTGGAATCAACCTTTGCGCCTTCGCCCGCTGCTCCGTGATGCCGCCGGATGGCTCGACGTGCCGCCCCACCAGCCCAGCGTGCTCGATTCCGGCCCACTCGTCGTCGCTCTGCGTGCGGATGGCCTCGCGCTCGCCTCCACTCAGGACACCGGGGACAACTCCGACGACCACATCCTCCTTTGGTGGCCGCGTGAGCAAAGCCACCTCCGCCTGCCGCAACCGGATCCGTATTGCGCCGCGCTCAGCCCCGATGGCCGCTGGTGCGTCACAGGCAGCTTCAACGCCCATCACGAAGCCTCGCTGTGGAGCCTGCCCGATGGAAAACTCGCCCGCAAACTACCTCATCTAGGTATAGTCGGCGGACTCGTCTTTGTACAAAACGGCAGCCGTCTCTGGATCTGGGGCAATGAAACCCTGCAATGCCTCGACACCGCAACCTGGAAGCCCGTGCATCCGCCTTGGCCAGGCACCACGCAGTCCTTCGCCGTCAGTCCCGATGGCACGCGCGCCGCTCGCGTCACGGCGGGCAAGGTCGCGCTGCTGCGCACCACCGATCTCTCTGAAACCGCCCTACTCCCCATGACCGGCGCCACCTCCTCCAATACCAGCCTTGTCTTCAGCGGCGACTCACGTCACGTCTTCATTCACAGCAGCGACGGCGCTGTGCAGCGCTGGGATTTACAGGCCATCAACAGCGAATTGGAAAAGCTCGGTATCACCCCGTAACTCCAGCAAAAGAATCCATACCAGATCACGTTTAACTTTGCCCATGACTATTCCCGTCCGCTTCGCCCTCGCCGGTTTCGGCGCCTGGGGCAAACTCCACGCCCAATCCATCGCCTCAAACCCCGACGCCTCCCTCGTCGCCATCACCGCCCCCTCCGAAGCCTCCCGCGCCGAAGCCCGCCAGCTCTACCCCCACGCCCAAATCTTCGCCGACGCCCAGGACATGATCGCCCAGGCCGACTTCGACCTCATCGACATCGTCACCCCCAGCCACACCCACCGCGACATCGCCCTCGCCGCCATGGCCAAAGGCAAACACGTCCTGCTGGAAAAACCCATGGCCATCACCCTCGACGATTGCAAAGCCATCGTCGCCGCCGCCCGCCAGCACAACGTCCACCTCGCCGTCGGCCACGAACTCCGCCTCTCCTCCCAATGGGGCGAAATCAAAAACATCATCGACTCCGGTACCATCGGCGATCCCCAATACGTCCTGGTCGAACTCTCCCGCAAACCCTACCGCCAGGGCGCCTCCGGCTGGCGCTACGACCAGTCCCGCGTCGGCTCCTGGGTCCTCGAAGAACCCATCCACTTCTTCGACCTCGCCCGCTGGTATCTCGCCTCCAGTGGCGACCCCGTCGAACTCTACGCCTACGGCAACTCCCGCGACCCGCAGCGCCCCACCCTCTTCGACAACTTCAGCGCCATGTTCAAATACCCCAATGGCAGCTACGCCGTCGTCTCCCAAACACTCGCCGCCTTCGAACATCATCAAACCATCAAAGTCAGCGGCACCCGCGGCGCCCTCTGGGCCGGCTGGAGCGGCGCCCTCGACCGCACCCTCGAACCCGAATACTTCCTAAAAGTCTTCGACGGCGACCACCTCACCCACGTCGACATCAAAACCCACAGCGGCGAAGTCTTCGAACTCCGCGCCGAAATCGCCCAATGCATCGAAATGGCCCGCACCGGTAAGCCCCCCATCGCCACCGGCCTCGACGGCCTCTGGTCCGCCGGCCTCTGCCTAGTCGCCGAAGAATCCATCCGCCAAAACAAACCCCTCCCCGTGGGCGAACTCCTCAAGTTCTAGGACTGGCCAAACGCACCTGTTTCACTGCTAAAACCCGGCAGCGATTCATGGTCTCTCTTTCCTAACTGCAGATGCCGTTGACCGCGATGGTGAAAGTTCGCCACTTAGGTGACGGTTCACTACACCTTACTTCCCAGCCATGCCCACCCGCCGCGCCTTCCTCACCACTTCGGCCATGACCGCCGCCACCCACGCCTTCGCAGCCAACGGCACCAGCGACATCAAGATCGCCCTCATCGGCTGCGGCGGACGCGGCACAGGCGCCTGCAACCAAGCCCTCTTCGCAGGCTCCACCATCAAACTCGTCGCCGTCGTCGACCCCCTCGAAGGCAAAGCCCAGGCCGCTCTCGACATCCTCAAACAAAAACACGAAGGCCAAGTCGCCGTTCCTCCTGACCAAGTCTTCACCCAATTCGAAGACTGGCAAAAAGCCTTCGACCTCGCCGACGTCGTCCTCATCACCACCCCTCCCGGCCCTCGCCCCTTCCTCTTCGAACAAGCCATCAAAGCCGGCAAACACGTCTTCATGGAAAAACCCGTCGCCGTCGATGCCTCAGGCGTCCGCCGCGTCCTCGCCGCCGCCACCGAAGCCAAGCAAAAAAAACTCAACGTCTGCGTCGGCTTCCAACGCCGCTACGACCCCGGTTACATCGACGTCATCAATCGCATCCACCAAAACGAAATCGGCGACCTTGTCTTGGGCCGCGTCTACTGGAACGGCACCTCCCGCCCCGGCTACCCCCGCGAGCCCGGCGAATCCGAACTCCACTACCAAATCCGAAACTGGTACTTCTTCACCTGGATGAGCGGCGATCACATCCTCGAACAGCATTGCCACAACCTCGACGTCGCCAACTGGGTCACCCAAGGCCAAATGCCAGTCAAAGCCACTGGCCAAGGCGGACGCCAAGTCCGCCGTGCCAAAGAAAACGGCACCATCTTCGATCATCACACCGTCGAGTTTGAATACGACAACGGCTTCCGTCTCCTCAGCCAGTGCTGCCAGATCGGCGGCAAATGCGCCCGCAGCGTCAGCGAGCATTTCCACGGCCTCAAAGGCACCGTCAACCTCGACGCCGGCGGCCGCTTCCTCATCAACGGCAAGCCCCCCGGCGGCACGCGCAATCGCAACAAACAAGACGCCTACCAACTCGAGCACGACGCCTTCTTCGAAAACATCCGCACTGGCCAGGTCCGCATCGATGCCGAATACGCTGCTTACTCCACCCTCATGGGCGTCATGGGCCGCATGGCCACCTACACCGGCCAGATCATCACATGGGACCAAGCCCTCAACTCCCAGGAAAACCTCGCCCCGGACAACCTCACCTGGAACACCAAACCCCCGGTCGAACCCGACGCTGAAGGCTGGTATCCCGTCGCCATCCCCGGCACCACACTCCCAATCTAACGCCTCCACCTATGGACAACCGCAAATGGTACTCCGGCGTCACACGCTATCAATGGCTCGTCCTCCTCGTCGCTTCCCTCGGTTGGGTGTTCGACGCTTTCGAGGGCCAACTCTTCAACCTCACTCGCGGCGCCATGCTCTCCGAGATCCTCGGCGTTCAACTTGGCGATCCCGAAGCCAAAAAATGGGGCGATATCTTCCTCGGTATCTTCCTCGCTGGCGGCACCTTCGGTGGCCTGCTCTTCGGTTCCCTTGGCGACAAAATCGGCCGCCAACCCGTCATGGTCCTCACCATCCTCTTTTACTCCGTCTTCTCCGGCCTCACCTACTTCGCCACCGAACTCTGGCACGTCGGTGTCCTCCGCTTCTTCGTCGCCATGGGCGTCGGTGGCGAGTGGGCCGTCGCCGCCGCCCTCGTTGCTGAAATCTTCCCCAAACACGCCCGCACTCACGCCGGCGGCATCTTCCACGCCACCGGTGTCCTCGGCACCTGGCTCGCCGCCCTCACCGCCATGGAAGTCGCCAACGAATGGCGCATCGCCTACCTCGTCGGCATCCTCCCCGCTCTCCTCACCATCTGGGTCCGCAGTTCCATCAAAGAACCCGACTCTTGGCACGAGGCCAAATCCAGCGGCAAACCCATGGGCAGCTTCGCCGAACTCTTTGGTGATTCCCGTTGGCGATCCCGCGCTCTCCTCGGCATGTCCCTCGCCGCCGTCGGCCTGGGCACCTTTTGGGGCGTCTGCGTCGCCACTCAGGACCTCACCCGTGAACTCCTCCTCTCGCTCGGTATCCAACCCGCCGAAGCCGACAAAAGCTCCAAGTTCGCCTACGGCATCATTCAGGTCATCGGCGCAGGCATCGGCCAGCTCAGCTTCGGCCCCCTCTGCGCCCGCCTCGGTCGCAAACGCACCTTCGCCATCATGCACCTCTTGAGCTTCCTCATGGTGCTCGCCGTCTGCTACCTGCCCCAAAGCTACTCGCAAATGCTCATCCTCCTACCCCTCTTCGGCTTTGTCACCCTCAGCATCCACGCCGGCTACGCCATCTACTTCCCCGAACTCTTCCCCAACCAACTCCGCTCCACCGGCGCCAGCTTCTGCTTCAACGCCGGCCGCCTCCTCGCCGCCCCCATGCTCTTCCTCTCAGCCTACATCAAAACCCTCACCACCCTGCCGAACGCCGTCGCTCTCATGGGCTGCCTCTTCCTGCTTGGCATGTTCATCCTCTCCTTCCTCCCAGAAACCAAAGACACCGACCTCCCCGAGTAACCCCAACCCTCCTCCACCGCCCAAACCTCCCTCTTGACTCCCTCATCGCCCCGCCTATTCTGCGCCCGCCAAAGACGCATCAACGCATCAGCATTCATCAATATCAAACTCTGACCCACCATGTCACGCTCATACATCTTTTCTTCCGAATCCGTCGGCGAAGGCCATCCTGACAAAGTCGCCGATACCATCTCCGACGCCATCCTCGACGCCTGCCTCGCCATCGACCTCAAAAGCCGCGTCGCTTGCGAAACCTTCGTGAAAAGCAACGTCGTCGTCGTCGGCGGTGAAATCACTATCCCCAAACTTCAAAACAAAAAACTCGGCACCACCAAGCCCATCGACGAAGTCATCAACGTCGGCCAAATCATCCGCAATGCCGTCCGCGGCATCGGCTACACCAACGCCGACGATGTCTTCCACGCCGACCAAATCTTCATCAACAACTACCTCACCATCCAAAGCCCCGACATCGCCCAAGGTGTCGACGCCGCTGAAGCTGAAGGCAAAAAACATGGCGAACAAGGCGCCGGTGACCAGGGCATCATGTTCGGTTACGCCTGCGACGAAACCCCCGAGCTCATGCCAGCTCCAATCATGTTCGCCCACCGCCTCGGCCGCGAACTCACCCGCATCCGCAAAGCCGGCAAACTCGCCAAATGGCTGCGCCCTGACGCGAAAAGCCAAGTCTCCGTGGAATACGTCGACGGTAAGCCCACCCGCATCGTCAACGTCGTCATCTCCACCCAGCACTCCGCCGACGTCAGCCATGCCGAGATCGAAAAATTCTGCATCGAACAAGTCATCAAAAAAGTCCTGCCAAAGGAAATGCTCACCAAGGACACTGAGTATCTCATCAACCCCACCGGCAAATTCGTCGTCGGCGGTCCTCAAGGCGACAGCGGCCTGACCGGTCGTAAAATCATCGTCGACAGCTACGGCGGCATGGGCCGTCACGGCGGTGGTGCCTTCTCCGGCAAAGACCCCTCCAAAGTGGACCGCAGTGCCGCCTACATGGGCCGCTGGGTCGCCAAAAACGTCGTCGCCGCCGGCCTCGCCGCCAAGTGCGAAGTCCAGTTCGCCTACGCCATCGGTCACCCGCTGCCAGTCAGCGTCCACATCGACACCTTCGGCACCGGCACCATCAGCGACGACAAAATCCTCGACGCCGTCCTCGCCGTGTTCTCCTTCAAGCCTGCTGACATCGTCAAGCAGCTCAACCTCCTCCGCCCCATCTACTCCAAGACCACCAACTACGGTCACTTCGGCAAAATCAACGACCCGGACATCACCTGGGAAATCACCAACAAAGCCGAAGCCCTCAAAAAGGCAGTCAAGTAAGACCAACCCAGCCCAATCCCAAAGCCGCGCAGGGAAACCCGCGCGGCTTTTTTGTGTTCACCGCGGAAACATCTCACCCAATTGCTTCTCTGCCGCAGACAGCACCGCCTCCTGAGCCGGATCGCCCGCATGATTCTTGAGCTCCGCAGGATCCTGCTCCGTCAAATACAACTCTCTCGCCGTGACCTCCTTCGTCACCCAGTCACGCCACTCCGTGTACCTCACTTGGTCCGTTCGAATACTGTAGCCCATCGCCTTCGGTTGCTTGCTCGGCTCCCGATCATAATACGCCGGACGCGGATGCTGCGTGAAGGCCGCTGTCTTCAACGACTGCACCGGATCCCTCAAAACAGGCACCAAACTCACCCCATCCAGCTTCCCCGGTTGAGGCAATTCACAAAGATCCACCAACGTCGGAAACAGATCCACCAACTCCGCCAGAGCACGCGTCTTCTTGCCCCGATGCTCCGGCCTCAAATCGCTGATCAGCAGTGGCACATGCGCATCAAATTCAAAATCAGACGTCTTCCCCCACAGGCTGTGCTCCCCAATGTGGTAACCATGATCCGCAAAGAAAACGATGATCGTGTTGTCAGCCGCCCCACTTTTCTCCAACGCCTCAAGCACCTTCCCAATCTGCGCATCCATGTAACTGATGTTCGCAAAATACCCATGTCGCATCTCCGCCGCCAACTCCTCTGAAACCGGAGTCTGCTTGTTCACCGGCCCCAAAATCTCGGTGCTCTGATGAAAAGCAATCTCCGGCGCCCCCTCAGGTCGCGCCCCATTCAACACCGGCAACTTCGAACGCTCATACAGATCCCAATACTTCTTCGGCGCATTGAACGGCGCATGCGGCTTCCAAAAACCCACCGCCAAAAAAAACGGCTCATCCTTCACCTCCGACAGCACACGCACCGCTTCGACCGCCACCCGCCCATCGTAGTAAGCCTCATCCGGCACGTCGTAACAGGACGTGATGCCCTGCTCCGGATACCCGCGCCCACCTCCCATCTTCACCAAATTCGGCGGCAGCGCCCCCTGAATCTGCGGCGTGTCCGCTCCATGATTCGCATAGTGCAAAAACTCATCCGCACTCCAGGACCTCCGATCCCCCTTCTCCGCCGTGTGCCAGTTGTGAAAAATCTTCCCCACACACCGCGTCGTGTAGCCCTGCTCCTTGAACCAAAGCGGCAGGGTCGTCACCTCCGGATTCAACTCCCGAAAATGCGTCCCATTATTCCAAAGCCGCAGCGTGTCAGGCCTCAACCCCGTCAACAGCGACGACCGTGACGGATTGCACACCGCCTGCTGACAATACGCCCGCTCAAACTGCACACTGCGGGCCGCAAGCTTATCAAGATGGGGCGTCAGCGCAGTCGACCCATAGGACCCCATCTCCGGTCGAAAATCATCCGCCATGATGAACAACACATTCGGCTTCGCCGCATAAATCGAAGACGCAAAGAACAGCAAAAAGAGACATCGCATGACCCTCAAAAACGCACCAATGCCCCCGAGCTTGCACCCATCACTCCTCCATCACCCATTCCGCAACATCCGCTCCACCCTCAAATACCCGTTTGACACCAGGGCATCCCTTTGGAACATATCAACGCATCGTGATACGTTGCTACGTTAATTTTCACTACAAACTAGAACCCAAGACCCACACCCTATGACCGACTACAAAGTTAAAGACATCGCCCTCGCCGACTTCGGCCGCAAAGAACTCGACGTCGCCGAACACGAAATGCCAGGCCTCATGGCCACCCGCGAAAAATACGGCCCGAAAAAGCCTCTCGCTGGCGTCCGCATCACCGGCTCCTTGCACATGACCATCCAAACCGGTGTCCTCATCGAGACCCTCAAGGAACTCGGCGCCGATGTCCGTTGGGCCTCCTGCAACATCTTCTCCACCCAGGACCACGCCGCCTCCGCCATCGCGGCCTCCGGCACCCCCGTCTTTGCCTGGAAAGGCGAGACCCTCGAAGAATACTGGTGGTGCACCTGGCAGGCCATCATCTTCCCAGGCAACAAAGGCCCTCAACTCATCGTCGATGACGGTGGCGACGTCACCCTCCTCATCCACAAGGGCTACGAAATGGAAAACGGCGACAAGTGGGTGGAGACTCCCTCCGACAACCACGAAGTGAAGGTCATCAAAGACCTCCTCAAAGACATTGCCGTGAAACAACCCGGCATCTTCCACGAGATCGTCAAAGACCTCAAAGGCGTCTCCGAAGAAACCACCACCGGCGTCCACCGTCTCTATGAAATGGCCCGCGCAGGCAAACTGCTCTTCCCTGCCATCAACGTCAACGACAGCGTCACCAAGTCCAAGTTCGACAACCTCTACGGCTGCCGCGAATCCCTCCTCGATGGCATCAAGCGCGCCACCGACGTCATGATCGCCGGCAAAGTCGGCGTCGTCTGCGGTTACGGCGATGTCGGCAAAGGCTGCGCCGCTGCCCTCCGCGGCATGGGTGCCCAAGTCATCGTCACCGAGATCGACCCCGTCTGCGCCCTCCAGGCCGCCATGGAAGGCTACCGTGTCATGCCCATCGAAGACACCCTCGGCACCGGCGACATCTACGTCACCACCACGGGCAACAAAGACATCATCACCCTGGAACACATGGAGTTGATGAAGGACCAAGCCATCGTCTGCAACATCGGCCACTTCGACAACGAAATCCAAGTCGATAAGCTCAATGCACGCACCGACGTCAAGCGCCTCAACATCAAGGCCCAGGTGGACAAATACACCTTCCCGGCCGGCAACAGCATCTACATGCTAGCCGAAGGCCGCCTCGTGAACCTCGGCTGCGCCACCGGTCACCCAAGCTTCGTCATGAGCAACAGCTTCACCAATCAGACGCTGGCTCAAATCGAACTCTGGGAAACCCGCGACTCCCGCGAAATCGGCGTCACCGTCCTGCCGAAGAAGCTCGACGAAGAAGTCGCCCGCCTCCACCTCGCCAAAATCGGTGTCAAACTCACCGTGCTCTCCAAAGACCAAGCCGACTACATCGGCGTCGCCGTGGACGGCCCCTACAAGACCGAGCACTACCGCTATTAATCCAGGCATCACTCTCCGAGTGATCAGAACCTCAGAGCGCGGATGGCCTAAAGCCGTCCGCGCTCTTCATTTCCCCCTCAAACCCCCGTACCAGATCCTCCCCATACCTGGGCAAAATGATGCGCCAATCG
>Ga0164292_10002507_pt1 | contig 14989 bp, 12 predicted proteins | sample GEODES117metaG_FD_111486 | JGI IMG/M metagenome (GOLD analysis project Ga0164292, IMG submission 111486) | Eutrophic lake water microbial communities from Lake Mendota, Wisconsin, USA - GEODES117 metaG | ecosystem: Environmental > Aquatic > Freshwater > Lake | place: USA: Lake Mendota... | reverse complement strand
TCTTAGAGGCTGTGCAACACAGGCGGTAATCGCCGAAATCTGTGCGTAGAATCCTTGAGAATTTAACGCCCTCGCGGCCTCTTTTAAGGTCGCTCCCGTAGTTATCACATCATCAATGAGTATAAGTTCTCCGCGGGCCACAGCTTTGATTGACATTGATCCCTTCATATTTTCTAATCTCTGCCTTCGATTTAGCCCACTCTGATCGGTTGTTTTCCCAGTAAGGGCTAAACAATCCAACATTGCAATTCCTGTCTGATTAGAAATTTGTCGAACAATATCAACCATAAAACTTCTCCCCCTAATTCTGCTAGAGCGCTTACTAGAGGGAATAGGTACTAAGCGAATATGGTTGCGATCAACTGTAGATTTTTGGATCTGCCGCGTGATTGTTTGAATGAGCAGCTGATCTGCAGTTGACGTTCCATTTTCTTTAGCAGCTAAAATTATTTTTGCTGCCACTGGTGTATATAAGATCGCAGATTGGACCGTTAGGTTGGAGTATTGGGTTTTAAACTCATTCACTTTCCACTGTTCTAAACAGTTAGGGCATATTATGGATGAAAGTTTATGACAGCCCAGACAGCGTCCAGGAAATAATAGCTGTGAAACTTCTTGTATTGTGCGCATTTGGATAGTGTTACAAAGTATTGAATCTATGCCGGAATTTCTTGTGACTGATGTGGAGATTAAGTAGTGAAATCCTCAGGCTTCAATGAAATTAAGCGTGACTGGATTGACTCGTTTTCTCTTCGAGGCAATGTTAAAACAAAATGTGCCCCCATACCTGGTCGACCCCATGCTTCTAGTTCGCCATTGTGCAGACGGGCATCCTCAAGTGCGATCGAAAGTCCAAGACCAGTTCCTCCTCGAGTACGCGCTCGAGATGGATCTGCCCTCCAAAAACGATCAAAGACTCTTAATAATGAGCTCTCGTCCAAGCCGACGCCAAAATCTCTGACTGAAACGGCCACATCACTCTGTGTTGCCTCGATGTTTACATTGATTTGAATTTCTTCTGCATGATCGATTGCATTGGACAATAGATTTCGCAAAATCCGTTCAACGCGGCGAATATCTGCTCGCAATAAAATTGCTGGCTCAGCAGAGTTCACATAAATAGTAGTTTTTCGCTCCTTTGCAACTAGTCCCAAATCCTCTACACATCTTTTCGTCAGTGAAACGATGTCAAAGTCGGAAGTCTCTAAATGAGCTACCTCTGCATCAAAGCGAGAGATTTCTAAGAGATCTTCTAGAAGTTTCTCAAAGCGATCTAGTTGGGCTACTAGCAGCTCGGCACTGCGTGCAATAGTGGAGTCAAATGAAGCTTTTGAAGAGCTAATTACCTCTGATGCCATACGAAGAGTCGTTAGGGGTGTACGAAGCTCGTGAGAAACATCAGATACAAATCGTTGTTGGACCCGAGAGAGATTTTCTAGACGAGCAATCTGTTTTTCAATTGATTCTGCCATTTCGTTAAAGGCGTGACCCAAAATCGAAATCTCATCTTGGGAGGTCACCTCCATACGTTTTCTAAAATCACCGGCTGTAAACTCGGTTGCAATTTGGGCAGCATCGCGTACAGGTTTGAGAACTTGTCGTACAACTAGCCAAGTAATCAAGGTGTTTAGAAATAGTAGGAGAATGCCTGCAAGCAATAAGGACCTACTAATCAGATCCAAGGTGTCTTTTTCATTTGCTAAGGAGAAAACTAAGTACATCTCGTACACACCAGCGTTTGGAATGGTGATTTTCTGTCCTACTGCCAAGCCCGGAATGTTTTGTACCTCCGCGTATTGCATCTGCGTATACTCCGAAACTGGAACTAATGAATCTTGAACTTGAATTCGCAGTGATTTGGGAATTGTAGAGGGTAGAAGAGAATTAGAAGTTGTTTCATAATTTATATTTGATGTATTACCTGGGCTGCTTAGAAAGATAACTTCACGTGCATTCTCATTACTTGTAAAGCTAGTCGCAGAACTCACAACATTGTCAATGATTTCTTGAATCTGTCGATCACTTTCATTTTCTGCAAAAAGAAGTCGGTACTCTGCTGTAAAAATCGTAGATCTTGCTTCTACAAGCGATGAGTTCAATTTTACTTGTCTAATTCCATCTGCAAGTCGAGAATTAAGCGCCGATCCCGTTATCCAAATAACTACTAAAGAAATTGTCGCTGTAAACACGATCACTTTAAAAGCAAGTGAATTTCGAATCTTCCAGAGTATTCGATTCATAGTTAAGAGCTAACCAAAACTCCTGCTTTGTAACCCACTCCTCTTATCGTAATTACTATCTCCGGATTTTCTGGATCACGTTCGATTTTTGATCGTAGTCTCTGTATGTGAACATTGACTAAGCGAGTATCAGTTGAATGGGCGTATCCCCACACTTCACTTAGTAAGGCATCTCGCGTGAAGACTCTGCCGGGCTCTCGAGCTAAAGCAACAAGTAAATCAAACTCCAAACGTGTCAACTGAATCTGCTTTCCATCACGCAAGAGTTGATGTGCCTGTACGTCAATTTTCAAATCACCTATCGCGATAATTCCTGAAACATCCGTGTTCGTCCGTCGGAGGCGAGTTCTAACCCGTGCTACTAGTTCAGATGCATGACGAAAAGGTTTCACAATGTAATCATCTGCGCCAGCTTCTAAACCTCTGACAACATCTTCTGTTTCACCTTTTGCCGTTAACATAATTATTGGAACCATTGATTGCGCACGAATTAACCTACAAACTTCAACGCCATCAATTCCGGGCAACATAACATCAAGAAGAATTAAATCGGGAGCCTTTTCACGAAAAGCATCAAGGGCTTCATCACCACGACTAACTAAATCCACATCGATGCCAGCATCGTTTAAAACGATGCCAAGCATCTCTGCAAGATCCTGGTCGTCATCGACGACCATCACTAAGGTCATTAGCTCCCGTGTTCCCAAGAGTTCAAGTACATATCCTGAGCTGGTGTTAGAACATCAATTCGTCCACCCATACTTATCAGTTTAAGTGCAGCGACTTCCTTGTCAATGTAAGTAGGTACCTCGTGTACGCCAGGCTTGAGATTCTTTGCTTCTTTAACTAAGTACTCTGCAGTAAGTGCTTGATCAGAAAACGACATATCCATAACAGATGCAGGATGGCCTTCTGCTGCTCCTAAATTAACTAAGCGACCCTCTGCAAGTAGAAGAAGACGTCGCCCATCTTTTTGCACATACTCATCTGTCTGGTGGCGCATTTTTTCATTCTTCTGTTTTGAATTTTGCTCTAGCCATGCCACATCAATCTCGATATCAAAGTGACCTGAGTTGGCCATTATCGCTCCATCTTTCATGACTGCAAAGTGCTCGTCACGAAGAACATCGCGGTTGCCAGTTACGGTAATAAACACATCACCAATTTTTGCAGCATCTGCCATAGGCATTACTCGGAAACCTTGCATCATCGCATCTAAAGCTTTAGTTGGATCAATCTCTGTAACGATTACATCAGAGCCCATGCCTTTTGCTCGCTCTGCTACACCCTTTCCACAGTATCCAAAGCCAGCAACGACAACAATTCTTCCAGCAAGTAAAAAGTTTGTTGCACGAAAAACTGCATCAAGTGTTGATTGGCCTGTTCCATAGCGATTGTCAAACATGTGCTTAGTATCAGTGTCATTTACAGCAATCATCGGAAACTGTAATGCACCATCTTTTGCCATTTGATTGAGGCGAATTACTCCAGTAGTTGTTTCTTCGCAACCACCAGCAATATTTGGAATCAATTCTTTACGAGTTGTGTGAAGGGTATTGACTAGGTCGCAGCCATCATCAAAAACTTGGTGTGGCTGAATATCAAGAGCTGCATTAATGTGCTTGTAATATCCATCGCGATCGACTGAGTTTCTTGCAAATACGCTAATGCCATACTCATGAACAAGTGCTGCTGCAGTGTCATCCTGTGTTGACAATGGATTTGATGCACACAGAGCAATATCTGCCCCACCAGCTTTTAATACACGCATTAGGTTTGCTGTCTCAGTAGTTACGTGCATACATGCGGCAATTCTTACTCCAGCAAATGGTTGTGACTTTTCAAATCGCTCACGAATTTGAGCCAGTACTGGCATATTGCGCTCAGCCCATTCTATTTTCATGCGACCAGTTGCAGCCAAAGATGCATCTGCTATGTCGTGCTTTGGAAGAGTTGCAGTAACAGGTACGTTCATTTAAATCTCCTTATGAGGTATTTAACGTGTTGATGGATACCTAAGGCGTAGGGCTCTACTGTGCTAGGCGGCTATGGACATAGATTACTGCCCCAACGCAAAAAATTCGTAATGGAAAACGGGCGTTAACTGCGAATTAAAGCCAAAACTTGATCACGTATTGTCTGCATCTGAGCCTGATCTTTGGCCTCCACGTTAAGCCTTAGGAGAGGTTCCGTATTTGATGGTCGAAGGTTAAACCACCAACTATCACCATTAACCGTTAGGCCATCTAAATGATCGATTTCCACTTGGGTTGATGAATACTGTTTTTCAACTAACTCTGTTGCCTGTTGGATGCTAGATACCTTCGTATTGATCTCACCGCTTTGAACATATCGAGCGTAGGGAGCTAAAAGTTTAGAAATGCTTAATTCACTTGTGCCAAGGGCTGCGATGGCGTGAAGGGCTGCTAGTGCACCAGAATCTGCACGCCAAAAATTCTTAAAGTAAAAATGGCCTGAGTGTTCTCCTCCAAAAATTGCACCGCTTTCTGCCATTAATTTCTTAATATTTGAGTGACCTACTCTTGATCGAAGGCCTACCCCGTTATTTTCAGTAATCACCTCTTGAACTGTGCGCGAAGATATTAAGTTATAGATTATTTTTGAGCCAGGGTTTCTCTTTAGCTCTCGTTCGGCGATTAATGCCGTAAGGGAGGATGGATTAATCCCTTCACCGTTTTCATCTACTAAAAAGCAGCGATCTGCATCGCCATCAAAGGCAAGTCCAAGATCTGCTTTATTTTCCTTCATGGCTTTTTTCAAATCTACTAACGTTGATTCATCTAGTGGGTTTGCCTCATGGTTTGGAAAGCTGCCATCTAATTCAAAGTACATAGGGATAACTTCACAGTTTAATCTTGCAAAAATTGCTGGGGCTGTATAACCGGCCATACCGTTGCCGCCATCGATGACTATCTTTAAAGGTCGAATTTGATGAAGATCAACAAGAGTCAATAAGTGATCTACATACTCTTCCAACATGTTTTGATTTTTTTCTATGCCGACATTTCTAAGCGCAATCGGTGAACCTTCTCGTACAAATTTCTCAATTGTAAGAAGTCCTGACTCCCTACCGATAGGACGGGCCTGGCTTAGGCAGAGTTTTATTCCGTTGTACTGCGCGGGATTGTGACTTGCAGTAAACATCGCACCAGGTAAACCAAGTTTTCCTGAAGCAAAGTACATTAGATCTGTCGATGCCAAACCAATACGAATGACATCCATTCCTTGAGACATCAAACCGGCAGAAAATGCATCAGCCAAAGACGGTGATGATGGGCGCATGTCTTCACCGATTACAACCGTTGCGGGTTCTCGTTCGATTTGTAAAAAACGAGCGAAGGCTACACCGGTCTCAAATGCAAAATCAGAATCTAACTCACTTTCAACAAGGCCACGGATGTCATAGGCCTTGAATACATTTGGTGAAATATCCATTAATAAATTTAATTTGGGACAGAGCGTAGATGTCCGCGGCGGCCTAACTGTTGTCCTGTTGGATTTGGATTACTAGCAGAGGCAACTTCAACCGAATGTGATGCGACTTCTCTGACTGCATCTGCGATAACCATTAGATCGTCATCACTTGGTCCGACAACTTCGTTTGATATCTCTGCCTTGATCACATTCCAGCCATTAGGCACTTTCAATCTAGTTCCATGTAGAACGCAGAGGTCGTATGCATGGGGCTCCGAATATGTTGCTAATGGACCAACAACAGCGGTTGATTCTGAATAAATATATGTCAAGGTCATGGTTGCAAAGGATTTACAACCAGCTCGGGAACAACTTCGTCCACCTTGAATTCTCATGCACTCAAGATTAGTAGCTCGAGCCAAGAAACCTTGGGATTATCAAGGATTTAACACTTGGATGTTTGAATCGGGGATTTCTATCCTTGCTAATTCACTACCAACAGCAAAGGGGAAATACCCGATTCCATTCACAGAAGTCACAAGAGCTCCGGCAAAAGTTCCCTTTTTGACCTTTGTAATTGTTATAGAGCGGGCAGATGATGGCGGTCTCCAAGTCGCAATATCGTTTCCAACTATGCTCTTTGTTACAGTTTTTCCATTCACTAACGTCAGTTCAAGTGAAATATCAATCTGTTCGCCAGCAAAAACTATCAATGGCGAGAGCCCAGTAATGGCCATAGTTAACTCCGTAAGTTCTGGAGATGGAGTACTCCATACAAAATCAGATTTTCCAGATGCAGCAATTCTAGATTTAACTGATGCCACGATGGGCTCTGTTGCTGTAATCCTGATGGCAAACGCCTCTGATGAGACATCTGGTTCTAATCTGAATTCAGCCACACGACCAGCTGTAATCAATCGTGAATTAAGACCTACAGGAATGAATACACCATCGGCGGATAGAACCTCAACAGTTACATCTGCATCAACTTCCCCTGGTGCTAAAACTCGAATCAGGTGTCCTTGCGAGTTAGTTTGACCTCGTACCGGTTTTTGAACCGGTATCCCTGGAATAATCAAAGATTTACCTGCAACACTGACTGAATTTACTAAATCGCCACCAAGGTTTCGTAAGCCTTGACCTTGCTCGTCAATCATGAATGAGTTTACTCGCCCTGATTGAGGTTCAATTAATAACGCTAATGCCTGATCACCTGGTGCAAAAGTATCTACTGGTATTACTGAATAGTTTTTTGCTTTTACACTAATTGTTTGTAGTTGCTGTTTACCGTTTTCAGAAAATGCCTGAATATCAACAATTGAATCACTTAGTCCGGAGTTAATTACAACCAGGCGCCCTCTGGTAGTTACATCGGCGCTGGCGCCGACAAACCACTGTGATGCAACAGGACCAATGCACAGTGCGGCGCCACCCCAACGACCCGCACGGCTTTGCCAAACAACTGGAGTAGTGGCCTCACTGCTGACCAATAGAGAATCAGCAATAACTGGGAGCCTTAAAAGCTTTACTGGGGAGGTTTTAGAAGTTTTATCCTGCAACCTTTGAAATGGAGTTTTTGTAGAACTTAACGAAATTTGTGAGGATAAACCTGCCAAAGTTGGTGGACAGACAACTGCTGGAAAGGATTCGGTGTATGTCTTTGACGTAGTTGTTGCATCAACAAGGTTTGCTAAACCAAATACGATGAGAAATATTGTGATGAATTGAATCGGCCTAGTTAGCTTCATGCAAGCTCCTTATCGGAAATCTCGCGCTTACGGCGTCCACCTGGAAGTGCTAAAACAAAAAGTGTTACAAAAAAGATCAACTGAAGAGAAATCCAACCGCGACGGATGGTTCCATCGTGAATAAGGGAGATTTCACCAGCTTGCTCAACTTTAAATGTTGGTAATCCCTGTGCATTTTTACCACGTTCAAGGCGATATCCATCTTGAAGTACTTGCCAAGAGCGGTTATAAGTCTCGGTCAATGTTAATGTTCCCGCTGATGGAAGGTTAGTTCTTGCTCCTTCAACACCTGATTCTAAGAATATCTTGGTTCCCTTATCGGTAACAAATATCAATCGACCAGTTTGAATCGCTACTTCCCACACAACTCCTGCAGATGTCTCAGAGGTTCTAGTAAAGCCACCAAGACCATCTATAGATCGGATTGTCTCTTTCTTTATAGGAGCTTTGGCAAAAACATATTTAATTCCATAATCACTAAGAACAGTACTGCTTGTTATGCCTGAGCCATCAATGAGGCCGAGAGCTGCCTGTGCTACGGCATCGGTTTGTTCTGGGGCCACATCCGGATCACTGATAGAGATATCTTTACCTCGCGAAATAAAGAATTGAATCTTTTTCTGATTTCCTGATGTTACTTCTCGCAAAACTAAGATTTTGACATCACCTTCAACATTTAAAAATGCTGGCATTACTGTTGCCCGATTGGCTTGAACTAAAGATTGTGCTCCCGTTGTAACTGAAAATACAGAGGCTAAAACACCATAAACAATTGTCGTAAATAGAAGAAATGCAGATAAGTAGTGTCGATAGTGAATATGGCTTAAAACCAAGGTAGGTCGCAGTCGATCTAATAAAACAGTACCGGCGCAAATTGCCGCCAATGTTGCAAATGCAATCACAGGCCCAGCCCAGGCCTTTGTATCTGCCTCATTTCCATGTGTGGAGATATTGATAGAACTAATTACTGCCGCAATCGCAAGAAGTCCAACTCCATACTCTGCCATCCTGCGAGCTTGCGTAGATGAAAACAATGAAACAAATAAAACTAACAAGATTGGACTTACTAACCAGATTGGTAAAACTCCACCTGGATCTCCTAAAACTGTTTTTACTACTCCTGCACCAGGAATTGCAATCCCCGGTTCCACCAAAAATCTACTTGGCTGGGTGATCGCCTCGAGTGAATATGGAATGTTAACGATTAAGGGCACAAAAACGGCAACCGCGCGCTTTTTGAATCTATGTCCATAGAGCTTATCGTTAGCCTCTTGTGCATGCTTTTCATAATCTGAAATTGAGATAGCAACCAGTCCAATGACAGCGATGATAAAGGCCATCAAAGTAAAGGCATAGATGACTGAAAGTAGTAATGAGATTGCAAAAACCTGTCGCCAACGAAGTGTTTCTATTGTCTCCCACTTGTAGAGAGATGCAGCTACAAAAGGAGCAAGCCCCAAAATAACCAATGTTGCTAACCTTCCAGAACTAATAGCGGCAAGAGTAACTGGAGAAATTGCGTATAGAAATGCTGCAGGAATTGAAATCCAAAGATTTTGAGTTAGTTTTTTCAATAAATGTAAAGCTGACCACATAATCAATAGCGGGGCGATTAAAAATAGTAAAGTTACAAATAGCGATGCATTGCCAAGTGTAAGAATTGAACCTAATGCAATTATTGCAACCCATGTTGGTGTTGCACTAGAAGAGCCCATTCCAACTTGATGCCACGATTCAAAATACACGCGCCATAAGTCTCTAGCTCCCTCGGGCGTCAGCGCGAGTGCACCGCCAACAAGGTCGCCAAATCTTTGTCGTGAATTTACCAGTGTGATTACTCCCAGAATGAGAAATCCTAAGATCTCTGGTCTTTTGAAGAATTTAGCCCACTCATTGCTTTTTACAGGAGTAAGAAGATCCTCTTCTTCCTCGTTGGAATCTAAAACTGATGAAACTTGATTGGTTTGCTCATGTCGAAAAAGCTTTGATCTCACAGTTTCAATCACATGTTCGCTGGCATGACGTATCTGTGACCAGCGTGGAGGAATATAAGCAGAAACAACTCGTGATGAAATCAAGCGATGTTTCTTTCTAAAACGCCGGGCATTTAGAATTTGTTGTGGCTTGATGAGCAATGATGCGATCGCAAGAATCTCATCACCTGCATATCCGGGCAGCTTTAAGAGTAGATAACCAATCGCTCGCGCAAAGGCTGAACCAAGAAGTTGGATGATTAACCATGGCAACATCCACCATGACGAATTGGATAGAAGAACATATGCTGCATTACGGCGATCTAATAAAAGTGGACGATGTAAAAATGCTCCTTCAACATCGATTACTCGTCGCTCATTAGCAGAAGCTTGTGCGTGATAGGCAACTGCATTTGTTGCAGCTAAAACTGAGTGTCCAGCAATTCGAACTCGCCAACCAAAGTCCACATCGTCTCGGAAAAGAGTCAGATTTGGATCAAGTCCACCAATCTCTTCAAAGACATCACGCCTAATTAATGCCCCTGCAGTACTTACTGCCAACACATCGTGGTTGCCATCGTGTTGGCCTTGGTCGTATTCATTTGTTTCAAGACCCGTCCAGCGCGCGCCATTGCCGGCGATACTTACTCCAGCTTCAAGTAAGTGTGTTCGATCGTGCCACCCCAAAAGTTTTGGGCCAGCCATCGCAACTTGTGGTCGCTCTTGTACTGCTGCAAGAAGTTGAGCGAGCGCAGTCGGAGCGGGCGCACAGTCATCGTGAATTAACCAAATCCATTCATCAGCAACAGATTCTGGCAATGTTTCCAAAACCATTGATACAGCTTTTCCATATCCAACATCAGCTTGAGTTGTGGTAAATGGAATTCTGGCTGACTTTAACAACTTAGTTGATGAATCAGTCGAGCCAGTATCAATTGCTGAAATAAAATCAATAGGTCGAGTTTGTGATCCAAGTGCGGCGACCACCTCTGGTAGCCACACTGCTCCGTTGTGAGTAACTAGAACTGCGACAACGTGGAACTTATCTTCGACAGCTTTTGCGGCCATAAATACACCTCGCTATCTCAAAAGAGACTGGCTATCTCAAAAGAGATAAAGGGAAATTAACTTTACGCAGATCGGCGCTTGAGACGACGGCGTTCACGTTCTGAGAGTCCGCCCCAAATTCCAAAACGTTCATCATGTGCAAGTGCATATTCCAAGCACTCTGCACGAACATCACAAGAAAGACAGACGCGCTTTGCTTCGCGAGTAGAACCACCTTTTTCAGGAAAGAATGCTTCCGGATCGGTTTGCGCACACAGTGCACGCTCTTGCCATGAGAGTTCCATATTTTCGCCGGAGGCAAGAGTGATTGTTGGACCGGACGTGGGGATCTGGCCGGAAGAGGCTGCGGGTTGGATCGGCATAGGCTCGATTCTCCATTAGCTTTCATGATCTCATCCCTTGTGGATAAGAGTTGTTATAGGTGAATTACACGCGTGTAACTCGCTTATGTCAAGCCAGCAGGTGGGAAATAGGCAGATATTGGGCAGATATGTAGGGGTAAATAAGGGGCTACAAACGCTTTATTTTCGCGAAATCGGGTTAAATTTCAAGCGAATTTGAGCCTGAAATCCCGAAAATGCTGAATCTGATCAACATAATGTAGAAAAATCTAGGGAATTGAAATAATTTCCTGATTTGTGACATATGAACTCTCAATTTTTGCACCAGCCGCGACGTTTGTACCCCGAGAAATAAAAGAGTTAATGATCTGCGCATCTACCCCAATCGAACAATTTGATTCAATGATTGAAGATTGGATGTGAGCGCCAGCTGCAATTTGGCAGCCCGGCGCAATACTGCTGCCACCCGTAAGTTGGGCCGAAGCGTCAACGGTAGAGCCTGGAACTACCAAAAAATCACCATCTCGTTTAACAATTTCAACTGATGCCTTCATTAGGGCTTGAGGAGTTCCAATATCTACCCAATACGAGCTCTCAACATATCCAAAGAGATCTGCGCCGTTTTTAACTAACAAGGGGAAAGTTTCTCGTTCAACTGAGACCACTGTATCTAATGGGATTGAATCAAGAACGCGAGGGTTAAAAACATAGCACCCAGCGTTGATTTGATTGGTTACTGGATTCTCCATTTTCTCAAGAAAGGCAGTCACCCGACCATTGGAATCGGTTGGAACACATCCGTAAGCACGAGCATCTTCTACTTGCGTCAGATGTAGCGTCACATCGGCATTGTTTACTTCGTGTTGACGAATCTGTTCTGAAAGATCATGCGAACTAAGTACATCACCATTTAAAATCACAATTGAATCTGATGAATTAATCAACTTCGCAGCATTTCGAATTGCTCCGCCAGTTCCTAATGGAGTTTTTTCTACGGCATACTGAATCTGCATACCCCACTTTGAACCATCACCAAAATATGGAATAAACAACTCTGATAAATAGGATGTTGCCAAAACAATCTGCGTAATTCCTGCGGCTTTAGCCATAATGATTTGATGTTCAGTCACAGGAATTCCTGCAACAGTTAGCATTGGCTTTGGAGTATTTTTAGTTAATGGCATAAGGCGAGTTCCAAAACCACCAACAAGTAGTATTGCTATCGCCATGGGTTATTTCTTTAAACGTGAAGCAGCTTCTGCAATCTGATTATCGGTTGCAGTCATCGCCACTCGGATGTGCTGAGTTCCAGCATCTCCATAAAAGCTGCCGGGTGTTACTAAAATTCCAAAATCAGCTAACCAATCAACGCTTTTCCATGCATCTTCATCTCGTGTACACCAGAGATAAAGTCCTGAATCGCTAAATTCAATTCTAAATCCATTGCTAAGTAGCGCTGGTCGAATAACATCTTTGCGCGCGTTATAGCGATCACGCTGCTCTTTTACGTGGGCTTCGTCTGATAGCGCAACAGTCATGGCTTTTTGAACAGGCAATGGAACGATCATGCCCACATGCTTACGAATTTCTCTAATACTTGCAATTAGGGCGCTGTCACCAATTAAAAAAGCGGCTCTGTATCCAGCCATAGATGAGCGTTTAGATAAAGAGTGCACAGCAAGAATATTTGTATTATCTCCGCCTGTTTGGGAGAGAACTGAATATGAGTGCGCGCTCTGATCAAACTCCAAGTAACACTCGTCAGATATTAAAACGGAGTTATTTTTTCTAGACCAGTTGATGCAATCTTTAATCTCTTGCACGCTATGTACTCGCCCTGTTGGATTAGATGGCGAATTCAACCACGCCAAATCTGCATTGGGCCATGTGCTGGCATCAACTTCAACAGAGATAGATTCCGCCCCAGCCATGATTGCACCTACATGGTAGGTTGGATAAGCAAGTTCTGGAATCAAAACTTTCTTTGCTTCAATAATTGTTGGAAGCCATGCCACTAATTCTTTTGATCCAATTACTGGAAGAACATCAAAATCTCCAGTTGCACCTAAGCGCTTAATTGCCCAAGTCCTTATCGAATCACGTAATTCTGCTGTCCCGGCTGTGAAAGGGTATCCCGGTGAGTTGGATGCATCGCGAAAGGTTTTTTGAATGAACTCTGGAGTTGGATCTACCGGGGTTCCAATAGATAAATCAATAATTCCACCGGGATGTGTTCGAGCTTTCTTTTCAAATGGAAGAAGTGCATCCCATGGAAAATCTGGGAGCTGTGCTCTCAATTTTTACTCGCTCTTTGGCGGAAGAGCGGCAACAATCTGATGATCGTTCCCGGTTGCTCCAACTTTACTTGCACCGCCTGGTGAACCAATCTCAACAAAAAATTCTGTATTGACGGCGCCAAACTCTTTCCAAACTCCGGGCACGTCATCTTCATAGTAAATTGCCTCAACTGGACAGACTGGCTCGCATGCACCACAGTCCACGCATTCATCTGGTTGAATGTAGAGCATACGATCACCCTCATAAATGCAATCCACCGGACATTCTTCGATGCAGGATTTATCTTTAACATCGACACAAGGTTGGGCGATCACATAGGTCACAACAGGCCTCCAGATTTTATGGTGATTGATTGGCGTAATTCTAACGCGTACCTCACCTACATCGCCAGATTTGCTTGTTCGGTTTATCGTAGGCACATGCCCAAAGAGCTGGAATCCACCTTCACGGCCCTAATTGGAAAAAGGGTGAGTATTCGCTTGCACGATCCCGAAGGTGGTTTTCGCGACATTGTTGGATATCTTCAGAGCCCGACATCATTAAGAAATCGACATGATCAGTTAATTGAATTCTCTCATGATGAGATATTCATCTGGAGAGAGGTCATAGAAAAAAGATGACTCTTCGTTTATATGACACCAAATCTCGTGGACTTAAGGAAGTTGCAAGCCACAATGGCGCGACCTCCATGTATTGCTGTGGACCTACGGTTTATCGAGATGCGCATGTGGGGAATTTGAGAACATTCCTACTTGCTGACCTAATCTCGCGCGCATTGACTTTATCTGGTGTCAAAGTCTCTCTAGTCCAAAACATCACAGATGTTGGGCACATGAGCGAAGATTTTCAAGAAGACGACAAGATTTTAACTCAAGCCAGTATTGAAAAAATCGATCCCTACGAAATTGCAAGAAAGTATGAAGAGAATTTTCATAAAGATCTCGCCCGTTTAAACATTGGGAAAGCAAAAGCATATCCAAAGGCAAGTGAATCGATTGAAATGATGCAATCGATGATTACAAAGTTAATTACAAAGGGATTTGCATATGTCGGAAACGATGGGTCTGTGTACTTTGATGCACAAGCCTCTGATGGATATGGGGAGTTAAGCGGTAATCGACTTGATGCACTCAAACCTGGACACAAACATGAGGTTTCTGAAGATAGTGCCAAAAGATTTCATGCAGATTGGGCCTTATGGAAGGCAGCTGGCAATAGATCACAAATGATTTGGCCATCACCATGGGGCTCGGGCTTTCCTGGTTGGCACATCGAATGTTCGGCGATGTCTATGGATCTGTTAAATTCCCATGTAGATGTTCATGTTGGAGGAATTGATCTTCGATTTCCACATCATGAAAATGAACACGCACAATCAAATGCGATCACTGGCAAGGAAAGTGTTGATATTTGGGTCCATGGTGAACATCTCTTGTTCGAGGGTCGAAAGATGTCGAAAAGTGCAGGAAACGTGCTCCTACTACAGGATGTAATCGAGCGCGGCCTAGATCCATTGGCACTTCGGCTATGTCTCTTGGAAAATCGATATCGATCTCAGATGGATTTAACATGGAAATCTATTGAAGCCGCTCACGAACTTCTTCTTCGCTGGCGAGGCAAGATCTCTGAATGGGCAAAAGAGGAAACAAGTAAACAGGTTTGGGAGATTGATCCAGAGATTGAGGCAGCGATTAATAATGACATTGATACGCCTAAGATCCTGATTCGCTTGCGCGCAATCGAAAAAGGTGAGCAGAGAAATAAGCGTTCGCTATTTTTGTATGCAGATCAGATCCTTGGTTTAAATCTTGATGCAGGAATTAAAGAGAGGGTCCTTACATCGCAGATGAAGGATCTTCTAGAGGCACGCTCTGTAGCAAGAAGTG
>Ga0164292_10002505_pt1 | contig 14993 bp, 16 predicted proteins | sample GEODES117metaG_FD_111486 | JGI IMG/M metagenome (GOLD analysis project Ga0164292, IMG submission 111486) | Eutrophic lake water microbial communities from Lake Mendota, Wisconsin, USA - GEODES117 metaG | ecosystem: Environmental > Aquatic > Freshwater > Lake | place: USA: Lake Mendota... | reverse complement strand
GCCGCAGCCCCTACCCGAATCTCGTCGCCGACGCTCAGGTCGGGGACCTCTTCAAGCGCATGACCGTCGGCGACACGGCCCCGTTCAACATGCTCTCCAAGCTGGGCCGCCAGCGCAAGGGCATCAAGACGACCTGGTATCCGGAATGGGAGTCCTTCATGATGTCCCAGGTGCAGGAGGCCTTGACGAAGAAGACGTCGGTGAGGTCGGCCATCACCGCGTCCGCCACCGAAGCGCGCCGTCTGGCCAAGGGCTGAGCGCCCGCTGACAGCACCTCAGCCGACCGGCCGGCTTCCATTTCCGCCGGTCGGCGCCCACGACCCTGGAACAGCTTCCGATGACCACTGCCACCGAGTTCCGGCGCGCCCTCGTCAGCGCCGACACGCGCCTGAGTCGCTACGACCCGCTGCCCCGCATCCTCTTCTTCGACGACTTCGACCAGGGCGTGAACGGCTGGTGCGAGCTCATCGGCAACCACGACGGCAACCTCGACAAGGTGCGCCCCGTGATCAGCGACATGCGGCCGCCGCAGATCAGCAACGTCAGCTTCTTCGACATCGGCACGCACGGCGCCGTGGACGGCACCTACGCGCTGAAGCTGGCGACGCGGGCCCGTGCCGACCACATGGCCCTGGCCATCAAGCGGCTGACCTACGTCAAGCCCGGCCTGGTGCAGTTCGAGACCTATTTCACGATCAAGGCCGAGAGCTGGATCGGCGCGCTGCCCGAGCGCCACCGGTCCTACGACGGCAACATCGACCCCAGCGTCTACGACTTCGGCGACTTCTGCATCGGCAACGACGTCTGCGACCTCGAGTACGGGAGGCGCTATCACTGCGCGCTGCGCTACCTGAACACGGACCACGAGGGCAAGCTGGTTCGCAAGTGGATGTACAAGACCTCGCTGCAGACCTCGACCCGCATGGTGCTCGAGGGCGCGCCGCACACCACGGACTACCACGTCGCGCACCCGGACGACTGGGTCGAGATTCCCGGCGGTGAGCAGCGCCTTTGCTACAACGAGCTGCCCACCAAGGTGAACTGGCACTACCTGCGGTACGTGTTCGACACCTCGACCGGCCGCAACGTCGAACTTCAGGTCAACGAGAAGGTCATGGACCTGCGGTCCATCCCGGTGCCCACCTACCCCAAGGGCTACTGGGGCCTGGAGAAGCTGCTGAACTTCTGCGTCGACGTGCGCACGCACCGCCCGGTGCGCAACTTCATCTTCCTGGACTCCGTCCTCGTCTCGGTCGACTGGTGAACGCCATGCTCAAACGCTCCTTTACCGCCGTCGTCGAGCGCAACGTCACCGTCCATGGACGCCTGGAAACCGAGCCCTACGAGACCGCCTGGGCCGGCGAGGCCCGCTGGTTCGTCCACGTGCTCTCGGCCGACGCCGCCACCACGCTGCACATCGCCTCGGAGATCTCGCCCGACGGGCTGACCTGGTGCCCGCACGAGGCCGCGCCGGTCAGCCGCGTCGGCCCGGGGCTGCTCAGCCTGCCCCTGACGATGCTCAGCCCCTGGCAGCGCCTCGTCCTGACCACGCAGCCGGCCGCCGACCCGGTCAAGGTGATCGTCTACCTCACGCTGCGGGAGTGAGGCGCATGAAGGCTCGTCGCGGCTGGTCGGCGCCCAACGAGCCGCAGCCCTTCCTCTTCTTCGTCCTGAATTCGCCGGCCATCCTGCTGCTGCTCGGCCTGGTCCTCTACCCGATCGTCTACTCGTTCTGGCTCTCGCTGCACGCCTACAACCTGCGGCAGCCCAACCGGGTGCGCTTCATCGGCCTGGACAACTACGCGACGGTGCTGTCGAGCGACCAGTTCTGGTCCGCGGCCGGCAACACCGCCCTGTTCTGTGCCGGCTCCATCAGCCTGACGGTCATCCTCGGCACGCTGCTGGCGCTGCTGCTCAACGAGTCCTTCCCGGGGCGGGGCCTGCTGCGCGCGGTCATGCTGCTGCCCTGGGCCATCCCGCCCGTGGTCAACGGCCTGATCTGGCAATGGCTGCTCGACGGCCAGCACGGGCTGATCAACGCGCTGCTCCTCGGGGCGGGCCTGATCTCCGAGCCCCAGGCCTGGCTCAGCCAGACGTCCACGGCGATGCCTGCGCTGATCCTGGCGCAGGTCTGGAACCACGTGCCCTTCGTCGCCGTCGTCATGCTGGCGGCCTTGCAGACGGTGCCCGAGGAGCTCTACGACTCCGCCCGCCTGGAGGGCGCGGGCGTGTTGCAGCGCTTCAGGCATATCACCTTGCCCTGGCTGTCGCATGCCTTGCTGCTCGTTCTCGTCACGCAGACCATGGTGGCCTTGCGCACCTTCGACATCATCTACGTGCTCACCGGCGGAGGGCCTGGCAGTGCCACCACGGTGATCGCCTGGCTGACCTATGTCACCACCTTCAACCTGACGGACTTCGGCCGCGGCAACGCCTACGCCTACCTCATCGCGCTGGTCACCCTGGGCCTGTCGCTGCTCTACATCCGCATGCTCTGGAAGCGCGGGGAGTTCGGCCGATGAACGCGATGCCCAGGGCGCAGAGGGCGCGGACGGTCCTGCTCATGCTCGCGGGCGCGTGTTTCTTCGTCTTCCTCTTCGGACCTGTGTACTGGATGGTCGTCACGAGCCTGATGACGGAGTCGGAGATGCTCGCGGTGCCGCCGCACCTCGTGCCGCACGAGCCCACGCTCAGGAACTACATGACCATTCTCGGACTGGGCGATCCGGACCATCTGCAGAGGGCGCAGAACCGGGCGCCGGCGGTCTTCGACATCGCCCCGGCGCTCTGGAACAGCCTGGTCACCGCGGTCAGCGTGGCCATCGTCAACCTGCTCGTGGCCACGCCGGCGGCCTACGCCTTCGCGCGCCTGAACTTTCGCGCCGGCCTGCCGGTGCTGATGGGCTATCTGGCGATCCGGATGATCCCGCCGATCATGATCGTCGTGCCCTTGTTCCTGATCATGCGCACCCTCGACCTGATCGACACGCGCCTGTCGCTCGTCCTGGTCTACTGTTTCTTCACGGTGCCCTTCTCGATCTGGATCCTGCAGTCCTACTTCAAGGCCATGCCCGTCGAGCTAGAGGATGCGGCGCTGATCGACGGCTGCTCGCGCTGGCAGAGCGTGCGCTACGTGCTGCTGCCCCTGGCCCGCCCGGGCCTGACCTGCGTCGTGATCCTGGCCTTCATGAGCTCGTGGAGCGAGTTCCTGTTCGCGGTCGTCTTCTCCAAGACGGCGGCCAGCAAGACGCTCACCGTCGTGGCCGCGAGCTTTGCCGACACCGCGGCAATCCAGTTCGACTACGTCATGACTGCAGGGGTGCTGACCGCGCTGCCCCCCTTCGTGCTCGCTCTGTTCTTCCAGCGTTACATCGTCGGCGGGTTGGCTGCGGGCGCGGTCAAGGGGTGAATGAACGTGCCCCCAACCTCGCTGCGCTCGGTACCCCCCGAGGGGGCTCTCGGTGCCTTCGGGCGGCCGGGCGGCACCGAGGTGAAAGTGCCCCCAACCTCGCTGCGCTCGGTACCCCCCGAGGGGGCTCTCGGTGCCTTCGGGGTGGCACGCAGATGACGCATCTGCCCGATCTGGGCCTGGGGTGCGCGGCGCTGGCCGTGCGCTCGCCTGCGACCGAGGACGACGCGGCGGTGGAACTGCTGGTGCACGCCCATGCCAGCGGCGTGCGCTGCTTCGATGTCGCGCCGCTGTATGGCGGCGGGCGTGGCGAGGTATTGCTGGGGCGGGCGCTGGCGCGGATGGACGGGCCGGTGACCGTCTCCACCAAGGTCGGCTACGTCGGCGACATCCCGTATGGCGGCAGGCAGCCGCCTGAGGAGCGCCGCAAGGACTTCTCGCGCGGCGCGATCGAGCGCAGCCTCGAGCAGAGCCTGCGTCGCCTGGGCCGCGAGCGTGTGGACTGGGTCTTCCTGCACGACCCCGAGGACGATCTCGACCCGATCGAACAAGTCGCCTGGCCCACCCTGCGGCGCCTGTGCGAGCAGGGTCTGATCGGTGGCGTCGGCGTGGGCACGACCCGGGTCACGGCGGCGCATGCCGCCCTCGACCGCCTGCCCGTGGCCTGCCTGCTGCTGGCCGGGCGCTGGACCCTGCTCGACCGCACGGGCGGCAGTGTCGTCGACCGATGCCACGCCCTGGGCGTGCCGCTCATCGCTGGTGGGGTCTTCAATTCGGGGTTGCTCGCCGCCGACCGGCCTGCCGAGGGGGGCACCTTCGACTACGCCCCGGCCCCCGCGCCCATGCTGGCGCGAGCCGGGCAGGCGCAGCGTCTGTGTCTCGCCGCGGGTGTGCCGCTGAAGGCCGCGGCGCTGCAGTTCCCCCGCACGCACCCTGGCGTGGCCACGACCCTGCTCGGGCCCCGCACCCGCCAGGAGCTCGACGAGCTGCTCGCGCTGTGGCAGACCCCGGTGCCGCCCGCCTTCTTTTCCGGGCTCGACCGGCTCGGACCGCAGGACCCCACGCCGCCATGATCGACACGCACGCGCACCTGTGGTGGCGCGGCGACGGCCACCGCGTGCTGATCCGCGAGCGCGTCGCGCAGCTTGACGCCCACTTCGGCTTCGACGTGCTGGCGCCTGAACTCGCGCGCGCCGGCGTCGAGCAGGTCGTTCTCGTCTCCGCCGCGCAATCCTTCGCCGAGACTCGGCGCCTGCTCGAGGTGGCCGGGCGGCACGCCACCCAGGTGCTCGGCGTCATCGGCTTCCTCGACCTGGAGGACGACAACCTCGAGCGCGAGCTCGACCTCGCAGCCGCACACGCGCAACTCGTCGGGCTGCGGCTGCCGCTGGTCGTCCACGACGACGCGCAGTGGATCCGCCGGCAACGCGTGGGATGCGCGCTGGATGCCATGGCGGCCCGCTCGCTCGTGGCCCAGGTGCTGGCTCGGCCGGAGCACCTTGCGGCCTGCGCCGACGTCCTGGCCGGGCGCCCGACGCTGAAGTGCGTGATCGACCATGCCGGCAATCCCGGCCCCGACCTGCGCGCCGACACGCTCTGGCGCGACGGGTTGGCCAATCTTGCGCGGCGCACCGCCGCCTGGTGCAAGGTCGGCGAGTTCTCTCCTGCGCCGGGCCGGCCGGCCGACGCCGCCCGGTGCGGCGCCGTGCTGGACCATGTCCTGGCCTGTTTCGGCCCCGGACGAGTGGTCTATGGCTCGAACTGGCCGGTCAGTGCGCTGGTCCAGGACAGCGCGGAGGTCCTCGGCCAGTTGCGCCGCACGGCGCGTGGCCTCGGGCTCGACGCTGACGCCTTCGCGCGCTCGATGACCGACAACGCGCTGAGCCTGTACACGCGCCCGCTCGGCGCAGACCGCACGGGCTGAGCGCCCGCCCGCCCCCGAAGACAGAGGATGTCGAACCCATGGCCCCCGTGACGATCCGGTCCCTGAAGAAGCGCTTCGGCGACGTCGAGGTGCTGCACGGCGTGGACGTCGACATCGCCGATGGTTCTTTCACCGTGCTGGTCGGGCCTTCCGGCTGCGGCAAGTCGACGCTGCTGCGCATGATCGCGGGGCTCGAACACGTGAGCGAAGGCGACATCCTCATCGGTGGCCGAAGGGTCAACGATGTGGCGCCCAAGCAGCGCGACATCGCGATGGTGTTCCAGAACTATGCGCTCTACCCGCACATGACGGTGCGTGAGAACATGTCGTTCGCCCTGATGCTGGCCAAGGTGGACCGGGCCACGATGGACCGCAAGGTCGAGCGGGCGGCCGAGATCCTCGGGCTCACGCCCCTGCTGGACCGCCACCCACGCCAGCTCTCGGGCGGGCAGCGCCAGCGCGTGGCCATGGGGCGGGCGATCGTGCGCGAGCCCCAGGTCTTCCTCTACGACGAGCCGCTGTCCAACCTGGACGCCAAGCTGCGCGTGGCGATGCGCACGGAGCTGAAGGAACTGCACCAGCGCATGAAGACGACCTCGGTCTACGTCACACACGACCAGATCGAGGCCATGACCATGGGCGACCAGATCGTGGTGATGAAGGACGGCCGCATTGAGCAGGCCGGCCGGCCGCTGGACCTCTACGATCGGCCGGCCAACACCTTCGTGGCGGGATTCATCGGCTCCCCGGCCATGAACTTCCTCTCGGGCAGGGTCGCGCGCGCGGGCACGGAGCTGCACGTCGAACTGGTCGACGGGACGCGCATCGCTCTGGCGCCTGACACTCCGGCGCAGGACGGCCGGGCCGTGACCTTCGGCACCCGGCCCGAGCACCTGAGCCTGGACCCCGAGGCGGGCATCCCCGTGCAGGTGGTGACCGTGGAGCCCACCGGGGCGGATACCTTCGTGGCCTGCCGTCACCAGGGCGCCGATGTCGCGGTGGTGTTCCGCGAGCGGCACGAGTTCCAGCCCGGCAGCACCATCCACCTGCGCCCCGACGTCGGCCGGGCCCACCTTTTCGACGCCGCCACGGGCCTGGCGCTGCGGCCCTGAACCGCGGCGCGCAGGCGCAAGCTCAGCGGTTGGACGCGCTGGCCGTCTCGAACGACGGCCGCCCCTGGGCGAAGCGGTCCAGCCGGAAGGGGGCGCTCCAGGCGTCGGCGCGGCCGGTGGCCATCCAGTGCGCCAGGCTGCGGCCGCCCAGCGGGATGGACTTGAAGCCGCCAGAGCCCCAGCCGGTGCTGAAGTACAGGCCCCGCAGCGCCGAGTCCGAGACGATGGGGCTGGTGTCCAGCGAGACGTCGATCGCGCCCGACCACTGGCGCAACAGCTTCACGCGCGCCAGCGCCGGCATCATGTGCACCACGCTCGCGACGATGTCCTCGAGCACCGGGTAGCTGCCGCGCTGCGCGTAGGAGGCGTGGCTGTCGGCCCCGCCGCCGATGACGAGCTCGCCCTTGTCGGACTGGCTGAGGTAGGTGGAAAGTGCAGGGAAGGTCAGCACGACGTCGAGCATGGGCTTCAGCGGCTCGGAGACGAAGGCCTGCAGGTTCAGCGTCTCCACCGGCAGGCGCAGGCCGGCCATGGCTGCCAGCCGCCCCGCCTGGCCGGCCACGGCTACGGCCACGGCGTCGCAGGCGATGTCGCCTCGCGCGGTACGCACCCCGGTGACGGCGCCACCGGCCTGCAGCAGGCCGGTCACCTCGCACTGCTCGACGATGTCCACCCCCAGCGCGCTGGCCGCGCGCGCGTAGGCCCAGACCACGGCGTCGTGCCGCACGGTGCCGGCCCGGCCCTGCCAGGCCCCGCCCAGCACCGGCAGGCGCATCGCGGCGTCGCGCCGCAGCAGCGGTGCGCGGCGGTAGACCTCGTCGGCGTCGAGCAGCTCGTAGTCGGCCCCGGCCAGGCGCATGGCGTGCACGCGTCGGCGCGCGTCGCGCAGCTTGCCCCAGGTCTGGATCACCTCGAGCTGCCCGCGCGGGCTGACCATCAGGTTGAAGTTCAGCTCGCGGCTGAGGCCTTCCCACAGGCGCAGGTTCTCGTCCTGGAAGCGGATCGCCGGCTCGCGCAGGTAGTTCGAGCGGATGACCGTGGTGTTGCGGCCGGTGTTGCCGCCGCCGATCCAGGCGCGTTCGAGCACCGCCACGCGCTTGAGGCCGTGGTCGCGCGCCAGGTGCCAGGCGCAGGCCAGGCCGTGGCCGCCGCCGCCGACCACGACGGCGTCGTAGCTCGACGCGGGCTCGGCGTGGCGCCAGGCGGGGGTCCATCCGCGGTGGCCGCGCAGGGCCTGACGGATGAGTTGGACGAGGCTGTAGTGCAAGGACGGAAGGCGTCGGGAGTGGAGCGGCAGGCCAGGGACGGCAGGTCGGCGGCGCCGTCGAAGCGGACGTGCGGGTCGGGAATGGTTGTGCGTTTCGGGAGCGCCTCACACGCTGCGGGTGTGGCGGCGGATGTTACGGGCTCTGACGTCGGCGGTCGTGCCGCTGCGAGCTAGGGCAAGCCCGGGGGTCCCGGCGCGCCGGTCGGGCATGGGTGCGCTGCTAATATGATTGAGTTTGCTCAACCCACTCGGACAGGAGTCCCCCGATGAAGTTCTTCCGCAACCTGGCGCTGGCGCTGGCCGTCGTCGGCACCGCCCTCGCTGGCAGCGCGATGGCGCAGACCAAGTCCAAGCTGCAGCTGATCCTCGAGCGCGGCACGCTGCGCGTGGGCACCACGGGCGACTTCAACCCGATGTCGGTGCGCGACCCGGCCACCAACAGCTACAAGGGCTTCGACATCGACGCGATGCAGTAGCTCGCCAAGGACCTGGGCGTGAAGATCGAGTGGGTGCCCGCGGAATGGGCCACGCTCGTGGCCGGGATCACTTCCGACCGCTACGACATCTTCTCCGGCGCCTCGCTGAGCATGGCGCGCGCCAAGACCGTCGGCTTCTCCGCCCCCTACCTCGAGGCGGGCACGGTGCCGGTGATGCTGAAGTCCGGCGCGGGCAACGTCAAGGGCTGGGCCGACCTGAACAAGCGCGGCGTCACCATCGCCGTGCTGATGGGCACGGTCTTCGAGGAGCAGGCGCGCGCCCACTTCCCGCAGGCCACGGTCCGCGCCATCGAGAAGCCGGCCACCGGCTTCCAGGAGGTGCTGGCCGGTCGCGCCACGGCCACGATCACCAGCAACATCGAGGCCGGCACGCTGGTGCAGACCTACCCCAACCTGACGCTGGTGCAGGGTGCCGAGCTGCGCAACAAGCGGCCCTTCGCCTTCCCGCTGCCGCAGAACGACGCCGTCTGGATCAACTACGTCAACAACTGGGTCGCGCTGAAGCAGTCCGAGGGTTTCTTCGACCAGCTCGAGTCCAAGTGGCTCGGCAAGTGATCACGCGTTGACGCGCGCAGGACGATGAGACCACGCCGCCTCGCCCCCCGGGCGGGGCTCTTTTTTTTGCTCGCGTCGCTCCTGCTGCTGGCGGGCTGCGGCGTCTCCCAGGACTACGCCTGGGGCTGGTACATCTTCAACCCCGCCACCGAGAAGGGCCAGGGCAACCTCGCCTTCCTGGCCGCCGGGCTGGGGCTGACGCTGCAGCTCTCGATCAGCGCCATCGTGCTGTCGGTGATGCTCGGCGTGCTGCTGGCAGTGGGCGGGATGTCCTCGTGGCGGCCGGCGCGCTGGGCGAGCCGCGGCTACGTGGAGTGCTTCCGCGCGGTGCCCTTGCTGGTGCTGCTGTTGTGGGTGTACTACGGCCTGCCGGTCGTCAGCGGGCTCAGGCTCGACGCCTTCCTTGCCGGGGTGCTGTCGCTCGCGCTGTCGGACGCGGCCTTCGAGGCCGAGGTCTTCCGCGCCGGCCTGCAGTCGGTGGCCAAGGGCCAGCGCGAGGCGGCCGAGACCCTGGGCCTGTCGCGCTGGCAGACCTTCCGTTACGTCGTCTTCCCGCAGGCCATCCGTACCATCCTGCCGGCGCTGGGCAACCAGTTCGTCTACGTGATGAAGATGAGCTCGCTCGTCTCGGTGGTCGGGCTGCAGGAGCTGACGCGTCGCGCCAACGAGCTCAACGTCACCGAGTACCGGCCGCTGGAGATCTACTCGCTGCTGGTGCTCGAGTACCTGCTGCTGATCCTGCTGACGTCTTGGGGGGTGCGTCGGCTCGAGCGCAGGCTGGCGCGCACGCCGGGCTGAAGGGCTGCGCGACGCCCCCCCCCCGGGAGGGCGTCGCGCCTCCGGGTCAGTGCTGCAGGATGCGCCCGAGGAAGTCGCGGCAGCGTTCGGTGCGGGGCGCGCCGAAGAAGGCCTCCGGCGCGGCCTGCTCGACGATGCGGCCGCGGTCCATGAAGACCACGCGGTCGGCGGCCCTCTTGGCGAAGCCCATCTCGTGCGTCACGCACAGCATGGTCATGCCCTCGCGCGCCAGCGTCTCCATGACCTGCAGCACCTCCATGATCATCTCGGGGTCGAGCGCCGAGGTGGGCTCGTCGAAGAGCATGATCCGGGGCTTCATGCACAGCGAGCGCGCGATCGCCACGCGCTGCTGCTGCCCGCCCGAGAGCTGCGACGGGAACTTGTGCGCCTGCTCGGCGATCTGAACCCGCGCCAGGTAGTCCATCGCCAGGGCCTGCGCCTCCTCGCGCGACAGGCCGCGCACGCGCATCGGCGCGAGCGCCAGGTTGTCCAGCACCGACAGGTGCGGGAAGAGGTTGAACTGCTGGAACACCATGCCGACCTCGCTGTGCAGCCGGGCGAGGGCGGCGCGGTCGTCGGTCAGCTCGGTGCCGTCGACGACGATGCGGCCCTTCTCGTGCCGCTCCAGGCGCGAGATGCAGCGGATCAGTGTGGACTTGCCTGAACCCGAGGGCCCGCAGATCACGATCTTCTCGCCCGGCGCCACCTCGAGGTCCACGCCGTCGAGCGCCTGAAAGCTGCCGAACCACTTGCTCACGCCCTCCATGCGGATGATGGGGCCTGCGGCGCTGGTGGAGGGGGCGGTGTTCGGGTTCATCACGATGCGTCCGGGGGGGTGTGTCTCATTATCATTGGCCGATGCCGCTGAACGCACTCGCAGGACTCGCAACCCCAGGGTCGGCCCGATGCTGCTGACCGAGCAGACCTGGTCCGAGGTCGCTCGCTACCTGCAGGGCTCGCGAGCGATCGTGGTGCCACTGGGCTCGACCGAGCAGCACGGGCCGCTCGGGCTGATCGGCACCGACGCGCTCGTGGCCGAGGCCGTCGCGCGCGGCCTGGGCGATCGCCTGGGCGTGCTGGTCGCCCCGACCCTCGCCCTGGCGGTGGCGCAGTTCAACCTCGGCTTTCCAGGCACGGTCTCGCTGCGCGCCAGCACCTACATGGCGGTGATCGAGGACTGCGTGCTTTCGCTCGCGCGCCACGGCTTCGAGCGCCTGTACTTCGTCAACGGCCACGGCGCGAACGTGGGCACCGCGCGCGCCGCCTTCCAGGACATCTACGCGCGCTGGAGCCTGGGCACGATGCCTGGCAGCGCACCGCGCTGCCGCCTGCGCAGCTGGTGGGAGTACCCGCAGGCCGACGCGCTGCGCCGCGCCTGGTATGGCGAGGCCGAGGGCCTGCACGCGACGCCGAGCGAGATCGCCGTCACGCTGCACCTGCTCCCGGGCTCGCAGCGCGCCGGGGCCGAGGCCGCGCCGCCCGTGCTGCCGCGCGAGTTCCTGCGCGACCACGGCGGCGACAACCACTGGGACGCGGCCACGCACCGCGCGGCCTTCCCCGACGGCCGCGTCGGCTCGCACTCGGCCCTGGCCACGGCCGAGCAGGGGCGGCAGTTGCTGGAGGCCGCGATCGACGGCGCCTGCGCCGATTTCCAGTCCTTCCTGGCCGAGGCGTGACGGGGCGCGAACGATGATGATCCTCCACGGCAGCCCTGTCTCCACCTACACGGCCAAGCTGCGCATCGCGCTGCACGCCAAGGGCCTGCGCTTCGAGGAGCGCGAGCCCGAGGGCGGCTACCGCAGCGCGGCCTGGCGCGCGCTCCAGCCCACGGGCACCATTCCCGCGCTCGAGGTCGACGGCGTGCTGCTGGCCGAGTCCGAGGCCGTCGTCGAGTACCTCGAGGACGCGCACCCCACGCCGCCCCTGCTGCCCGGCACGCCGCTGCAGCGCGCGCAGGCGCGCTTCCTCGCCCGCTTCCACGACCTGCACCTCGAGCCGCGCGTGCGCGCCCTGTTCCCGCTGGTGCGCGACGCCGCGCGCACGCCGGCGCAGGTGCAGGCGGCTGCGGCTGGGGTGCAGGACAAGCTCGACCTGCTGGCGCGGCTCGCCCACCCGGGCCCCTTCCTGGCCGGCCCTGGCCTGGGCGCGGCCGACCTCGGCATGGTCGTCTCGGTGCTGCTTGCGCAGCGCCTGCTCGGCGCGCTCGGCGCCCCGCCGGTCCTGGCGCCACTGCTGCAGGCCTGGCTGGCAGCAGCGCAGGCGCACCCGGCCGTGGCGGCCGGGCTCGCCCCCTGGCGCCCGGCCACCGAACACTGGTTGTCCACCGCCTTCGTCCCCACCACCACACCATGAGAACGGACACGCTCACGCGCAGCGACGCTGCCCCTGCATCGCCTGTCGCCTCCACGGCCCCAGGCCCGATCGCAGCCCCGGACCTGGCACTCTGCAGCCCGCTGCTCGATCCCTCCTGGGCCTTCGTGACCAAGGTCGCCATGGAGGACTTCAGCGCCGAGGACTGGGCGCTGATGAACCGCCAGCGCGCGCCCTACCTGCGAGACCAGCAGGCGCGCCAGGTGCTGCGCATGCTCGCCTGCAGCGAGCACGACCCGAGCTTCGGCTACATGGTCAACAACTACCGCCACAGCCTGCAGTCGGCGACGATGGCGCTGCGCGACGGGCTGGACGAGGAGGACGTCGTCGTCTGCCTGCTGCACGACATCGGCTTCATCGCCTGCCCGTCCACGCACGGCGAGTTCGCCGCCGCGCTGCTCGGGCCCTACGTGTCCGAGCGCAACCACTGGATGCTGCAGCGCCACGCCATCTTCCAGCAGATCCATTCGCCCACACTGGCGGGCGCGGAGCCTCACGCGCGCGAGCGCTGGCGCGGCCACCCGCACTTCGAATGGGCGGCGACCTTCGTCGAACGCTACGATCAGGCCGCGAGCGACCCCCACTACGACTGCGCGCCGCTGTCGCTGTTCGAGCCCATGGTGCAGCGCATCTTCGCGCGCGCCCCGGTGCACCGGCCGATCCCCGACTGACCCAGGCTCAGGTCTTCGCGCCTCCTGTCACTTCCTCGCAGCGCTTGCCGCGGCGGCGTTGCCCCTCATCTGCATCACACCCCCCGAGAAAGCCCACCCCCATGAGCGCCTGGATCCGCATGGTCCCCCTGGAGGAAGCCACCGGCACGCTGGCCGACGCCTACCGCCTGGTCACCACCCCGCACGGCACCGTCGACAACGTCATGAAGGCCCACAGCCTGCGCCCGCACACGATGCAGGGCCACGTGACGCTTTACCGCAGCGTGCTGCACAACCCCGACAACACGCTGCCCTTCTGGTTCCTGGAGATGGTGGCGTCCTACGTCAGCACGCTCAACCGCTGCAGCTACAGCTTCACCCACCATTGGGCCAACGCGCGCCGGCTGCTCAAGGACAAGGCGCGCAGCGACGCCATCCTCGAGGCCTTCCAGGCGCGCGCGCCCGAGCGTGTGTTCGAGGGCAAGCAACTCGCGCTGCTGCGCTACGCCGGCAAGCTGACCACCGACGTCGGCGCGATGGAGCGCGCCGACATCGACGCCCTGCGCGCCGCCGGCTGCGACGACGGCGAGATCCTGGAGGTGAACCAGGTCTGCGCCTACTTCAACTACTCCAACCGCCTGCTCAACGGCCTGGGCGTCACGACCGAAGGGGACGTGATCGGGTACTACGCCGAGGAGTGAGCCCTTTCAGGGCGGCGGCAGTCGGTAGCTCGCGGGCGTGCGCGCCAGCTTCACTGGCGAGGCGACGCCGCGGTAGTGCTCGCCCACGCCGACCACCATGCCGCGGTGCGCGGTGTGGGGGTCGGCCAGGGCGGCGGGCACGTCCTGGATCGGGGCGCAGGGCACGCCGGCGCGTACCAGACGGTCGGCCAGGGGCTTGCACTCGAAGCCGGCCAGGCGCTCCTCGAGCAGCGCCTTCAGCGCGTCGCGGTTCGCCGAGCGCAGCGCGTTGGTCGTGAAGCGCGCGTCCTGCGCCAGCCCGGGCGCACCGATCTGCTGGCACAGGGTGGCGAACTGGCGGTCGTTGCCCACGGCCAGGAAGATGGGCTCGGTGCCGGTGCGGAAGGTGTCGTAGGGGCAGATGTTGGGGTGGGCGTTGCCGGTACGGCGCGGCACGCGGCCGTCGAGCAGGTGGTTGGCGGCGTGTGGGTGCATCACCGACAGCGCGGCGTCGTACAGAGCCACTTCCACGAACTGGCCGCGCCCGCTGCGCGTGCGCTCCTGCAGCGCCATCAGGATGCCGATCGCGGCGTTCAGGCCGGTCACCATGTCCACCGCCGGCACGCCCACGCGCAGCGGCTCGCCGCCGCGGACGTCGGGCTCGCCGTTGACGCTCATCATGCCCGACAGGGCCTGGATCGCGGCGTCGTAGCCGGGCAGGCCGCCCAGGGGGCCGTCGGCGCCGAAGCCGGTGACGCGGGCATAGACCAGGCGCGGAAAGCGCGCGGTCAGCACCTCGGGGCCCAGGCCCCACTTCTCCATCGTGCCGGTCTTGAAGTTCTCCACCAGCACGTCGGCCTGCGCCACCAGCGCCAGCAGGGCCTCCCGAGCGGCCGGCTGCGTCAGGTCCATGGTGCAGCCGCGCTTGTTGCGGTTCAGCCCCAGGAAATAGGCCGCCCTGCCCTGGGCGTCGAAGGGCGGGCCCCAGCCGCGCGTCTCGTCGCCACCGCCGGGCGGCTCGATCTTCAGCACGTCGGCGCCGTGGTCGGCCAGGATCTGCGTGCAGTAGGGGCCGGCGAGCACGCGTGAGAGGTCGATCACGCGCACCCCGGCCAGCGACCCCGAGCCCATGCCCGAGGCCGTGCCTGGCAGCGCGGTGGGATCCAGGTAGGGGGAAGGTGCAGGCTCGCTCATGATCGGTGTCGCTCCAGGTGTTCGCGCAGCGCCGACAGGCAGGCGCTGGTGGCGTCGGTGGTGAGCCAGTGGCTGGCTTCAGGCAGCTCGACCAGGGTGGCCCGAGGCAGCCGGTCGGCCAGCACGCGGGCGTTGTCGGGCGGGATCAGTGCGTCCTGCAGCCCGTGCATGACCAGCGCGGGCATCTGCAGGCGAGGCAGCTGCAGATAAGCCGACCAGTAGATCAGCGCATACAGCTGCGCCCGGTAGTCGCGCGGTGTGGGCTGGTGGGCGATGCGCACCAGCGCGTCTTCCTCGAACAGCGCGTCCGGCGTGCCGGCGGCGTAGGTGTAGGGCCGCATCGCGCGCAGGCTGTCCTCGGCCGGCAGGTGGGCCTTGTCGAACAGCAGCTTGCGCACAGGCGCGGCGGCCTGCACCGCCCAGGGCCCGCCGCTGTGCGTGCCCAGCAGGCTCAGCGTGCGCACGCGCTCGGGGAAGTCGATGGCGAACTGCTGCGAGATCATCCCGCCCATCGAGAAGCCGACGACGTGCGCGCTG
>Ga0164292_10002504_pt1 | contig 14993 bp, 14 predicted proteins | sample GEODES117metaG_FD_111486 | JGI IMG/M metagenome (GOLD analysis project Ga0164292, IMG submission 111486) | Eutrophic lake water microbial communities from Lake Mendota, Wisconsin, USA - GEODES117 metaG | ecosystem: Environmental > Aquatic > Freshwater > Lake | place: USA: Lake Mendota... | reverse complement strand
GGTAATAATTCGAAGATAGTTTTCTACCAATTTCGAAATACTTGAGCCTTTTTTTTGTGTATAAATTTTTGCTTTTTCAATGACAGACGCATCAATAGTAAGCGTTAATTTGGTACTCATTTCTATTAAGTTTGGTGCAAATATAGAATACGTATTAAAAAACAAAAACAGATACGTGTAAAAATTACTGTTTTAATCGATAACTGAATGTTAGATTTATTTGTCTTGGTCTAAACTGACGGTTACTAACTGTGTAAAATCCTGGGCCTTGGTTGATCGTACGCATCCAACGGGTGTTGAAAATGTCTAGAACCGTAAAGTTTACGGATCCTTTTTTCTTCAGGATATCTTTTTTGAGTGAGTAGTCGAAGAAGTATATTGCTTTTCTGCTCCCTTGGGCAGTTTTTTGTGCCGCTTCATAATTGAATCTCAACTGCATGTCAAAGCCATTTTTAAGCGTAAATCTTGAGGTTTGTCTCGCAAACCACGAGTTAGTTTCTGCCACATATTGTTCATTGATGTTAGAACCGTCGATGTTTGCATGGAAAAGATTGAAGTTCAGGTCCATTTTCCACCATTTTGTGAGTTTGTAGTTACTCGTAAAATCTATTCCATAAGATTTTTCTGAATTGAGGTTTTCTGGCAACGAAGTTGAAAATCCTTGGCTATCCACACTCCTTATGTTTGAAATAAAATCTAAGGAGTTTCTATAAAAAACAGATGTAGTGATGGCTCCTTTTTCGAAGTTTTTGAGATGCCCAATTTCTAGCACATCACTAAATTCAGGATTGAGGTTTGGATTTCCGCTAGAGAAGTTTCTACTATCAGACAAGGTCATGAATGGGCTTAGGTCGTTGTAAACGGGTCTTCTAATTCTTCTGCTGTAACTCAACTGCAGCGAATTGTCGCCGTCAAGTGCATAAGTAAAATGGGCACTTGGGAAAAGATTGAAGTATTTTCTTGGATTTACCTCATTGGTTTTTTGTAAGGTAGTGGTCACACTTGTCCATTCAGACCTGAGGCCAAGTTGGTAACTAATTTTTTTTGATTTGTTTGACACAATTCCGTAGGCCGCCGAAATGTCTTCATCGTAAATGAAATAGTTGTCTAGCCAGTCGATGGGTACATTTTTCCCGTCGATAACGTCATTCACCACAAAATCATTCACCATGTTTCTGAGCGATGTCCTTGCCCCAAATTCCATTTTGCCTTCTTTAGAAAATGGCTGAACATAATCCAACTGAAAAAGATATTGCTTCTCAAATTCATCATTTATTGAGGTTTGCAAAAGCGTATTTTTTAGGTCCACTCCGCCGTTTGGTAAAACAGCAGTTTGGCTAAACGTTTGGTCGGAGTTTTCGAAATGGTCCAGAAACCTAAACTGACCAACAAGCTCTTGGCCTTTTCTGCTGAAAGTCCTCTTGTAATTCAACACATACTCCGAAAGTGGCTCTCTTTCAACCTCATCTTGAATTCTGGTAATAGAGCCAAGCGGATTGTTTTGTGTATTTAAAAAGTCATTATAAATGTTTTTGGTATATCTTATTCCGCCTGCTCTGCTGTACATATAGGAACCCGTAAGGATACTTTTCTCCGAAAAATAATAATCGATACCCGCTCGGATGTTGTTGTCTAAACCCGAAACATCGCCGTTATTGTCCTGTTGAAGTATTTTGAGTGTATCGCCAGCGGTTACCTCTTGGTACATATCACCTCGGTAGGGATTCCATCTGTAAGCCAAGCCGTAGTTTACAAAAAAGTTTACTTTTCTGTGTCGATAATTGACATTTGCCGCAAATCCATAGTTGTCAGGAACACCTCCGATGAGTTCAAACGAGCCATTAAAACCTTGTCTTGAATCTTTTTTAAGTATAATATTTATGATTCCGGATTGTCCTTCGGCTTCGTATCTGGCTGACGGATTGGTGATTACCTCTACTCGGTCTATCATGCTGGCTTGTAGCTGCCTCAGCCCTGCTCCACCTTTAAAAGAAACCATACCCGATGGTTTTCCGTCTATCAAAATCCTTACATTATTGCTTCCTCTCAATTTTATTGCTCCATCGGGGTCAACCGTAACCGAAGGGATATTCATCAAAATGTCTTGAGCCGATCCGCCAGCATTGGCCAGGTCTTTGCCCACATTAAAAACTCTTTTGTCAAGGGCCAGTTCCATGGAGCTTTTTTCGCCCTGCACCACGAGTTCGTCAAGTGAATTATCAGACTCAATCAGCGATATTTGCCCTAAATCAAGAATGTTTTCAGTAAGGTTTATTTCTGAAGAGATATATTTTTTAAATCCTATAAATTCTGTTTCTAAAGCGTATTTTCCAGTGGGAATTTTGAATTCGAATGCTCCGTTTTCATTGGTCACATTTCCCGTTATCATTTTTTGATTTTGAAAAACTTTTACACTTGCAAAGCCTAAAGGGGCTTTGCTTTTGGCGTCGATAATTATCCCTTTGAGAGTGCTGCTGATTTGGGCTTGAGAGATTTGAAAGGTAATAAGTATAACTAAAAGTGTCCCAAAAGATAATCTGAGCTGCTGCATCTTGAAATGGTTGATTATTGAAAGACAAAGGTACGCTTTATCAAACATTAATATCCTATGCTAAATCTCCATTTTATAGGTTTTTATCTGTAAAAAGTCACAAAAAATGAATGGTACGATGGTTTGAAAGCCAATTTTCGAAACTTTATTTGGTGTGCACTTTTGGTGGTTTATGGTAATTGTTGATAAAGCATTATAAACCAGAAAGTATATATTGAATTTCGGATTTCGTTTTGCCTACTTTAAACTGAATTTTAGCCCAAAGTTCTTCCTGATTGCCATCGGTGTATGTAAGGTCTTCTTCGGCCAAACTGACGAATAACTTTACCAATTTTGTTCTTGTTTCTTCCCAGTTCCCTTTTAAATCGCTGTAGTCTGACATATTTATTATTTCATGTAATTTACGAAATATTTGACGGATTTCAGACAGATTTGGATTAAAGTTGCTCAAATAGTAACACAAAATGGGAGTTTTGTATTCGCAAAATAAAGTCCTTTTTATTTTGTAGTCTGCATGATTTTTTTCAAAATTCCCTGTATTTTATTTTCGCTTTTCTTGGCTGAAATCATATCGCCAATCAGAAATCCGTAAGGTTTCAAGGGTTCTATGTGATCACAAATGATTTTTATCATTGCTGCTATCGGTATAGCAAGTAAGATTCCCGGGATTCCCCATATCCAATCTCCAATGACCAATGCAATAATGGTGAAAAGTGGATTTATCTTTACCTGCGGCCCCAAAATGAGTGGTTCTAATACCCAACCTTGTATAAACTGAACTATGCTATAAGTGATAACAATTCCGAACATCAGCGTGAGATTACCACCATGAAGTGCCGCTATCAGCACCGTGATGATGGTGCCAGTTATGTTGCCAATAAATGGGATTATCTCTAATAAACCACATAAAATAGCAAAGAAAAAAGCGTTTTTAACGCCTATTATGCTGAATCCAATACCATAGAGTATCCAAAGGCAAACAATCATTTTGGCCAATCCGAAAAGGTATTGTTGTGATACTTGGGTGGTTCCCTTTAGTATTTTTTCCATTTCTGAGCGTTGATTGTCTTTGGCCAATTTCATAAAAAACTGCTTGATGTGTTGCCTAGAATACAGCAAAAAGAAAAAATAGGCCAAAATGAGGATAAGGTTCGTAATTAGGTTTTTCAAAGATTCTGCCGTCAGTTGCATAAGTCCAGCCAGCGATGGTTTCTCATTGTTAAATATTTCAGACTGTTTCTCAAGGCTTATTCCGAAGTTTTTAAACAAGTAAGTTTGTGTTTGGCTAAAGGTTTTTAGGGCTTGGATTTTGAGCAAGTCAAATTCATTGTAAAGCTCGGATACTTTCCAAGAAAGCATGGCTATTATGGCTCCAAAAACCGCCAAAAGAGTCAAAAGGCTGATGAAAACGGCCAGAATACGCCAAACGCCAAGACTTTCGAGTTTATTACACAGCGGCATGAATAGTGTGGCTAGAATACCTCCTATGACCAATGGCATTAGAAAACTTTTGGCATAAATCAGAATGATGACCAAAAGAATTATGGCCAGCAATTTCTTGATAATCGAATTTAGATTGATGCTCATTTTGTAGGAAATTTAGAGGTGTTACGTTTCCAAAGTTTTACTAATTCAAACCAAAGCACACTCACCGAGCCTATTAAAATAGAAAAACCGAGCTGCGTTAGGCTTAGTTTTTGGAATTGGAAAAATGCAGAAATGTCCGGAACAAATAATATAGTGCCCGTTAGGCTTATGGTAATGCCTATGATGAGTAAAACCAAGTTGTTTTTGTATTTCAGCGTTGTGAAAATAGAGAAAAAGAAAGAGCGATTTACAAGCGTCAGAACCACGTTGGCAATAACCAAGGTCGTGAAAATCATGGTTCGGGTGATATTTTCTCCAAGATTTTGACTCAGGGCAAACTGATAGGTGCCCAGTGTGCCGGCTGTTATAAAAAGACCTTGTATGATACTGGTAGTGAGTTCTTTCCAGCTAAAGAAGGTGTCACTCAGTGGCCTAGGTTTGAGTTTCATGGTGTTTTTTTCTATAGGCTCGTTTTCATAAATAATGGAGCAGGTGGGCCCCATAATCAATTCCAAGAAAATAATATGAATAGGCGAAAAAATGTTGGGGTAAATCCAGCCCAAAGCTAATGGTATGAACACCGTAAGAATAATGGGAATATGTATAGAAATGATATACTGAATGGCCTTTTTGAGATTGGTGTATATTTTTCTACCCATCGCCACGGCCTTTACCATTTTGGATAAATCGTCGTTCATCAAAATCAAGGAAGCAGCGTCTTTTGCTATTTCAGAGCCTTTTTTGCCCATGGCTATGCCTATATGAGCGGCCTTTAGAGCTGGGCCATCGTTTACGCCATCGCCTGTCATCGCCACTATTTCGTTTTGGTTTTTCAGTGCATTTATGATTCTCAGTTTAGCCTCCGGAAACATCCTCGTAAATATCTGCGTTTCCATTACTTTTTTGGCAAGGTCTTTTTCAGAAAGAAGCATTAGGTCTTTTCCCGAAATGTGTTTTTCGTATCCTTCAAAACCTATTTGTTTGGCAATAGATACGGTAGTGGCCTCGTTGTCCCCCGTTATGATTTTTACATTTATACCAGCATCATAAAAATTGCTCAATACCTTCGCAATATTCTTTTTTGGTGGATCATAAAATGCCAAAATCCCTTTGAATTTAAACTTGAATTCTTGCTGTTTTTGAGGAAAATCCTTACTTTTTGAGATGGCCTCTGCTACTCCTAATACTCTGTAACCTTCTGCTGAAAAGGAATTTATGGCGTTTTCTATCTTTGTTTTTTGTTCATCGGTTATGCCAGAAACTTGCATGATAGCCTCGGGAGCACCTTTGGCGGCTATTATTATGTCACCTACTTTATTCTCAAAAACATGGGTCATCATAGGTGGAGTGCCACCCAATGGATATTCTTTAATAATCTTAAAATGAGGACGTTCGTCTGATTTAGTTGTGCTTGTGTAGGCATTGTGCAAGGCCACCTCCATGGGGTCAAACGGAATGGGCTCTGAGGCAAACATGGCAGTTCTAAGTAGAATTTTGTTGGTTTCAGTAAGTGTTTGGTTTGTTTCAAAAACCGAGTCAGCTTCGAAGTCATAGATTTTGGCCAAATCCATCACATTTTCGGTTAAAGTGCCTGTTTTGTCCGTACAAATTACAGTCGCACTACCCAAGGTTTCTACGGTTTTCATCTGTTTCACCACTATGCCGCTTTTCATCAATCGCCAAGCACCCAGTGCCATAAAAGTAGTAAATGCCACAGGGATTTCTTCGGGCAAAATACTCATAGCCAAGGTCAAAGACTGCAACAAACTGTTCAATATTTCTCGGGTGTTGTAATAGTTTATTCCCCAGACTATCAGAAAAACTACGCCTCCTGTTAGAACCATTTTTTTTACAAAATTGGCAATCTGTTTCTCTAAAGGTGTTTTTTCTTCTTCAATACTTTCTAGGCTTTTACCAATTTTTCCCAAGGAGGTATTGTTGCCGATAGCCGTAATTTCGGCTATTGCCAATCCGCCAACCACGTGTGTTCCCTTAAAAATTTGATTGTTATCTGTATTTTTTTCTATTGCTAGCGACTCTCCAGTAAGAATCGATTCGTTTACCGAAAAATCATTGGATTGCACAATGATGGCGTCGGCGGGAATGGCCGTTCCTTCTTCCACTATGATGGCGTCGCCAACCACCAATTCTTCACTTTTTATTTCTGTGGTTTTACCGTCTCTGATAACCTTGGTTTTGGCTATTATAAAATCTTTTAGTTTTTCGAGGGCGTTGGTGCTTCGTGCATCTTGAAAAAATGAAATGCCAGATTGAAAGAGAATGGCAGAAACCAAAAAAATGCCATCGGCAGTTTTTCCGCTAATAAAATAGATAATTGACGCCACCAACAACATCAAAACCATGGGGTCTTTGGCAAGGCGTTTCATAACATTCCATAAACCATTTTCTTTCTTAAAAATCAATTGATTTGTTCCGTTTTTGGCTCGCGAGGTGAGCACCTCCTGATCAGTAAGGCCTTTGATTTGGTGGGTAGCTATCGGTAAATCCAGTTTCATGGTTGAGGTTAATTTGTATTTGCAAAAATCTCTACGGCCAGCTTTTTGTCCAAACCATAGATGTCTTTTCTGAAATTCAATTGGCCGGAATTATCCACCCAAGCAGTCAAATATAGCAAATAAACGGGCACAACCGGTTTGATACTTATTTTTTTCTCGATATCGGTTTTTAGTACGTTTTCAATATCTTTTATGGTCCATTTTAGGTCATTTCGTAGAATATACTCAGCCAGTTTTTTTGGATTTTGAACTCTTATGCATCCATGACTAAATGCTCGGTTAGTTTCTCCAAAGAGCTCTTGGGAGGGTGTGTCGTGGAGGTAAATGCTGTAATTGTTGGGAAAAAGAAATTTGATTTTTCCGAGAGAATTATTGACACCCGGCTTTTGCCTGAAGTTGTAAGGAAGGCTTTTATGATATTGGCTCCAGTTAAGCGTGTTCGGATTTACAATTCCGTTTTTGCGGAAAACTTCTATCCGGTTTCTGCTGAGATAAGCGGTGCTTTTCTTTAATTTGGGCAAAATTTCATTCACAGCAATACTGTTCGGGATTCCCCAATATGGATTGAGAACTACGCTTGAAAGTTCGCCCCTGAAAATGCTCGTTTGGGTGGCCATTTTGCCCACTACCACTTTGCTTTCGCTTATGGGTTTATGGTTTTCAAAAACGTGCAATTTGAATTCTGGAATGTTCACTATAATACACTCGGGCTCAATTTCTTGAGGCAACCAACGCAGCCGTTCCAAATTCACCATAATTTGTTTTATTCGCTTGCTTATTGGGGTATTTAACTCAGTTAAGGTGTTTTTATTTAGTACGCCGGTTTCTGTTAGACCATGTCTTTTCTGGAAATTTTTTAGCGAAAGTTCCAGTGTTTTGTCAAAAACTGATGATGTGTCTTTTGTTTTGAGATCGCCTATTTCAAATAGTCGACTTTTAAGTTCATACAAGCAGCTATCCTTTTCGCCCAGTTTGAAGTCTATCTTGGTAGGTTTTACATCAATAAATTTCGCCTTTTTTTCAATGTTTTTAAATTTCCTAAGTTCAATTATGAGCGTTTTGTAATATTGGTTTACGGGTTCTTGTAAGGAGGATATTTTGTTGGTGGAAACAATACTATTCAGCAAGGTTTCATAATCTTTCTTTTTTCTGGGAATAAACCATTCTAGGTCAAAAGTGCTTTTGGCTATTCCGCCATACGATTTTTCGGCGTATTTGAAATAACTGCTAGTCAGTAAAAGCTCGATGTTTTGCATTTCGGTTTCGGTCAATACTCTTTTGTTGTCATGGGCAAAATTTATCAAAGAGTCCACTAGTTTAGGATTTAAATCCTTGTCGTCGAAATCGGAGGTATAAGATTGCAGTTGGTTATAAAAAACGTGACAAGCTTCAGTTAAACCGCTCTGGTTAAACCAAGCATATTGGTAGTTTCGGCGGGTATAAAATGCGGTAATCTGGGTTTTTATCGAATCTTCAATTTTATGATTGAGATAAAAACTTAACAAAACAGTACTATCTAGACTCACAGAACTGAAGTTCTGATTGGAATAAACGCTGGAGTCGGGCAGAATTCCTTTGTTGTTTTTTTGGGTTTTTCCACAGCTTATGATGGAAAATGAAAGAACCAGCCAACTCAATAGTGTGAATGTGAAAAGCCTAATAATAAGGTGTTTATTGCCTAAAGTGAGTCTTTTAGCTATGTTTTTAAGTATGTATGTAAAGTAAACTTCCATTGGCTAATACAGGTACAACCTGCGGGATTATGTCGTTTGGCAAAGTTGGGCAGCCGAAGCTTCTGCCCAAATAGCCATGACGCTGAACAAAAGCCTTACTGACGTAGTCGGCTCCATGAATTATTATCTCTCTCTTAAGTGCATTGTCATTTAAGCCTTTCTCTAATCCGTTCAATAGCAGTGCTTTACCGTGTTTTGGGCTATGGATTATGCTCCCTACCATATAAAAACCTAGACTGCTTTGGTGTGACTCCAGCTTGTTCGAAAAAGTCGTCGCCATCACGTCTCCTGATTTTTTGCCATGTGCCACCAGCGACTTAAATAGCAATTTCTTTTTTGATAAATCTATTACAAAAAATCTTTCTTTGTACGATGGCAAACTGAAATCTACGATAGTAATGATTGATTTTTTTGGATGAAACTTTTCAAAACCTCTGAGAGATTCGTTGAAAGTCTCAAAATCTATCATACCCGAAATTTCGCACGCCTCAAATAGTTCAAGATTTTTACTTTTTGTGGTGATGGGTTCGGTAGTAAATATGTTTAGAATAATCGAGAAAAACAAATATTTGATGAGCATTTTACACTGGTTTGATTATGCCTATCAATAACTCTCCTTTTAACTAAATCATTGTGCATCAGTAGGATATTTTATTTTTTCTGTCATTGTTCTTTTATTTGTTTGCATAATTCTTCTTTTTGCTGCTAGTTTTATGCCTATCGTTTTAAAAAACCTTCCTTTACCATTCTTTTGTACAGCGTTTTGCTTATTTCCTTGGTCATTTTATCTACCCCGTCCGGATTTACAGTTCTTGTTTCACTGGTCCATATTATCTTATACTCAATGATGGAGAAAATAGCGATTTCTACAACAAATGTCTTGGTAATTAAGAAGTAGCCAGGCCCTTGATTGCTGGGCCAATTTCGGTAATAATAATTTGGAAACGAGATAGGGTTCCAGCCGTTTGGTCCGATGTAGCTCAGTGTGTAAGTTCTTTCTCGCTCCACATCTAGCAATCGCATGGTGATGGCCCCATCAAAACCATCCTTCTTTATCTTTTCGCGAAGTACCTCCTCATTGGATATGTTGAAGTTTGACTTCAAGTAGTCGTAAGAAGCAACTCCTTTGCCTTTTAAGAAGCCAACCATTTCACTTTCAGCCTGATGTCGGCTGTTTTCGTTTTTGAGCATGGCCACTACCAATATCTTATTGAGTTTTGTGAGGTCAACTTGTTTGCCCGGTTCTTGCCAACTACTAGCTACTTTTGTGGATTTACATGAAAACATAAAAACAATAAAGGTCACGAACAAAGCTATTTTTTTCATGTTTTTTGTGGGTATAAAGTCTTAAAATATTTATTAACAAACCTGTGTTTGTGGTTGTCGGTCATTTTGTCGGCTGTTTGAGTTGTTATTTCTTTTCCATTAAATGTACTATCCATTTTCAGATACTTCTGAAATACTAGTTTTTCGTCATCTGGACCAAAAATCAGAATCAAATCGAATACTTTTAGTGGTTCAGAAATCTTTTTAAAGAAATGTTCCTGCTGATTGCTATCGTCAGTGAGTTCTTCTTTTGGTTGTAAAAACTTCTCTTTTTCTTTGATTTTAGCTCTTATTATTATCGTTTCCACTCTGAGTTTCCTGTATTCTATCAGGTGTGCTGACTCTTCATCCATCCATATTCCAATGCTTTTTGTTGTGTACATGACTATTCCATTATAATGCTGGTTTATTCAATATTGGTCATAGGTAGAGTTTTGGATCCTTGCCGTTTATGCAATATTTTCGATTGCAAAAGTCGGAACATTCCTGTTTGTTAATGTTACATTCTGCAAGTTTAGGTTTACAAAATTCACATATTGGCTATTTTAGTATTTATCGCTTTCAGCATATCCAATTGCATTTTTTGAGATTCAAAAAGCGTTTTTATTTGCTCTTCGAGCAGTAAATCCATCTTTTGGTGTAAACTACGGATCTGCATTTCTGCCTTTAGGTTTATCAAATAGTCGTTTTCGTTCATCATTCGGTCTTTTTCTTTTTGTCTATTTTGGCTCATCATAATTAGCGGTGCTTGAAGTGCCGCAATTGTTGACAAAATAAGATTCATCAAAATGAAAGGGTAGGGGTCAAAACGGAATCTCGCTATCGTAAGAGAGTTGAATATAATCCAGAGAATTAAGACCACCGCAAAGGTTATAATAAATCGCCAACTTCCACCAAATTCGGCCACTTTGTCGGATATTTTTTGACCTTCACTCATGGTTTCTATAGGTGGATGGAGAAGATTATAAACGATGAGTTCCTCAGCCTCGATGCTATCCTGTACAATTTTCCGAAATTTCTCAAGATGTGTATTTTCTTCGGATATGAAATCTGTAGTCTTCATTTTAATTAATGGTTATATCGGTAAAGTTGCTGATTTTCAGTAGAATATATCTTACGATATTGTGTATGATTATTATAAAATTCACACATTCTTTTTTGATTTTTACAAGGATTCGGTGAATTCGTAATATTCTAGATTATTTTTTTCTACTTTCACCCTGCTAAAATGAATTTACTTAAAAAATCTACCCTCAGTAGTCATTTAACCTTGATTTTATTTTTACATTAAAAACTACCCTTCTACTGACAGGCGTCGCCTCGCCGTCGGGGCTTTTATTTTTGCCAGCCGTAGCACCGTTCGAAAAAAAACGAATCGGAGTGGCGTACCACCAAAAAAAACTGCACGGCAGCGGCCGACCGTCTGCAAAATCATACATTCAAAATTCTCATATCTAAGTAGTTATAAAAACATTCCCTTTAGAGAATTTTGACTGTGTTCAAACAGTGCAGGGCGATATAAAGATTTATTTTTTTTTATTTTTCTCGGATGACAGTAATTTTTTTCATAAAAAAAGCCCAAGTTTCCTTGAGCTTCTTTACATATAGTACAAAACAATAACCTTACTTAATCTCCAGATTATAAGGTAGTTTGGCTTGAAGCCTTTCCATATTTTGAAGGTATTTTATTTCTTTGGCCATTGGGGCAAAAACACCCAGATATTCTTTAAGTTTTGCATCTTCTTGACTCTTACCAAATTTCTCCATAATCTGCTCGAATTCTGACTTTGGATAAGGATAGTACTTCACTTGATAATCGCCAGCTTTGAGTTTTACTTTTTTGGCGGCTATAGCTATTGCATCGTCTAATCCACCTAAAACATCCACTAAACCAACGTTTTTGGCCTGAAGCCCCGTCCAAACACGTCCACCAGCAACTTCTTGCAGCTTTGCAAGAGGCATTTTTCTTCCAGCGGCGGCTTTGGATGTAAATTTCTCATAGCCCTTGTTCACGGAGTTTTGAATCAACATTTTCTCAGCATCTGACATTTCTCTTGTTAACGATGGCGAATCGGAAAATTCATGCGTTTTTACTCCGTCAAAAGTAATTCCAAGCTTATTGTTCATCAATTCTTGTGCATTAAAAAGCATTCCGAAAATACCTATAGAACCTGTGATGGTAGTTGGAAGTGCCACTATTGTGTCACATCCCATAGCCATATAGTATCCACCAGAGGCCGCTACGCTACCCATAGAGGCTATCACGGGCTTGAATTTTTTAGTCAATTGTATCTCTCTCCACATCACATCAGAGGCCAAAGCACTACCGCCTGGCGAGTTGATTCTCAACACAATAGCCTTTATTTTTTTGTCGTTTTTAGCTTTTCTAAGTTCTTTCAAGAAACTTTCTGATCCGATAGATTCCGAACTGCCTTCACCTGAATTTATATCGCCTTCAGCAATAATTACCGCTATGCGGTTGTCTCTTGAGCCTTCTTTCACAAACTTTTTGGCTTTGTTATAGCTTCTCAGTTTGATAAAACTAAGCTTTGCAGATTCTTTTACACCTACAGCCTTTTTCAATGCTGCATTATATTCATCTTCATAACCCACATTGGTCAATATTTTATATTTCATTGCGTCCTGAGGTTCTTGTATCAACGCCTTGTTTAATACCACATCTATTTCTGCTTTCGTTATACCTTTTTCGGCAGCCATTTTGGAATAAATGTGGTTGGAAATGGAACCCAAGTATTCTGAAACTTGCATTTTGTTTTCAGGGCTCATGTCTGTTCTGATGTAAGGCTCTACAAAACTTTTAAATTGACCTACTCTGAAAATCACCGGTTTTACACCGATTTTGTCAAAAAGACCTTTCATAAAAGTTATTTCTGCATCTAGGCCATTAAATTCAATTCCTCCAGCCGGATTTAAATAGCTTTTGGTGGCAACAGACGAGAGATATACAGCCTTTTCGGTCATTATTTCTGCGTAGGTGTAGACAAATTTGCCCGATTTTTTGAAGTCTATCAAAGCATTTCTGATTTCTTCAATCTCCGCAAAACCAGCAGTGGGGTATTCCAATTTGATGCTGATTCCCTTGATATTCGGATCGAGCTTAGCGTTGGCAATAGCCGCTTTGAGGTCAATCAGGCCAGTCTTTTGTTCACCATTGCTAAAAATCTCAGAAAAGGGATCTTCCTTGGTTGAGTTTTCAGATATTTGAGTGTTGAGGTCAAGTTGCAAAATTGAATTTGACTTGACTGACGTTTCGTCTTCACCACTTGACATCATTGAGCCAATTCCGATAATTAAAAACAACGAAAACAACGAAAAAAGGAATATTCCGATTATCGTGGCCAAAACATATTTTAAGAACTGAAGCATTTTTATTTTTTATTGAATGATAAATTACAAATCTACAAAACAAAGTTAGGTTGGCATCTTTTTAGAGAAATCAAAAAATAATTTAGCGGAAAATTAAAGATTTAAATGGTAAAATACAGATTTGTTGATTTCTAATTCGCTAAATATTGCTTAATTTTCGAAAGATACGTTTTGCATGTCTTTTAAAATTAACTTTCTAACTCTGAAAAATACATTTTGTTTATGGTTGAATATGCAGCGGAAATACTAAAATATGCCAAAAATGGTGAAAAAACTGGCTGGACATTCGTGGAAGTGCCGTTGGATATTGCAGAAAAAATAAAACCTAAAACCAAAACCACTTACAGAGTTAAAGGCAAATTAGATGGTTTAAGTATTAGTCAGGTGGCCTTGGTGCCGATAGGTGAGGGGAATTTTATATTACCACTCAATGCCGAAATGCGGAAAGTACTCAAAAAACAGATGGGTGACAGACTCAAAATAGCATTAGAAGAAGATACCGAAGAATTGCCGATTTCAGTAGATTTGTTAAATTCTCTCGAACTCGAACCTGAGGCTTTGGAGCTTTTCAAATCTTACCCAAAAGGCCACCAAAGGTATTATTCCACCTGGGTGGAGTCTGCCAAAACTTTCGAAACCAAATCTAGGCGGATATATATGTGCGTCTACGGATTATTGCACCAGATGGACTACGGACAAATGATCAGGCATTTTAAAAAAGAACCGATGTTATGAGGTTTTCTTTTCCAAATCTTTCAGGATTTCAAGAACTATATTCGACTCATATCCTTTGGAAATCAAATAGTTGAATGTTTTTTGTTTTCTTTTTAAGTAGTTGGTTTCGGATCTTAAATCGTGAAGTTTTTTTTCGATGAGTTGAGTTGCAGTAGTAAAATAATCATCGTTTGGTATCTCTTTCATGGCCACTTCCAAGATGTATTTGCTCATTTTTCTAGCTTTTAGTTCAGCTTTTATTCTGAGTCTTCCCCATTTTTTTACTCGAAACTTCCCGCCAGCAAAAGCCTTAGCAAATCTTTCCTCGTTCAAGTAATTCTCGGTAATCAAATAGGCAATAACTTCTTCCGCTTCATCGCCCCATACTTTCCATTCTTGTAGTCGTTTTCGGACTTCGGCTTGGGTGCGTTCTTGGTAAACGCAATAGTTGGCGGCTTTTTTTAGGATTGCGGTGTCCAAGGAGAGGAATTGATTTTATAAAAGTGATCTATTTCGAATTTCTTATTTTTGAACACAAAATTAATCCAACAAATTTTAGAAAATGGAATAAATTGCATTTAAATTTACGTGTAAATTTTTTATTTTTATACGTATTTTGAGATAATGGATACTAAATTAACGCTGATTGCCGATAAAGAAATTATCGAAAAGGCTAAGCAATATGCTAAAAGTCAGAAGATTAGCTTGTCTCGATTGATAGAGTCTTACCTATCTTCTTTGATAAGTGAAAAGTCAGAAGAAATTGAGATTTCTCCATTGGTTAAAAGCTTGAGCGGAGTAATTTCTTTGGAAAATGACTTTGATCCAAAAGTAAATTACGCTGACTTTCTTCTTGAAAAGTACAAATGAAACATTCATGACTAAGATTTTAGACACAAAGAGAAATGATTATTTCTTAGCGTCTTTTTGCCTTAGCGGTAAATTATAGACAAATGAAGAAACTATTCATTGATACAAATATAGTTTTGGACTTGTTGGCCAAACGTGAACCATTCTACGAAAGTTCAGCTAAATTGTTTACATTGTCAGACCGAAACGCTATTCAGTTGTCAGTTTCTTCACTGACGTTTGCCAACACAAATTATGTGCTATCAAAATTAAAATCTGCCAACGAAGCGAAGGAAATACTCCGAAAATTCAAATTGCTGATTCAAATAG
>Ga0164292_10002500_pt1 | contig 15004 bp, 16 predicted proteins | sample GEODES117metaG_FD_111486 | JGI IMG/M metagenome (GOLD analysis project Ga0164292, IMG submission 111486) | Eutrophic lake water microbial communities from Lake Mendota, Wisconsin, USA - GEODES117 metaG | ecosystem: Environmental > Aquatic > Freshwater > Lake | place: USA: Lake Mendota... | reverse complement strand
GTTTACGATCGACTTAGCTTCCTGCTCTATGTATGTAGTCTCTTCGTTGGGAACGGTCCACTCTTCGATCGCTTCAATATGTTCTTTGACGACCTCATTTTTATGGAACTTATTTTTGGTGTTCATCTGAGCACCGCGGCCTTTGATATAGTCTTTCATGAGAGGCGGTTTTTTAGGGATTGGCGAATTAACGAATTAACGGATTGTCGGATTAATTAGGGGCTTATCGCAATACGGAATCCGCCAATCCGCCAATCCGTCCATCCGATAATTCAAAAAAGTGCCTGCTGTTTTGCCTGAACAGGCAGATTTTGAAATTCAAATCGCTGGACGATCTGCCAGGGCAAGGTTCCTTCGGCCCGCTTTAGCAAAAGCATGGAGTCGGCCACGCAGCGACCTGTGAAACGACGGTGCGAATATTCCAGCCATCCTTTTTCATATTGCCAAGGCTTTAGCTTTCGGGCGACAGAGATCATTGGGTCCTGCAGGAAATGGGCCTTATGTTCTATATCTGTCCTAAGCAAACGCTGGATCTCTTTTACCGACCTCATTAGCTTTTTCACCGGTTCTTTGGTAGCCACATTAATGAAGATCGTGTGTGAAGGAAAGCTTCCGTAATCCTTCATCTCCATGAGGAAAGGAGCTTCGACCATAGAAAGCGAGCGGAGTTTCTGAACGATCCTTTCTTCCATCATACTGAGCTGACTGAACATCACCAGGGTCAGATGCGGGCGATGCAGGTCTGGCCGATATTGATACTGATCCCCGAAATCTTTGCGGATACCAAGGATCTTTTGTTCCAGGGCATCGGGCAGAGGAATCACTAACTTGTATTCATTGAGCGTGTAGCCGGGCGTTTTAAGTACCATCATCTTGTGATTTTAAAAGGAAATACACTTACCATCTTCCAGTTCCCTTTTTCCTGCCTGAATAAAACCAGTTTCCTGGCTTCGAAAGCAGCATGAAAAAGTTGATGCGAATAATGAAACCAATCCTTTTGCGAAGTTCCTTTTGGAAAGGATCCGAGTTTGATAAAGGGTTTCTCAAAAATCTTGGCCTTACGGCCGTTGTCTGTTTTCATAAATGCTTCCAAGGTCCTAAGCTGTGCAGCAATTTTTTGGAAAGGAGCCTCTTCCTGCACCCGCACATAGACTACCTGCGGCGGGATCGCGCTGAAGTTGTTCAGCGTCACCAAAAAAGAGGTCTGGTGATCACAGATCTTTTGAATCCACCTGATCAGTATATCTTCCATCTCTTCCCGCGCCTCAAAGCAGGCCACAGTGATACTCGGCGGCTTGTCCGATACAGAACGAGCGCCGTATGCAGTTTCCCACTCCTTGCGCAATTGCTTAAGCTGCCGGCTGACCGGCTCTTCGGCAGGAATGACCAGACGATACTCTGGCCATTCCTCCCTCAGTAACCCCGCGGAGACCGCTGTTTTTACTAACCCCTGATCCATGTAAAATAATTATTGATGATTATATCTTTAGCATAAATTTACTAAATATTTTAGTATTACAAAATATATTTTATGGATGGGGAAGTCATTTTTGATGCTGCTTATAAGGGTTCTAAGCAGTTCACACAGCAAAATGTACGTACGGCAGACGCCACCGGGTTTGGCGCCGCTGCCGATGATTATGCCGAGCGGGGTATCGATCTGAACGAGCAATTGGTACGCAACAAGCCGGCTACTTTTTTCATGAGGGTACGTGGAGATGCCATGATCGATGCAGGTATCCACGACGGGGATGTGGTGATCGTTGACCGCAGCATCCGGCCCGTCAGCGGCAAGGTGATCATCGCCACCCTCAACGGGGAGATGTTGATCCGGCGGTTTGAAAAAGCGATCAATAAAGTTCGCCTGATCCCGGAAACAAAAAAACTCGCCGCGATCGACATCGATCCCTACGCAGAATTCTCTGTCTGGGGCGTAGTTACTTACGTTATTCATGGTCTTTGATCAATTGGCGGATTGGCGAATTGGCGAATTATCGGATTTAAAATTTAGAGAATGGCAACATATAAGACGTTTATGGAAATTCCTTTATGGAAAGAGGCGGTTGGGTTTGCAGCGGATATTTATCGTTTCTGTGAGACGGGGCATCTTCGAACTGATTTTCGTATGAAAGATCAATTAAGAGCAGCGGCCAGTTCAATTTCTAACAATATCGCTGAGGGCTTTGAGTATGGAAGTCGAAAATCTTTCATTCAATTTCTTTATTATTCAAAAGGATCGGCATGCGAAGTATATAATCAACTTACCATTCTTTCACTGGCAGGAATGATATCAAATGAAGACTATTCCCTTTATGGAGGCCGTGCTTTGTCTATTAGCAGAAAGATCGGAGGCCTTATACAGTATTTGAAGGAGAGAGACAATCCGCCAATCCGCTAATCCGTCAATCCCTTGAAAGCCATCGTCGATTGCAACAGCTTCTACTGCTCCTGTGAGCGATTGTTCAGGCCGGACCTGTGGACCCGGCCCGTTGTGGTTTTAAGTAATAACGACGGCTGCATTATCGCGCGGAGCGATGAGGCAAAAAGCCTCGGCATTGGTATGGCAGGTCCCTATTACCAGCAAAAAGATGCGATCAGGCAACACGGTGTCGAAGTGTTTTCTTCCAATTACCATCTTTATGGCGACCTCAGCATGCGCGTAATGGACACGCTTCGCGTGTTGCTGCCGCGGGAATGTGTCGAAGTCTACTCGGTAGACGAGGCCTTCCTGGACATCAGCCATATCGCACCTTCCCAATACCAAAGTTTTGCATTGCACCTTCGCGAGACGATCGAGATGTGGACGGGCATCCGGGTATCTGTGGGCGTTGCTCCCAGTAAGGTGCTGGCCAAAGTGGCGAACAGACTCGCAAAAAGGGAAAAACAAAAGACGGCATGTGTGACCGTAATGGACAGCGCCGAAAAAATGGAAGCCGCATTGACCCATTTCGACGTAGGGGATCTTTGGGGTATCGGTAGCCGATATTCGCGGAAACTGAAGGATGATTTTGGTATCAATACGGCCTGGCAACTGAGGCATATGCCGGAAGAATGGGCAAGAAAAAATCTTGGCGGTGTAGTTGGTGTAAGGATGATCCGGGAACTCAACGGCATTCCATGCATACCGTTGAAGGATCCGCTGGAAACCAAGAAGATGATCTCGTCTACAAGAATGTTTGGCAAGCCGGTCTACACACTGGCGGAACTGAAAGAAGCCGTAGCCACCTTCACCTCAAGGGCCGCCGAAAAACTGAGGCGACAAGGGTATGCCGCAGGTATCATCGATGTATTTGTGGTTACTAATGGCACGCAGGCGGGGCAGTATGCTTACGATCCCCGGAGCGATCACCGGTATACCATACTGCCTCGCGCCACGAATTTCACCAATGAATTGATCAGTTTCGCCCTGCCTTTAGTTGACCAGTTATTTCGCCCGGGATTCAAATACCAGAAAGCGGGCGTGATCCTGGGTCAGTTAGTACCAGATGAATCTGTCCAGGGCGACCTCTTTGCAGGTAAGGCCAAAAAGAACCAGAAACAGCTCATGGAGACGGTCGATAATATCAACTTTAGCATGCGCGGCGATGTACTAAAATATGCCGCCAGCGGCCTTAGCCGCAATTGGAAAATGAGGCAGGAAATGCGCAGCGGGAAATATACCACGCGCTGGGAAGAGCTTTTTGAAATCAAGTGATTCAGAATAGATTGACGAATTGCCGGATTGCCGAATTGGCGGATTGTCAGGGTAAAACGGATTAAAGAATCCGTCAATCCGTTAATTCGCCAATCCGTCAATTGTCCAAAGGGCCAGGATTATCACGTTTTTTTCTATTGAAACGCTGTTATTCAGCTAATTGATAGGCCCTTTGGACGGCGCATATTCGTAGAAACAAAATCAAACAAAATGCGCGAGGAATATCAAAACATGGACGAGCGCGAGGCGCTGAAAGTGGAGAACGAGGTGATCAAGATGAAGCTTATGCTGGAGCACGGAGCTGAATTCCGATGCAGTGAGGAAGCCGCGGCGATCAGCGCAGAAACTGAACACGAATTTTTGAATTATATCATGGACTTTGAACAACAGGAGGCGTTGGCAAAAGAGGAGACGGTGTTTGAAGTCCTGGGGAGCCCGCAGCATTTCCCGAGTGAAGAAATAGTATCTGATGATGAGATGACGGAAGTGCTGCAGGATCTTCTCCTTTACATGAAGGAACGAAGGATTGAGCTAACTGTTTTCAGTCCCAATGTCCGGCCCCGTGCTATTTATACATTCGTTACCCAGGAATTGTTCCTGCACAGAATGTTGCACATGAATATGCCCGGTATGATCACCTGTTTTATTTACGACGAATTTCATCCGGATCATCCCTACGAAAACTCCAGGACAGCGGTCAACGAATGCCTGAAGGAAATTTTGCAGGATGGTGAGTTGCAATGGACATTTCAGTATGAACAGGAATTACAGATCAATGAACACAGCCATTTAAGTATCGACAGCTTCAGGAAAAGGATCAACTCTTTCAAGAAAAGGTACAAACATATCGAGCCATTAATGCTCGAAACCCTGGATTGCACGATTGAAGGCGATCAATGCCAGGTGACCGGCCGGTATGAAGTTTGCTTTACTACGAAGGACGAGCATCTGTTAAAAACGGGGCAGTGGAAAATCAGGTTTCGATATTGGGAAGAACTTGATATCTGGATGATTTATGACATACAATTGGATGGGATCGTTTTCTAACCTTCTGAATCAAGTCCGGTTTTTCGCTGATTCAACCAGTGTTTCATTTTTCTTTCCTGTCTCACTGCGTCTACCAACAGGGCAGCCATCAGTCCAATTAGTATAGCGATCATGAGTTAAAATTTAAGCGGTTCAAGCTACTATGAGTAAGACAGTAATTTTATACCACGTTTTATTAATGGATTGTTATAATCAGACAACAACCGGGCGGAATCCGTTGCAGGAACTGTAAGAACGGAGAATATCGAGGTTCAATGATATTTGGCTATCTTAAAACCCTAAAAATAAGCGGTAATGGGTAGTGTTCATATCGATAGCAAGAATGGCTGGAGCGTAGTTGCATTGGAAGATGAGGTCAATGGGATCAGGGCGGAGATCATTCCCTCGGCGGGCGGAATTCTGAATGGACTGTTCCTGAAAACGGACAAAGGTGAACTGAACGTTATTGATGGCTATTCCGGGTATAGCGATTTCAAGGAGCATGTTCACGATGGATTCAAGAGCGCAAAGCTTTCGCCGTTTGTATGCAGGCTAAACCAATCTTTGTATTCATGGAATGGCAATACCTATAAGCTCGATCAAAAGTTTGTTTTGAATGGTTCGGCGCTACACGGAATCTTATACGATGCGCCTTTCGAGGTGGTGGAAAAAAGCAGTAGCGAAAAGCGCAGTTCAGTCACCCTGCGTTATCAATACGATGGCAACCTGGAGGGATATCCCTTCCCATACAATTGTACCATCAGGTATTGTCTGGACGACACGGGAAAACTGACCATTCAAACACATTTGTCCAACCCACCCTCGGCTAGTCAGGCCATTCCCATTTCCGATGGCTGGCATCCCTATTTTCAGTTTGGCGGGAAAATAGACGAAGCCTGGCTTGAAGTAGCATCAGATTCCATGTTCGAGTATGATGAGCAGCTGATCCCAACGGGCAAATACCTCGTCAACAGCGATCTCTATCCGGGCAGGAGGGTAGGTGGTCTGAAACTGGACAATGGCTTTAGGTTGAAAGAGGATATTTCACCCCTGTGTACATTGAAGACGGAACATGTTTGCCTGGAATTTATTTCCGTAAAAAATTATCCGTACCTCCAGCTTTATATTCCTGAACACCGCAACAGCATCGCCATCGAAAATCTGAGCGCCGCTCCCGACGCGTTCAATAACGGCATTGGGCTCACCATACTCCAGCCCGGCCAAAAAGTCGATTTTGAGGTGCAGATAAGAATTAGCGAATTACCGGATTGACGCATTAGCGGATTAGCGAACAAGCTGGGTGGTCGAACTAACGAATCCGTCAATCCGCCAATTCGCCAATTCGCCAATCCTTTACGTCAATTCCTTAGACTCGAACATAAACCTTCCGCCGGTCCATAAAATATCCCACCACCCAACAGAACATCATCACGCTGACGGCGTAGAATAATGAACCCCAGGGACCGGGGGCGACTTTCTGGAAGAAGACATCATTGATGACTCCAGACAAAGAGCGCTCGCCTACTTTGATCATTCCAAAGCTGATGGCGATCAGTTCCGATAAGAGGTAGATGAACAGCGGGTTTTTGCCAAAAACCTCAAAAAAGTAGGTCCAGCCCTTTTTACCTAAAATGTCGATCACATACATGAGTGAGCCCAGGATCATCAAATCGAGCCCGCAAGTATACAATACAAAGGAGCTGGTCCAAAGCTTTTTATTGATAGGAAAACTCAGGTCCCAAAAGTAGGCGATGACCAACATGGCTGCTCCCGCAAGAACTAGTTTGGCAATCGTTTCATAGTTTATGCCCTTGTCTTTGATGTAGACCCCTGCATAATAGCCGATCACAACATTGACGATCGACGGGAAGGTACTTAGGATACCCTCTGGCTCGAATGCCACTCCTTCTCCATGATACAAATGTTTTTCGCCAATGATCCAATAGTCCAGGTAGTTGCCCGCATTTCCCAATAACGTGTAGTCGCCGAAAAGGAACATCACCATCCAGTATCCGAGCAGCATGCCAATGCTGATCATGATCACCGATCTTTTCGAAAGAAAATGAATCATCAGGGCAGCCGCGCCATAACATAAGGCGATGCGTTGAAGAACACCCAGGATACGGGTTTCACTGATGGGGGAAAGCTCCCAGCCGGACGCGGTATGCCGGAAGAATGGAAACCAGTACATCAGGTACCCTAGGAGATAGATAATCAGTGTTCGTTTCAAGATCGTCGCAACCACCCTGGAGTTGGGCATTTTATTGAACTTAGCCATCGCAAAAGCCATGGCATTTCCCACTACGAACAAAAAACTGGGATATACGAGGTCTGTTGGGGTAAAGCCGTGCCATGAGGCGTGATTTAGCGGTGAAAAAGGCGCAGCTCCTGACCCGGGTGTATTTACTATGATCATGAAGCAAACGGTCATCCCCCTCAGCACGTCAAGGGCGAGGAATCGGGCGGGTTGTTGTTGTGTCATTCGCAATTTGATTTTCCCAAATGGGTATAGTAGACGAGATGTTCAAGTATGCTTAAAACTGGACGTATGCAAAGAATGAAAAGATCAAACCCTGATATAGATTTTTTTTCGGTCCAAGATACTTCCGATCAGCCAGAAAATCAGAACGTGTGCAATGGCAAAAGCCAGTGATCCGTTTAAGTTGCCGAGCATAGGTTGAAAGACGTGTTCAAATAACCAGCCATAACCATTGATGAAAACTTCTTTGCCATCTTTCATGCCATTGGGGATCCGCATCAGAAAATAGAGTTTTATCCATACGCCTGCCAGCACATAAATAAACAAAGGGTTTTTACCGAACACATCAAAGAATCGGGTCCACCATGCACGTACGCCTTTTAATTCGATCCAGTGGATCAGTACGCCCAGCACCATCAGCGCCAGCCCAGTGGTATAGAGCACATAAGAACTCGTCCAGATCTTTTTATTGATCGGGAAAACGGTGTCCCAGGCAAAGGCCGTGAATACCAGCAGCGCCGCAGTTACAAAGAGGTTCGCCAACATATCGGTGTTCTTGCCCTTTGTTATGATGTACTCCCCGGCGAGGTAGCCAAAGATCACCTGCACAATCGAAGGTATGGTGCTCATAATGCCTTCCGGATCGAAGGGAATGCCTTCGCCCTTATACATGTGCGCCTCGCCTAAAATGGCTTTGTCGATGGCCGTTCCAAAATATCCTTCCAGACTGTAAGGGGCCGCGGGGTCTCCAAAAGCAGAACACATCCACCAGTAGAATAGCAGCAATATGCCGCCAATAACAAATGCACCTTTCGATTTGAACAAATAGATGATCATGGAGGCAAAGAAATAGGCCAATGCAATCCGTGGTAGCACCCCGAGGATGCGCAGGTTTGATAAGGGTTTCATAACGAGGGCACCATCTTCCCATTTCACAAAAGGAAACCAGTTCAGCAACAGGCCGATCAGGAAGATCAGGATAAACCGTTTAGTTACCTTCTTCCAAAACATTTCCGACGTAGTGAATCTCGGCATCACAAATGCCATGGCGTTGCCCACCGCAAAAAGGAAGAAAGGAAAAACCAGGTCGGTGGGAGTGCACCCATGCCATGTTGCATGGGCCAGTGGTGGGTAAACATACGACCATGAGCCGGGGTTGTTCACCAGGATCATGAGTGCAACGGTGGCACCCCGAAATACATCGAGCGAGTGGAAACGGTTCATCGTGCAAGCTTCGGTTATGGGTAAATGTACTAATTTGATCAGGTGTTATGTATATGAAAAGAAAGGTCAGAGCCTGGTTACGCACATGGATCCCCAAAATGATCGCGGCCTTCGAACCCGAAGGCCGCAAGGGGAAATGGTTTGAAGAGAAGTATTATACCTACCTGTTCACCCGTAACCACCATTATAGCAAGGCGGAACCCAATAAAGAAGAGGCAGAGCGGTGGGATCATATCGATCGGTTGTTGGAGCAAGCCAGAAAAAGCTCCGGCCAGTTCAGTCAGATCATCGATTTTGGCTGCGGCCGCGGTTGGCTGACCCAGGCCTTACAGCCATACGGAAAAGTGACCGGACTTGAACCGGTATTAAAAGTGGTTGAGCACGGGAAAAAACTGTATCCTGGCATTGATTTGAAACAGGGGGACCTCATTACCCTGACCGGGATGAAGGCGGATCTGATCGTTTGTTCAGAAGTCATTGAGCATGTTGGGAGCACCAGGTTGCCGCAATATTTTACCACTTTCTACGAGGTTCTCGAAGAGGGAGGATGGTTGCTGGTTACCACACCCAGAAAGGAAGGGTACGAGGCCTGGTCGGTATTTGTGCAGCTGGACCAGCCAACGGAAGAGTGGTTATCAGAAGACGACGTTAGGGAATTAGCCGAAGCCGCAGGATTCAAGTCGGTAGCAAAGCAGGTATATGGCGCCAGGCCTATGCCTTCTGCGCCTCAGATAGAGATCTATCAGCAATGGTTATTTCAGAAACAGCACGCTTCTTTTCCAGGATAGCCAGGATCTTCTTCCGTATTCTTTAGCAAAGGTTTTTGCCTCAGCATTACGTTGAGCGCGGAGTTTAGCATCATGGCATCCTGAGATGAATACTGCATCGGGTGATTCAATAAGGATCTGGAGGTTGGTGACCAGTGCATCGGGCAGGGTAACGGTCGTCTGCGTCCAGGAAGCTGACATAATCGCCATGGCTGAGTTCAAAGCCGGTTTTTCGGGCGGCGGGCAGACCTGCATTAGGCTTAAAAGAGTAGATGACTTACGGGAAAGATGCAACAACGGCAGCCCTCTCATCGGTGGACCCATCATCAATGACTATGATCCCGAGTTTGCCATAGCCAAGACAGCTTCGAATAGAAGTATCCAGATACCGCCCATGGTAATAACACGGGATAACGATTGTCAGGAGCGGGTTACTGCCATTCTCTTGCGTAGGATAATTAACGTAGGAAATAATGTCAAAGTACCCAGAAAACTTCGAATATTTGCCGGTACACGGCAGTTTGGCAAGACTTTAAACCGAGCGGACAGCATAGTTATGGACTATTTTATACATGAATCAGCTATTATAGACGAGGGCGCGCAGGTTGGCGCAGGGACCCGGATCTGGCATTTTTGCCACCTTATGCCTGGAGCAAAAGTTGGCAAGGGTTGTAATATTGGCCAAAATGTATTTATCACAACCATGTTTCTGTTGGGAACGGGGTTAAGATCCAGAATAATGTATCCCTGTATAACGGGGTGGTAGTGGAGGATGATGTTTTTCTGGGCCCGTCCATGGTACTCACCAATGTGATCAATCCCCGAAGTTTTATTGAGCGGAAAACCGAGTTTAAACCCACGCTGATCAGGAAAGGAGCCACTATCGGGGCCAATGCCACCATCATTTGCGGCGTAGAGATCGGGGAATATGCCCTAGTTGGTGCCGGTGCGGTGATCAATAAAAATGTACCTGCCTATGCCCTGATCGTAGGCAATCCTGGCCGACAGATCGGCTGGGTGAGCCGTTATGGGACCAGGCTTCACTTTGGCGAAAATGGTAACGCATTTTCTGAAGAAGAAGGTCTTGGTTACCAACTTGAGAATAATGCCGTTCGGATTATAGAGTAATTATTACTGATACTCGATAGCACCAGTATCACATCCATTTCCGCCGGCTCCTGGTGATGTCGGGTTTGAATCAGTATTTTTTCCATAGGTGAAGCCGCCTGTCGTAGACCCGTTTGTATTCCCGTAAACATTATTTTCCCAGATTCCCGATCTGATCGTTCCATTAAGGATGCTTGTCTGGCCACCATCCGAAAGCAGGATATTGTTGAAGAATGTAAGGTCTTCAAGATCTTGCTGGTCAAAGATTCTGCGACTGCATTCATTGGTGTGGAGACCTTTTAGCTTCCCCCAGGCCAACCAGACACCTATTTTTTGTGTACCATGAATGTAGGGTGGAGTTATGTTGTAGACCAATAGGGTATTTTGGGACAATTGGAAAGGCATGCTTTCGGAAATGTTAAACAATATATGCCGTATATTTGCGGCCACAGAAGTAACCCATAGATTACGCTGTTTTCACTGATCGTGTGATGTTTTTTCGCAGAATACATTGGTATTCAATAGATAATGATTAATGGGTTATTTATATGTGTTTAATGGCTGGTCGGTCACCAACTTATGTATGTGACTGAGGTGGCGAAGCCATATATAAAATCAAGCGAATGTCCACCGAGAAAAAATGGTATGCCCTGTATACCAAACCAAGATGGGAGAAAAAGGTATATCGGCTGTTATCGGAGCGGGGAATGGAGGCGTACTGTCCGCTTAATAAAGTGAAGAAGAAATGGAGCGATAGGATCAAGCTTGTGGAAGAGCCACTTTTCAAGAGTTATGTGTTTGTGCATACGGAGGAGGAGGAGCGTGCCCACGTGCGGCAAATTGACGGTGTGCTGAACTTTGTGTACTGGAATGGTAAGCCCGCCATTGTGAGGGAGAAGGAGATCAATGATATTCGCCGGTTTATGAATGAGTATCAGGATGTGCAGGCCACGCCAATAGAATTTCTCCCAGAGGCCAGGGTGGTTATACGCGGGGGTGTGATGATGGATAAGGAGGCTACGATACAACGGGTTTTGAATAACAAGGTGGAAGTTTTGATTGAAAGTTTAGGCTACAGACTTGTGGCGTATATTGATAAGTCTAACCTTACTTCGTTAAAAGATTAATCCAATATACATGATCAATAGAGTCCTTGGCAGTATAAATGCTATACTTTTCACATTTCTGGCCATTCTTTTAATGACTTCGTTTTCTTCCTGCTTTTCTTCCAAGCCGGTCCCTTATTTTCAAGGTGGATTGGATACAACGCAATCGCAAAACGTTAAGATACCGGACCAGACCATCCAGAAAGGCGATATCCTCAATATCATCATTTATAGTGATAACGCCGAAGCCACTGCCATTTATAACCAGGCAGCAGGAGCCGGGGCTGCATCTTCCGTACAGGGAGCCAAAGGGAATATGACTACGGCACCAGCAGGCACTACTGGGTACCTCGTTGACAATAATGGCAATATACGCCTCCATGCTATTGGGGTCTTGCCGGTGGAAGGGCTTACGCGGCAGCAATTGGAGGCGATGATCACCCAAAAACTGGTTCAGCTGGGCGTGTTGAGCAATCCCTATTGTGTGATCCGGTTCAATAATTTCAAGGTCACCGTATTAGGGGAAGTGGCTGCCCCGGGCGTTTTTACCATTCCTACAGAAAAAGCCAGTGTGCTTGAGGCCCTGGGTCTGGCAGGAGATATCACCATCTTTGGACGTAAAGATATGGTCATGTTGATCCGCGAGAACCAGGGTAAAAGAACATATTATAACCTCAATTTGACTGACCCAACCATATTTTCCTCCCCCAATTTTTATCTACGTCAGAATGACGTGTTGGTTGTGCAGGCGGATCAGCGTAAATCCACGGCAGGCGACCAGCAGTCCATGATGTACCTTACATTGGCGTTAACAGCGGTTTCGACGCTGGCTATTATAATCACTTTATTCCGATAATCGGACATTCCATGAACGAAGGTAAACATAACGGTGACGTCAACCTCGATCAAAAAAAACATAGTTTTTCCCCCAGAGAGCTCGTTTTCCAATCCCTGCCCTTCCTCCCCTGGGTCATTGCGTCCATATTGCTTTTTCTGGCCCTTGCCTGGGTAATGCTCCGATATTCCCCTAACGTTTACAGTGTATATGGTACGATCATGATCGCGGACCAAAGCGCCAACCCCATGAGTTCGGAAAAACTGGATGATCTGCTTTCTGTTGATATCAGGCGCAGCCTGAACGACGAAATTCAGGTGATCAAATCCCGCAATATGGCTAAAAGAGTGGTACACTCGCTTGGGCATCAGTTGCAGTATTATAGTCAGGGCAATATCAGGTCTTCAATCATCTATACCCCAGATTGTCCTATCCACCTGCAGGTCCTTAAAATGAGAGATTCCGCGAGCACATTCACCATCCCGATCATTATTGAGTCTGATCAGCAATTCAGGATGGCGCCGGGTGGTCCTTTGTTATCATTTGGGCAACCGTTTGAAATTGGTCAGGGCAGTTTCATCGTCAACAAAACGGGAGTCGATCATCGCTCATATAGCAGCAACCAGTTTTTCATCAATTATAAACCGTTGGAAGACCGGGCGATAGAGTATGTTTCCAGGCTAACAGCCAGCGAATCCGGGGAGTCTGAAAATATCATGAAAGTTTCTTTTCAAACTGAAAACAACAAGGTGGGTATTGAAGTGGTTGATCAGTGGATGAAGGAATACCAGCAGGCAGGCCTGGAAGAAAAGAAGCAGATCGCGAAAAATGCCCTTCGGTTTATTGACGACCAGATGGATACCATCAGGCAGGACCTGGGTAGTGTAGAGAAAAATCTGCAGGGTTTCCGGGAAAAGAATAAAATCTACGCCCCTGAACAGCAATCGGCAGAGTACTTCAATAATATGTCTACAGTGGATAACCAAATCACTGTCAAGAGCCTGCAGCTCGAGAATGTAAATTTCCTGATCCGATATATCGGGGATGACAGCAATCCCTATCGGCAGGTGGCTTCCTTCTTGAATGTGGATGAGCCTTCATTGGTTTTGCAAATCAATAATTTCAACAGCCTTCAAGTACAACGCGAAACTTTGCTCAAGACCACCACCACGGCCAACCCCATGGTGAAGAACCTGGAATCATCTATTGACAAACTGCGGAGCGATATAGTGCAAAACCTTGAAAATGTTAAGCAGTCTTACCAGGGCTACATCAGTAGCCTGCGGCAAAAAAATGCAGCAGCCAGCATGGAAGTGAGTAAAATTCCTGTGAAGGAGAAAGAGTTGTTGGACATCACCCGCCGGCAGAAAATACTTGAAGAATTATTTTCTTTTTTGCTCCAAAAGAAACTGGAAACCTCCATCAGTTCAGCATCTACTATTTCTAACGTGCGTGTGATCGAGTCAGCCATTGCTAACGGGCAGCCTGTGATGCCAAACAGAAAAGGGACCTATCTTTTGGCTTTATTTCTTGGCCTGGGTATCCCTGTCGGGATCATTTTTCTGAAAGAGTTTTTGAATGATAAAGTGAAGAGCCGGGCTGATATCGAGCGCGCAACCCAGGCTCCGGTGGTAGGTGTGGTGAGCCATTCTGACGAAAAGGAAACCCTGGTGGTCAGCCGAACCAGCCGCCGTTTTATTGCAGAACAATTCCGCATCATCAGGACCAATCTGGAATACATATTACCCAAAACCGGTAGCCAGGTCATTATTGTTACCTCGTCGTCCAGTGGGGATGGTAAATCTTTCATGAGTTCCAACATTGGCGCTGTTAAGGCTTTAACGGGTAAGCGGACCGTTATCTTGGAATTTGATATCCGGAAGCCCAAAATAGCTGGTTCGCTTCGTGTGAAACATAAAACGGGAATCAGTAATTATATCATTGGCAAGGCCAGCTTTGAGGACGTTGTAGTTCCCGTACCGGGGGTTGAAAACCTCTTCATGGTTCCTTGCGGACCAATACCGCCTAATCCTTCCGAGTTGTTATTGGATAACGCTATTGAGACCCTGATCAGTAGGGCAAGAAAAGAGTTTGACGTGGTGGTCATCGATACCGCGCCGTTGGGGCTGGTGAGTGATCCCATCATATTGGGAAAATTTGCTGATGCCGCCATCTTCGTGATCCGCCACAACCATACCTATAAGAAACAGCTGAATATGCTGAATGAAATTTATATCAGCAAGCGCTTACCTCACTTATCCATCGTGGTCAACGATGTTAAAGACGACGGCGGGTATGGTAATTATTACGGATATGGTGGGTATGAATATACAGGTGAGGGGTATGGATACGGGAATGACTATTTTGAGCAACCCGCCAATAAAAAAAGTCGTTTAACCGATTTATGGAGATTCTTAAGATTTAAAAGGTCTAAATGATTGATGAATTAATTATAGAAAGCGGCAGTACCCAAAAAAACTATTGGCGGGATCTGTGGCGATATAGGGAACTTTTCTATATACTGAGTTGGAGGGATTTAAAAGTAAGGTATAAGCAGACGGTAATCGGGACCATTTGGGGAGTCGTTAGGCCAATATTAACAACTATCATTTTTACTTTTGTTTTCAATAGAGTAGCCAATCTACAATCACCAAAGGATGTGCCTTACGCATTATTGGTTTTTTCGGGGATGCTGCCATGGCAATTTTTTTCAAGTGCCTTATCGGAATCAAGCAACAGTTTAATATCGAATTCTAACTTGGTTAG
>Ga0164292_10002498_pt1 | contig 15006 bp, 15 predicted proteins | sample GEODES117metaG_FD_111486 | JGI IMG/M metagenome (GOLD analysis project Ga0164292, IMG submission 111486) | Eutrophic lake water microbial communities from Lake Mendota, Wisconsin, USA - GEODES117 metaG | ecosystem: Environmental > Aquatic > Freshwater > Lake | place: USA: Lake Mendota... | reverse complement strand
TGCATTTCATCAAAACGGAGTCCAGGTCTTTTTCCTGCGAGGCTGTACCGTTCAGCGAATAATTGTAAAAGGGGATCAGGGTTGCAAAATTATCCTTAAAACCGCTGCGGGCATTGAGCAGGATATCGTTGATCTTTCGTTCAGCATTGAAATAGAAGTTGTACCGGGTATTGAGGTTTTGTCCGGCTTTTTTTACCGGATTCAACGGCTTGTCCGTGGGCTTTTCAGATGCCAGAACCCTGTTCTCATATTTCTTGGGCTTGTCTAGCTTAACGGCTGCGCCAGGCTGTGCAAACGACAGCATGGGGAATAGGATTGGAAAAAGCAGGACATGCCAGCCCGATCTGGATTTTTTGCTCAAGATCAACGAAAGAATGATTTAGCGTAAAATTAAATTCGAATCGGCTGATTTTGTTGGTGTTGTGTGTTAAATATAACGAACGGGGGAAAAGAATAGTATTATTTGTCCCGTCAAAGATAGGCAAATACCCTGCCAACAATAAATTACCTTATTTTGCCGTATAAGTATACCAGGGAATGGCGAAACTGATCGATACGAAAGCTACCTTAAGGCGGTTGAAGAACAGGTATAGGCTGGTGGTCATGAACGACGACACCTATGAGGAGGTAGCCACATTCAAATTGAACAGGTTAAGTGTTTATATCGCCTTGTGTACGGTATTTGTGGTATTGGTAGGGCTTACGGTTGCGTTGATCGTGTTCACGCCACTGAAGTACTATATACCGGGTTATGGCGACCAGGCTGAGCGGAGGCTGATGATGGATATGAAGATCAGGGCGGATTCATTGGAGCAGCAGATCAGGTACAGGGAAGCCTACTGGGATAATGTTAAAAAAGTTTTAAGCGGGGAGGTGCCGGGAAAATCCGATACATCCACACTTTCTATACCCAACCTTGAGAGATCCACTGACTGAAAAATTCAATCTTATGTTTTCAAAAAATTCAAAAACGGACCATGACAAAGTCGTTCCTTCAGGAAACAGCCTGATCGGAACCGGAACAACGATTACGGGTGATATTGTGAGTAGTGGTGACGTGCGGATAGACGGCGTGCTGAAAGGCAATATCCGTGGTAGTGCAAGGATCCTTATTGGAAAGGATGGCCAGATAGAAGGGGATATTGAAGGCCTGAATGCTGATATTATGGGGAAGGTTCATGGGAAAATAGTAGTGAAAGAGTTGCTTAACCTTCGTGCGGGTGCGGTCATCAAAGGGGATATCAGGGCGGGCAAATTGCAGATCGAGCCCACTGTTGTTTTCAATGGCCAGTGCCAGATGGGCGAAGCCAGTGTAGTGGAGATGGCCAAGGACGAGTTCAAGCATTCCATTGCCAAATAAAAAGGACGATCCGCAGAACAGAAATATCTTGCTCCAATATGCCGGGATGGCTACCCAGTTCCTGGTATCAATCGGCGTTGCCGTTTTTCTTGGATTTAAAGCTGATGAATGGCTTAGCTGGAAGATGCCCGTATGGGTTTGGGTATTACCTTTGCTCGTGATTACGGGGATGATCTTTGGGGTCGTCCGGAACAGTTCAAAAAAATAGAGTATGCTGAAAGGGTCACCGGCCCGGCCGATCATTGCGTTATTTTTAGTGTTGAACGCCCTGGTAGTTGTTTTCCGCCGCTCTTTGACCAGTGAAGGTTTTTTTGTTGACCTGCTGATCATTGGTAACATCATATTGTTTGGCATGACCATGTTGTCGTTCTACCTTTTGCATAAGGGCTTGAAAGCTACCACCACACCTGCTTTCCTTCGTTCGGTCTACGGAAGTTTTATGATCAAGTTTTTCATCGTTCTGATTACCGTATTTGGATATGCTTTTTGGAACAAAGGAAATTTGAATAAACACAGTTTGTTTACCCTGATGTTTCTTTACCTGGTTTATACTTTTCTGGAAATGAAGACACTGATGAAACTGAGCAGGAAAGTGAATTCAAATGGCTAAACAGCAGGCGCCTCTTGAAACGCTTAAACAGTTCCTTCCTGAAGGCACTTTCGAGTTGGTCTCGGCTTATCTGCACGCCCACAGGATCCATCTAACGGTGACGCGGGAGCGAAGTTCTATTTTGGGCGACTATCGCAATGCAGTAGATGGCAAGAACCACAGGATCTCCGTAAACGGAAACCTTAACCCGTATGCTTTTCTCTACACCCTGATCCACGAAATAGCTCATTTACTGGTGTTCGACCGTTTTGGCCACAGGGTAGCGTCCCATGGAAAAGAATGGAAGCATCTTTTTTCGCAGCTGTTAAAAGAGTTTTTAGGGGAAGATGTTTTTCCTGCAGACATACGTAGTGCCATTGCGGTATCTCTGAACAATCCGGCGGCCAGCAGTTGCGCCGAAGAGCATCTGCTGCGTGCATTTCGGAACTACGATAAAAATAGGAAGGACATGCTTTTTGTAGAGGAAATTGAACAAGGCGGCTTGTTTTCCCTTAAGGACGGGCGGGTTTTTAAAAGAGGTGCCAAGGTCAGAAAAAGATTTAGATGTGTTGAAGTGGCAAGCGGCAGGGAATATCTCTTCAGCCCTGTTTATGAAGTTAAGAAGCTTGTTTGAGGGTATGCCGTCAGTAGATGGCTGCCTTGTTGAGGGAGTTTGATCGCTTATTCTGATTTGTTGCGACGATCAGATGGTTTTAAGCATCCATCGTTCACAGCCGAAATGGCCTGTATTGCCCAACGGGCCATCCAGGTATTGGAATCCGAAAGTTTCATAGACGGTAAGCGCTTTTGTCAGCTCGGGCATGGACTCCAGATACACTTTTTCAAACCCCAATCGTTTTGCTGAAAGAAGGCACTCACCGATCAGTTTTTTACCGAGCCCAATACCGCGGACATCGGGAAGCAAGTACATTTTAACGAGCTCGCAGGTATCCGGAGGTAATCCATCTGATGGGAAAATCCCGCCCCCGCCGACGATTAGGTTATTATAAACCGCCACATTGTACATGGCTCCGGGAACATTGAAAAGGTCAGACAAATGGTCAGTGGTTGGGTCGAAGTAAACAGTACCAGGATGATTGGCGCCAAATTCAGCCAACGTATCCCTGATCACTTTCGCGATGGCTGCATTGTCGCGCGGTTCTATCGGCCTGATCGTAATATCAGAAAGAAGCAACTCCATTCGCGAAAATAAAAAAAAGGGGCCAATGCCCCTCGTCAGAAGTATGGGGTAGAAAAAATTTATTGCGCTGAAAAAACGATGGTTCCAAAGAAGGTAGTACCGTTGTATACCTGGGTTCCGGAGATCTTTAGGCTGGTTGCCGTCAATTCTTTGATGGTCAGGGTTTCAGCGGGCTTGCTTACGTCGTCGATAACGATCTTATTCTCATTGTCTGTTAGCTGCCAGGTGCCAGTGGTGATCACATCCGGGTTTGCCGGGGAGCACTTTGTTGCGCCTTCAACAACGGTAAAAGTTCCATCGGCTTTGAATTGCCAGATGTCATCCTTCTTGCAGGCTTCGAAAAAGGTATTGAATACACTTACTTCTGGTATTCCGACCTGGGCTGCAAGCAAATCTGTTTGTTTCCAGTTCCTTGCGATCAGTGCGGATTTTGAGGCCGGTGTTGACTTGGTTTCATCCTTGCTGCAGGATGAAAAAAGAAGGAACAGCGTCAATAGGGTCAGCCCTGTCGATCTCGTTATGTTGGTATTCATCAGTTTGATATGGAATGATTTAGTACAACGTGATGTAGCGGGCATTTATTGCCCAGGTTGATTGGAAAAGGTTGGATCTGGGCTGGCGGGCATCATTTGTTGCGGATCATCGCTGCTACTCTTTTTGTCTCTTTCCGTGGCGATAAAATTCGTATCCGGAACAATAATCAGGAAATGATCGAAATTCATAAAAAACGGGGCATCATCGATACCCCGTTTTTTGTTAAGTAAAATGATTTAGGCAACAGATTTTCTTACCAGTTCAGCTGCTTCTGAAAGCAGGATCGCACTCTGTACTTTTAGACCACTTTCGTCGATCAGTTTTTTCGCTTCTTCTGCGTTTGTGCCTTGAAGGCGGACGATGATGGGAATACTGATATTGCCCAGGTTTTTATAGGCATCAATAACGCCCTGCGCAACCCTGTCGCACCTCACAATGCCGCCAAATATGTTGATCAAAATAGCTTTTACGTTAGGGTCTTTCATGATGATCTTAAATCCTGCTTCAACGGTCTGCGCATTTGCAGATCCACCCACGTCGAGGAAGTTAGCGGGATCACCACCGCTGAGTTTGATCATATCCATGGTAGCCATAGCGAGCCCGGCTCCATTCACCATACAACCCACATTACCATCCAGTTTTACAAAATTCAGGTTGTATTTACCGGCTTCCACTTCGGTAGGATCTTCCTCATTAACATCACGAAGGGAAGCTACATCAGCATGGCGCATCAGTGAGTTGTCGTCAATATTCATTTTGCAGTCTACTGCCACGATCTTGTTATCCGCCGCTTTAAAGAGCGGGTTGATTTCGAGCATAGAGCAATCGAGACCCACATAAGCATTGTAAAGACTGGTGACGAACTTCACCATGCTCTTAAAGGCTTCGCCTTCAAGCTTCAGGTTGAACGCGATCTTGCGTGCCTGGAACGGCAGAAGGCCACCTCCGGGGTGAACCCATTCGCGATATATTTTTTCCGGGGTGTCATGGGCCACGTCTTCGATATTCATGCCGCCTTCGGTGCTGTACATGATCACGTTCTGGCCAGTAGCCCTGTCCAGCAGGATCGAGAGGTAAAATTCTTTTCGCTCAGAAATGCCGTCATAATACATATCCTGAGCAACCAGGATCTTATTGACCACCTTACCGGCAGGTCCGGTTTGCAATGTTACCAGTGTGCCGCCGAGTAGTTTCTTTGCAATATCTATGGCATCTTCAGTATTCTTCGCCACTTTAACGCCGTTAATACCATTTTCCTTAATGGTTCCCTTACCCCTGCCACCCGCATGGATCTGGGCTTTGATAACAGCAAAATTACTTCCATACTGTGTTTTGATCTGGCGATAAGCCTCTTCAGCTTCGTGCACAGTTGAGCATGCAAATCCTTCCTGTACGGTCACATTATATTTCTTCAGTAATTCCTTAGCCTGATACTCGTGAAGATTCATAAATAAAATTGATGATTTAGGCGAAGATAAATAAAACGGGCCTATTCTCCCTGCACTTAACGGATGATCGTGATATAGCCCGCGAGTTTAGGGAAACCTTCCAGTTTCAGGTCGATGGCATAGTAGTAAGTACCTGCCGGAAGTGGTCTTCCGTTTCTTGTACCGTCCCAGGGTTTGGAGTAACCCACATCCCTGTGCATCAACTGACCTGCCGCGTTATACACTTCAGTTATACAGCCTTCAAAAGATCTAAGCTGGTCAACTTGCCAGACATCATTATAACCGTCTCCATTAGGCGTAAATGTGTTAGGGATCTTCTTGAAATCGAACACTTTGACTTCCACTTCATCAAAGGATGTATTTCTACAGACCGCACTGGAAGTGGCTGTTAGCCGATAGCGCATATCTGAAGGCGGGCTCACCAGCGGGTTGAGCAGGGTAGGGTCGTTCATGTGTGTGGAAGGCGTCCATATAAAGGTGACGTCGCTTCCAGAAACGGCTCCTTTCAGTTCCACTGAGTTGCCGCTAAGGATTTTCAGATCGGGGCCCGCATTGGCTTTTGCCATTTTGGAAACATTCACCATAACGCTTCCTGTGTCTGTGCAGCCCACCGGGTTTGATACGGTGGCGAAATATCGGGTAGAGGCGGTGACCCTGGCAATGGGGTTGTAAACTGTGTCGCTGCTCAGTCCGGTGGCCGGCGTCCACCTGATCCCTGATCCGCCGGAGGCTGTTAGGGTTACGGGAAATCCTTCGCAAACGGCTTGTGATGCAGGCATTACAATCACTACATTTTGGAGCACCTGGATATTGACCGTATCTGCGCCGGAGCAACCATCAGCGTTGGTAGCCTTTACCACGTATGGGCCGGCCTGGTTGTAGCCGATGTTGGGAAGCGATGGACTTTGCGAAGCAGAAGTGAACCCATTGGGCCCTGTCCATGCATAGTTTAGGCCCCCTGAAGCGGTGAGTGACACATTGGAGAGGTTGCAGGCTTTGATATCGGGGGAAGCGATGGCCTGTACTTCCGGGCTAACTTTAACCGAAATGGGCTGGGAAGCGATCCGGCAGGCAGGGAGGTTGATGTTATTGCCATCGGCGATCAGAACGCGGTAGAGAAAAAGCCCTGTCTTGCTAACGGGCCTGATATAGGAATCGGAAGTAGCGCCAGGGATGTCCTGCCAGCTGTTTCCATTATCCGCACTGCTCTGCCACTGTAGCCTGGGATTCTGATAAAGCACGGAATAGGTCGTCTTCAGCATGAAAGGCCTTACATCTGGCCCGCATATCGTGGTATCCCTATTGGAAAAGCCGTCGATACCTGCGTCTATTTTCGGCCCGCAGGGCCTGAACATGATGTCGTCCAAAGCCAGGTCATTACCGCAGCCACCGGGAGCATTGTTCGTGATCCGTATCACTACCTTGGTCACGTTCGAGGGTGTTGTTAGGAAAGTCCCGTATTGGACCCATTCTGGCCCGCTCTTAGAGTTTATTTTACCGGTATTGTAGGTGACGAGTGTTGTTCCCGAGGTGGTTTCAATGGTAAATGTGAGGTCGGGGTCTATCGGGTTGCTGCCGCAGGAACTTTGTTTGATGACATTCATAATATAAGCGGAAAATTCGTAGGTGGTACCACCACACAGTGAAGACACGGTATCTACATAAAAAACGCCTGGTGTGTAAGAAGCGTTGACGAGCATGAAATATCCATTATTGTCGGCCATGGTATGGTCCTGCGGAACATTGTGCCAGGTTGAGCTAAAACAGGAATTGGTTGTAGTAACGATGGTGTAGCTTCCATCTGAAGGGCAAGGCTGCCCCACGTAGTTGTAATTTGTTTTTCCCGGAGGGAGGGCCGGACCTTGCGTGGAGCCTCCTCCAAAGGTGATCAGAGCAACCGGATCACCTAAACTGCCTGAACAGAGCTGGGATTTGGCGATCGTGGAATATAGAATCCCCACCATCAAAATCAAAAGGGATCGCATAAATCAAATATACACAATGGTTAAGAGCAATTATCTTTGCGGTTCAACTCAAACTATATGCCGTTGATCCCCCGGATAGAGGAAACCGTACGATATATACAAAGCATCTGCAAACATACTCCGGAAGTGGGAGTGATCCTGGGCAGTGGTCTTGGAAATTTCAGCAAGGAGATTGAAGTGGAAATAGAGATCCCGTATACGGATATCCCGCATTTTCCGGTATCAACCGTAAAAGGACACCAGGGAAAGCTGGTGTTTGGAATGATGGAAGGGAAGATGATCGTGGCCATGGCCGGGAGATTTCATTTTTACGAAGGCTATTCTACCGACGAAGTGGTATTCCCGATTCGGGTGATGAAATTTCTCGGGATCCGGTTATTGATGATCTCCAATGCAGCCGGCGGGGTAAACCCATCCTATCATGTGGGCGACCTGATGATCATCCGCGACCATATCAGTTTTGCCACTCCCAACCCGCTGATTGGAAAAAATATCGACGAACTGGGACCCCGTTTCCCCGACATGAGCGAACCTTACAAAAAATCATATATCAGAACGGCCCGGGAAGTGGCCAAAGCCAGGGGAATTGCGGTTCATGAAGGGGTTTATTTTGCCGCGACAGGTCCTACGTTTGAGACCCGTGCCGAATACCTCATGATCCACCACATGGGTGGCGATGCTGTGGGTATGAGTACGGTGCAGGAGTGTATCATTGCCAATCACATGGGACTTCCCGTTTTTGCCATGAGCGTGATCACGGATATGGGGATCAGGGAAGAAGAAAATGTAATCACGCACGAAGAGGTGTTGGAAGCGGCAAAAGCTGCAGAACCCAAATTGACCGAGATCTTCCGCGGTATCATAGCTGCCTCGTGAATTACCATTTATTTAAGACTATGCCCGTCCTATTCAACTAATTTCGCTGCCTCATGCCGTTGAAAAAATCTACATGGTTGGTAGTCGCCCTCATCATTCTGGGGCTCGCTGCGCGGGCGCAGAATCCACTGATGAACCGGATACCGAGGGGCGTCGGTGGTGGCCAGGGTGGGGGCAGTGACTCTATCCAGTTTGAAAAAAGGAATTTTGCTGACGATTCAGTCACTATACGTTTTCGTTATCTGGATACGGCCCGTTTTTTCCCCATTGATTCATCGATACGCGATTACTTTGACAAAGTGCCGCTTTCTGCAGAACACGTTCACCTGGGGAATAATGGTACGGCCACCCGGTCTCTTTTGTTTACACCATATCTGAAAGCGGGGTGGGATGCAGGGTTCCATGCACTTGATGTGTATGCATTCAAATTGGATGATACCCGGTTCATGACCACCAACAAGCCGTTTACCAGACTCACCTATCTGCTCGGCAGCCAGTCCGAACAGCATATCGGAATACTGCATACCCAGAATATCACGCCCGACTGGAATGCAGGGCTGGAATACCGGCTGATCAACGCCCCAGGCTTCTACAATTCACAAAATACCAATCACAAGAATTTCAGGTTTAACTCCAACTATACATCAAAAGGCAGAAGGTACAATGCATTTCTGGTGGTCATCAGCAACAGCCTGCAGTCGTCTGAGAATGGCGGCATCGCCAGCGATACCTTCCTCATGAACAAAAACCGTGCTTATAACGACCTGTATAATATTCCCACCAACCTTGCAAAAGTGCCAAGTGTATCAAGGAACTTCTTTAACGTGGCGTTGAATACCGGTAACAAGTATACGAACACCACATTCCTGCTCAGGCAGCAGTATGATTTTGGGAGGAAAGACTCCACGGTGACAGACTCTACTGTGGTCAGGTTTTTCCTTCCCCGGCTGAGGTTGGAACATACGCTTAATTATACCGGTTCCAAATTCATGTTTCTTGATGTGCAGGCGTTGAACGACAGTGATTTTTTTAAACAGCATTACGGGCTCACCAATATCCCGGATACCGTTCTGTATGCGGACCGGTGGAGAATGCTTTCGAACGACTTTTCCATTCTCCAGTTTCCGGATGCCAGCAATCCGCTTCAGTTCCTTAAAGTGGGCGCCACCGTTGAGAATATCAGTGGTCGATTTAGTGCCGGGAAGGATGATTTCCTGAACCTGAGGCTTCATGGGGAGTACCGGAACAGGACCAAAAACCGTAAGTGGGACATGTTGCTTTATGGAGAGTTCTTTGCCTTGGGAAGATCAGTGGGTAACTATGATTTTCGGGCCAGCCTGAAATCTTACCTCGGAAAACGCTGGGGCTATCTTGAAGTGGGCGGTAGGAATGTTAATCGCGATCCTTCATACTTGTATCAGCGGCCTACCAGTTTCCCCATCCAGTTCAAGGCGGGTTTGAACGACGAGAATACTTTCCATCTGTTTGGCTCCGTGGTCAATCCCGCATTCAGGTTAAAACTGAGTGCCGATTATTTTTTGATGGGCAACTATGTGTACCTCAGCGAGTTTTATAAAGTCAACCAGAGTTCTACCATATTTAACCTGCTGAGGGTAGGTATGAACAAAGAGCTGCGGCTGAAGAAAAACTGGAAATGGTACCTCGACCTGTATTTTCAAACGGTAACGGGAAGTCCGCCCCTGAACGTACCGCTTGTGTATATCCGAAACCGTTTTGCCTATGAGGGGAGTGTTTTTCGCAACCTGGTTCTGTCGACGGGATTTGACATCCGGTATCATACGCCCTACAAATCAGTCAATTATTCACCTTTACTGGGTCAGTTCTTCTTCCAGGACCAGGAATCTATTGTGATCAGACCGGATATCGCTGCTTATGTAAATTTCCGGATCCGGAACTTCACGGGCTTCACCCGCCTTGAGAATCTTAACACTTTGACATTTAAAAATGGCTTTGGATTCAAAAATAACAACGTGGAAACCCCGTTATATGCTTATCCCGGTCTGTTATTCAGGATGGGGGTGGTTTGGGATCTGGTAAATTGATGAAACTGATAAATTAACGGTTTCGTTTTGCATTTGCCTCGATTGTTACTTAATTTTGCATATCGATAATGAAAAGATTCGTTGCCATATTGTTAGCGTTGATCTATATGACCACTACCAGTGGCATAGTGATCAGTACGCATTATTGCATGGGAGAAGTGTCCGATGTTGCCCTATGGCAGAAGGAAGCTGACACTTGTGGCACTTGCGGAATGGACAATGAGGGTTGTTGCCACGATGATCAGGACGTTATCAAACTTACAGATAACCATCATTTTTCTCAGCCATCATCAGAAGTACCTTCTTTTGAGCCATCATTATTTACCCACACATCTGCAGAGCAAAAGTTTATTGCCTTGCGTGCGAAGTCTGCAAGGGTCAATAATCACTCGCCGCCTCTAAGTTGCTCCAGGAATACCCTGTACTGCGTCTACAGAATTTGATTTAGGGATGTTCTTACGAACGGACCCGTTTTTTATTTACATCAAAAATCAAATCATGAAACCGAATATCATTTTAAGCATCGTTGCCCTTTTCCTGTTCACTGCAGTATCAGCCCAGAAAAAAGAAACCGTAAAAGTTTGGGGTAATTGTGGCATGTGCCAGAAAACTATCGAAACTGCCGCCAAATCTGCAGGAGCTTCCGAAGCACAGTGGAATACTGAATCAAAAGTATTGACCGTTGCTTACAAAGCAAAAAAGACAGACCTCACTAAGATAGAGCAGGCGATTGCCGCTGCCGGGTACGACACCCAGAATTTCACCGCGCCAGATGCAGCTTACCATGGCCTGCATGGCTGTTGCCAGTACGATCGCAAGGCCTCCGGAAAAACTGCTGACAAAATGGAATGTTGCAGTAATGGAAAATGTGATAAGGAGCATGGCGAGTGTGCCAATTGCGAGAAATGCAAAGCAGGTAATTGCGCAGACTGTTGTAAAGACGGCGTTTGCACTGCAGGTAAAGACTGTTGCAAGAAAGCTAAATAATTTACTTTTTTAGATTTAGTGGGGTGGTGTTATGCGCCACCCCTTAATATATTTTATGATGAAGAGAATTCTCATGATAATAATGGTATGCGCCTTGTCATTTTCTGCCGATGCTCAGATTAGTTCGGCGAAACTGCAGGCCAGCGGGCTTACCTGCGCCATGTGTGCCCGCGCTGTGTATAAGAACCTGGAAGCCCTTACGTTCGTAGAAAAGATAGATACAGACCTCAACGGTTCTTCCTTTCTGCTTGATTTCAAAGGGGAGACAACCGTTGATATAGACGCCATCAGGAAGAAAGTGGAGGATGCCGGCTTCAGTGTAGCGGTACTTGATCTCACTGGTTCATTCCAGGAGGTTACCGTGAAACCGGATCAGCACCTGACTTATGGCGGCAGCGTTTTCCATTTTGTAGGTGTGAAGGAACAGACCGTCCGGGGTGATAAAACTTTTCGGGTGATCGATAAGCATTTTACTTCGGCAAAGGAGCATAAAAAATTTCAGGGGATGACTTCCATGGAATGCTTCAAGACGGGGCTGGCTGCTGGTTGCTGCAAGAAGAACGGCGTTGAGCAGGTTTCCAGGATCTATCATGTAACGCTTTAACCATGAGGTTTTTCTTTACTTTACTGGGGCTTGCATGGCTGGTCAGCGCGGGGGCACAGGAGTTATATGTGTTTTCTGAACCGGCTTCCAATATGCCGGCCCGGGCTGCTGGTTTGAAGTATGCTGCAAAACTGTTGGATGGTGACCGTGGAAGAACAGAACAAAGGCATATGATAGAAATGCAACTCGGGCTTAGTAAGAAATGGATGACCCATGTCAGTACTTCCTTTTCGGATATGTACAGCAACGGGGTCAGGTGGGAATCGGCAAGGATCTATACCAAGTACAGGTTCATTTCCATTGACGATGTTCACCGTCATTTCCGGGCCGCGGCATTCGGAGAATTGTCGTACAGCGTAAACTACCCGATGTATGATGAGCTTTCGCTGGAGGGCGACCAGAGTGGTGCCAGGGCGGGGGTGATACTGACCCAGTTGTTGCACAAGCTGGCACTCTCATCCACATTGTCTTATACTGCATCGTTGCAAGACAGGATCCAGCACATCGGCATTCACAGCTACACTTATAACGCTCTCAACTACAGCCTTTCCGCAGGCTATCTCCTGTTTCCCAGAAAGTATAACGGATATGGGCAGACGAACTTTAACCTCTACCTGGAAATGCTGGGGAGCCGGGCGCTCGACAAGCAAGCCGGTTTTCTTGATCTGGCTCCTGCCGTGCAATTTATTTTTTCAAGCAACACCAAGCTAAATCTGGGCTACCGGTTCCAGGTCTCCGGTGACATGGAACGGATGGCGGAAAGCAGTTTTCTTATCAGTATAGAGCGTACCTTCCTGAATGCGCTCAAAAGTAAAAGCCCATGATCCCTGCATTGAGTTATATCAAAATGATGGTCAGATGGATGAGGCGTTTTTTCAGGAAGGACTGTTGCGCCTGACAGAATCCCAGGCGGCTTTTCTATCACCAGCCCTTGCGGGCCTTTCGGTTGCGCTCTACCTCCGGTATAAACACTGATCCGAATTTTTAGATCTTGAAAATATTTACTATGTTTGCCTAACATTAAATTTAGACAAGTCTAAAAATATGTTTAGGGTAGTCTTTTTTATATTGATTGTTAAGGTATTCTGTGTCGCCGGGTTTTCTCAGTCTCAGGCGTTGCGGTACACCGTGCCTGTGCCTGTAAAGGTTGATATGGTGCTGGTGCAAAAGCCCAGGCCTGCGAACGATATGAATACCTCTGTGTCTGGCGATACTTTGCAGGTTCCTTCAGCAGTCGATACCGTTCAAGTGCCGGGAGGAGACATCTCCCGAACTTCCACACCCGTTGATACCCTGCCGCAGTTCATCAATCCGGATATGGACGAGATCGTAATATCAGGCACATTGAAGCCGATGCGGAGATTGGAGAGCCCTGTTGCAGTAGAAGTGTATTCCTCCCAGTTTCTTAAAAAGAACCCCGTGCCCAGTATTTTCGAGGCCCTTCAAATGGTGAATGGCGTACGCCCCCAGTTGAACTGCAACGTTTGCAATACCGGCGATATCCATATCAATGGATTGGACGGTCCGTACACCATGGTTACTATCGATGGCATGCCTATCGTCAGTGGGCTTTCGACGGTGTATGGATTGTTTGGAATTCCTAACCAGATGATCGAGCGGGTCGAGATCGTAAAAGGTCCTGCTTCAGGGCTATATGGCTCTGAAGCGGTGGGTGGGCTGATCAACATCATTACCAAATCGCCACTGAAAGCACCGATCGTATCTGCCGATGTCATGGCTACCAGCTGGCAGGAATATCAGGCGGACCTATCTGCGTCATTTAAAGCTGGAAAGAAGGCTCATACCATGCTTGGCATACATCTGTATCAATATGATCATCCTGTTGATCATAATAACGATGGATTTACGGATATGACCCTTCAGAAAAGGTTGTCGTTATTCAATAAATGGACCCTGGCTCGCAAATATGACCGGGTTGCCGATATAGGCCTGAGGTTTTATAAGGAGAATAGATGGGGCGGTGAAATGAACTGGGACAAATCATTCAGGGGTGGCGACAGTCTATACGGTGAGAGTATTTACACCAACAGAACTGAATTCATTGGCAGGTATCAGCTTCCCATGGCTGAGAAGCTTCTTTTTTCATGGTCGTACACGCATCATAAACAGGATTCTTACTATGGCATTACACCGTTTATGGCGCTTCAGAAGATCGGCTTCGGCCAGCTCACCTGGGACAAGTTGCGGGGTGCCCATAACATGTTAGCGGGCATCGCCTTGAGGTACAATTTTATGGATGACAATACTTCGGCAACCACAGATCCGCAAACCGGTAATAATAAGCCAGACATCAATTGGCTTCCAGGTGTATTTCTGCAAGATGAGATCAAGGTCAGCGGCAAGCACGATCTGCTGCTGGGGCTCCGCTATGATCACCACCAGGAGCATGGACATATTTTTACCCCTCGCGTAGCTTGGAAATGGAAGGCCTTTAAAAATGGCATTCTAAGGCTAAACGCAGGAACCGGGTTCCGGGTGGTTAATATTTTTACAGAAGACCATGCCGCTCTGACAGGCGCGAGGACCATTGAAATCAGGGAGGAGATCAGGCCGGAAAAGAGTTACAATATCAACCTGAATTATCATCATCGGATCGTATCCGGTCATTCTTTCCTCACCATTGATGGCAGTGCCTGGTACACCCGATTTTCTAACCAGATCATACCTGATTATGACACGGATCCAAACAAGGTCATTTATCAAAATTTAAACGGACATTCCCTGTCGCGCGGCATAAGTCTTAACCTCGATTACAATTTCAATAACAGGTTCAAAGCAATGGCTGGCGCAACGGTACAGGACGTCTTCATTGTAAACGATAAGCAGGAGAGGCTCAGACCCGTGCTGGTGGAAAAGTGGAGCAGTGTCTGGAACATGTCGTACCACTTCCCTAAGGCAGGCTTGACCATCGACTACACGGGAAATGTATATGGGCCGATGCGCCTTCCCCTCGCCAGCCACCTCGATCCCCGCCCTGCTTATTCCCCTGTCTGGTCTATCCAGAACCTGCAGTTCAGTAAGAAAATCAAACACATCGAAATCTATGGCGGTATCAAGAACCTGCTGAACTGGACGCCGGATAGGAATGTGCCTTTCCTGATAGCAAGGTCTGATGATCCTTTCGATAAGCAAGTTCAATACGATGCTTCAGGAACGATCATAGCTACGCCGGATAATCCTTACGCTTTGAGTTTTGATCCCACCTATATGTATGCTCCCAACCAGGGACGCCGGTTATTCTTCGGACTGCGTTATACCCTGATGAAATAGGAATCATTGTCTTATTCTTATTACTGTTGTATATTTGATCAGTGGGCAGATTATTCACATATATTGCC
>Ga0164292_10002497_pt1 | contig 15007 bp, 12 predicted proteins | sample GEODES117metaG_FD_111486 | JGI IMG/M metagenome (GOLD analysis project Ga0164292, IMG submission 111486) | Eutrophic lake water microbial communities from Lake Mendota, Wisconsin, USA - GEODES117 metaG | ecosystem: Environmental > Aquatic > Freshwater > Lake | place: USA: Lake Mendota... | reverse complement strand
GCGAATTCGGGTCCACCGCCAAAGCCCCCCGCTGGGCGATTGCTTACAAATACGAATCCGAGCGCGCTGAAACAAAGCTCCTCGGCATCACCATTCAAGTCGGACGCACCGGAACCCTCACCCCTGTGGCAGAGCTCCAGCCCGTATTCGTATCTGGCAGCAAGGTCTCCCGTGCGACCCTCCATAACGAGGAGGAAATCCAACGTAAAGACATCCGTATCGGTGACACCGTCCTCATCGAGAAAGCCGGCGAAGTCATTCCAGCTGTCGTTGAGGTTAAAAAAGAACTCCGTAATGGCTCGGAGAGGGTCTTTGTGATGCCACAAAGATGTCCCTCCTGCGGCTCTGCTGTTTCAAAGCTTGGGGTTGCCTGGAAATGCACCAACCACTCCTGCGGGGCACAGGTGCGACGCGGCATCGAACACTTCGCATCCAAACAGGCGATGGATATTGAGGGACTCGGCGAGGCGCTAGTCGCCCAACTCGTCGAGGCCGGACTCCTCAAAGGCATCTCCGACATTTACACCCTCGACAGGAAATCCCTACTGAATCTCGAGCGCATGGGTGAGAAAAGCGCATCCAACTTTCTTGCAGCGATAGAGGAAAGCCGTTCCCGCCCTCTTTGGAGGTTGCTTAACGGCCTTGGCATCCCACACGTTGGTGTGACCTCCGCGCGCGACCTCGCAAACCGCTTTCATACCCTCGATGCCCTTGCATCAGCCACGGAGGAAACACTCCTCACCATCCACTCCATCGGCGATATCATGGCCACAGCCATTCACTCCTGGTTCGAGAGCCCGGAAAATCGCACTTTGATGGAATCCCTCCGCAACGCCGGTCTCAATTTTGGCGAGGCCGACAGCCCCTCTGCTCCCATCGATCAGCGCCTCCAAGGCAGCACTTGGGTACTCACAGGAACCCTGTCCATTTCGCGAGAGGAAGCCGCCGAAACCATCCGACGCCTCGGGGGCAAGGTGACCAGCAGCGTCAGCAAAAAGACCACCCACCTGCTGGCTGGGAATGACGCCGGCAGCAAGCTCGACAAGGCCCGCGAACTTGGAGTCCCGGTGCTGGACGAAGAGGCATTTCGCGCCCTTTGCGGATAGAAAATGAGCGCATCGCCGAACCTACTCCACCTCATCCTGCCGGTCTTTCTGGTCATCGCGTCCGGCTACGGGCTACGCCGTGCGGGTATTTTCACCGAGGACGGCGACCGTTCTTTGCTCGGCGTGCTGGTGAACTTGTTCGTCCCCTGCCTCGCTATGGATGTCATCATTGGCAATGAGGCTCTGGAGCGACCGGCGAACTGGATTTTCCCGCCGTTGTTCGGATTTCTTGTGCCCGCTCTGAGTTATCTGGTCTGCCTTGGGTGTGCCCGCCTGTTCTTTAGGGATGTCAAAAAGGCGCGCACTTTCGCATCCGTCGCAGGCCTTCAGAATTATGGCTACATTCCGCTGCCCATCTGCTTGGCACTGTTCGACCGCGATGTCGTGGGAGTGCTTTTGGCGTTCAACATGGGAGTGGATATCGCGATGTGGACACTCGGCGTCGCCCTCATGCCCGGTGGGCATGCACAAAGCGACTGGAAAAAAATCCTTCTTAGCCCGCCGATTGTGTCAGTCGCCGCAGGCATCGCCTTGAACGCCATGGGGGCTGTGCATTGGGTGCCGCAAGCTTTGGACGGAGCCTGGCACATGCTCGGACTCTGCGCTGTACCAGTCGGGCTCCTCGTAACCGGCGCCGTGCTTGCTGATCATATGCGGCCTGGGATGTTAAGAAGCGGATGGAATACAATCGGCCTCGCGATCGTGCTCCGCCTTGGTTTACTACCTGTATTGATTCTCGCTGCAGCCCTCTGGCTGCCACTCGATCCCGCCCTCCGCACCGTGCTGGTTGTGCAATCCGCCATGCCAAGTGCCATATTTCCAGTCGTGCTCGCCAAAATGCACAGCGGCGACATGCCCACCTCACTGCGAATCGTCCTTGGGACATCGCTCGCCAGCCTCGCCACCATTCCAGTCTGGCTTGGCTGGGCGATAAAATTTCTTCAATAAACGGACACCCGCCCCCGCTTAGCGAACCACTCGGAAGTGGCGCTGGCGGTATTTGACCCAGCAGAAACCAGCGAGCGCACCGCCAATGTGGGCACCGTTGCCGATGTCGTTGAAGAAGCCAGTCAGCAGAAAAATAAGCGAAAGCCCGACGACAATAATACCCAGCCACATCGCCTGCATGCGGACAGGAATAACAAAGAAGATAAGCGCGGTAATGGGCATGCGTGGATAAAGGGTGGAAAAGGCGGCGACCAGTCCACAAACCGCTCCCGAAGCTCCGATCAGGATTGGGCCAGGATTGATTATCAATTGTAAGACGCCGCCTGCGATGCCGCAGAGAAGGTAGAGAAAAACAAAATTTCGCGCTCCCAGAACGCGTTCGAGGACGTTTCCCGTGAACCAGAGCCCCATCATATTCAAGGCAAGGTGGAGAATTCCCGCGTGAAGGAACTGGTAAGTGACAAACTGCCAAAGCATCCCCTGTTGCAGTCCGGCACCACTCAAGCCGAGGAGCTGGTCAGCCAGAGCCTGCTGCCGCTGCGGCAGGATTTCGATAAAAACGAAGGCGAGGATATTCAGGCCGATGAGGGCCTTTACCGGGGTGAGTTGAATGTTTCGGTAGCGGTTGAACACGGGCGCAAAGTAGTCACCGCATGGAGGAATGTCCATACGCAGAGGGTGTGGGTCGCGTCAGCAACCACAAGCAAGAATTCCCATCGTGAGAGGATGTCGCGCATTTTCTGCTGGCGAGCGATAGGCAATCGTCATGGTTTGTGGGCAACAGAGTCGCATTACAAAATTTAGATGATCATTCAAATTTTTGAATTGGTTGGATTATTAAACCGGAGTTGAGCATTCCCTTGCAAAGCGGGCGTCGGGGCTTCAGTTTTTGCAATGTGAAACTCGTTTTATGCACGGCTGTGGCTTTTTTGTTAGCGATGCTTGGCTCGTCAAAGGCTGAAGTAGAGATTGTTTGCACCACTGGGATGGTGGCAGACCTTGTGCGCAAGGTGGGGGGCGAGCGCTTGAAGATAACGGTTCTGATTTCAGACGGCGTAGATCCACACCTTTACAAGCCAACACGTGATGATGTAGCGAAGTTGCTGAAGGCGGATGTCATTTTTTATAGCGGTCTGCACTTGGAGGGTCGAATGGAGGCAACTTTTGAAAAGATGCAGCAGCGCGGCAAGATAGTTTCTGCCGTAACATCTTCTATTCCGCCGGAAAAGCTCCTGAAGCAGGGCAGTGCGGAAGATCCGCATGTGTGGATGGATCCGCTCTTGTGGGCCGGGTGCATCGAGGCGGTTGAAACAACTCTGGCTCAGGCCGATCCCCAAGGCAGCGAGAGCTTCAAAGCGAATGCTGCCCGCTACAGGGCAGTGCTCGAAGCGCTTTCCGAGTGGATTCGATCTGCCATCGCAACAATCCCTGCCGAGAAGCGGGTACTCATCACCGCACACGATGCGTTTCAATACTTCGGACGGGCCACTGGCCTTCAGGTGCTGGGTTTGCAAGGGCTAAGCACTGAGTCTGAGGCAGGCGTGTCGGACATCAACCGAATCGTCGATGAGATCGTGAAACGCCAAATACCTGCTGTGTTTTTCGAGTCCACCCTCTCGGAAAAAAACATCCGCGCCGTCATCGAAGGCGCTGCCGCGCGAGGCCAAACTGTGAAACCGGGTGGGATGCTTTATTCCGACTCTCTGGGAGCAGCGGGAACGCCGGAGGCCACTTGCGAAGGGATGCTGATGCATAATACACGCACCATCACAAACGCCCTCGGTGGAAATACCCCATGAGCACGCATCCATTGGAAATCCGCTCGCTGAATGTCGCCTACCACCGCAAAATGGTCCTGTGGGATGCAGACTTGTGCATCCGCCCCAGTCGCTCGACGGCTATTGTGGGCCCGAACGGCGCGGGAAAAAGCACATTGCTCAAAGCCGCCCTCGGCCTCATTCCCGCCGCATCTGGGGAGGTTCTTTTCTATGGTGAGCCTCTGAAAAAAGTCCGCTCGCGTGTGGCTTATGTGCCGCAGCGCGAGAGTGTGGACTGGGATTTCCCTGTAAGCGCGAGGGATGTCGTGGCGATGGGGCTCTATAAGAAAATCGGTTGGTGCCTGCCGGTTCGCGCCTGCCACAGGCGCATGGCAGATGAGGCACTCGCAGATGTCGGCCTAGCGGATTTTGCCGGACGCCAGATCAGCCAGCTTTCGGGAGGTCAGCAGCAACGGGTTTTTCTGGCCCGTGCCCTGGCACAAAAGGCTGAACTGCACTTGATGGACGAACCATTGGCCAGTGTGGATGCGGCAACCGAACAGGCGATTCTCACCTTACTAAGACGCCTCAAGGATCAAGGAGGCACAGTTGTATGCGTGCACCGCGATCTCGATACCGTTGCCGAGTATTTCGATGATGTCGTTCTTTTAAACATGCGGGTGGTGGCGCAGGGACCGGCCTCCGAAGTGCTCACACCAGACAATCTCCGCAAAACCTATGGCGCTCGGCTGACTCTTCTGGATGAGGCTGTGGTCGATCTCTCCCGCCCAGGAGCGCCTAGAGAGTCCTGATGATGGAATCATTCTGGCGTGTCCTTTTGCTTCAAGATCACAATACGCGCGTTGTTATCGCTGGCGCGTGCCTTTTCGGAGCCGCAGCGGGACTTGCGGGGACTTTTCTACTTCTTCGCAAGCGTTCTTTGCTCGGCGATACCCTCGGCCACGCCACCTTGCCAGGCATCACTCTTGCCTTCCTGCTGGCCGGGACATTCGGAATTTCTCCGAGATCCTTTCTCTGGCTCGCTCTTGGCGCCACGATTTCCGGCGTAGCTGGAATGGGGGCCGTCCTACTCATTCGAAAAACGAGCCGACTGAAGGATGATGCCGCTCTTGCGATTGTGCTGAGTGTTTTTTTTGGAGCAGGTATTGCCATGCTCAGCGCCATTCAGCAGCTACCGGGAGGGCAGGCGGCAGGGTTGGAGCGCTTGATTTATGGGAATCCCGCATCGATGACGTCGGGCGATGCCTGGTTCGTGCTACTGGCGTCGCTATTGGTGGCTGGGGTCTGCGGATTTCTCTTCAAGGAATTCACGCTTCTTTGCTTCGACGAATCCTACGCTCTCACCGCAGGTTGGCCAGTGCGCCCCCTCGATGCACTCCTAATGGGTTTGGTTGTGTTAGTAACCATTGTAGGGCTTCAAACAGTCGGCATCCTTCTTGTTGTCGCACTTCTTGTGATTCCGCCGGCCGCAGCCCGTTTCTGGAGCGACGACCTTCGGGCCATGGCCCTTGTTTCAGCAGGCGCTGGTGGACTTAGCTCGTTGGTGGGAGTCGTGGCGAGCGCGCTTTTGCCAGGCCTGCCGACAGGGGCTCTGATCGTGCTCTCGGCCGCTCTGTTTTTTGGCCTGAGCCTGCTCGCCGGAAAAAAACGGGGGCTTGTCATCCGGCATTTGCTCGAAAGAGAGGCGGGGCGGAGGTTGCGGCGCGAGCATGTATTGCGTGCGATTTTTGAGTGTGCCGAGGACGGGCAACAGGTTGTGACCCTGGAACAGGTTCTTGCGAAGCGCCCATGGAAAAAAAATGAACTACGCTCCGAGATCAGCCAACTGACAGATAACGGCCTTCTTACCACCGAACCGACTGGCGCCAGTTTTCAATTGAACGGCCGTGGGGACAGCGAAGCGCGGAGGTTGGTTCGAAACCACCGGCTCTGGGAAATCTATCTCCTCAACCACGCGGATGTCGCACCGTCTCGAGTGGATCGCGATGCCGACCTGATTGAGCATGTGCTGGATCAGCGACTGGTTGATGAATTGGAGGATCTGCTCGATGAAAAGGGGCGCGAGCGTCTTGTGCCAGGTAACCCTGAAAAAAAACTGTGATGATCTGGACTGAACTCGACACGTGGATTGTTGTCACCGGTGCATTGACCGCCATGGCCTGCGCCGTGCCCGGTGTTTTTCTAATACTTAACAAACAAAGCATGCTCGGCGACGCCATCAGCCACGCAGTACTGCCTGGCTTAGCGATCGGGTTTCTCGTTTCCGGCACGCGCGATCCGCTTCCGATGATCATTGGAGCACTCCTTGCGGGACTTTTTACGGGCGTAGTGAGTGGACTTATCGAGCGCCGTGGGCGTGTTGAAACTGGGGCCTCGCTTGGAGTTGTTTTTTGCAGCCTCTTCGCGCTGGGGCTCATTTTGATTCGTATCGCGGCGGATCAGGTCGATCTCGATCCCGGATGCGTACTGTACGGAACACTCGAACTCGCGGTCGTTGACTCTGCCAATGTGCCACGTATTGTCTGGCGATCTGGCGCCATCCTTATTCTCAATTTGACTCTTGCGACGGTCTTCTTTAAAGAACTCCAACTTGCGGCTTTCGACCCCCGTTTTGCTAAGGCGAGCGGAATTCCATCAGGCTGGATTCAGCAAGGACTCACAATAATAACCGCGCTAACAACAGTCGTGGCTTTTGAAAGTGTTGGAAGCATTCTGGTCATCGCCATGCTGATCGTGCCGGCGGCCACAGCCATGTTGCTTAGCCGAAGAGTGTCAGGGGTTCTCTCTTGGAGCCTCACGATCGCTCTTTTCAGCGCTGTGTTTGGACACCTAATGGCTATTTCCATTGGGCCGACTTGGCTTGGGTGGCTAACAGGCCGCCAAGATCTGGGATCCTTGAGTTCTGCAGGGATGATGGCAGCAAGCGCGGGGGGAATTTTTTTTACCCTCCTTACTGTTTCCAACCTTGTTCAAAAATTCCTACCCACCTTGCAGAGACGCGATTTGTGAAGTTTGAGCAAAGGCTTTTTCTTCCCCGCTCGGGCAAATCTGGTTAGACTTTCAGGTCTGATGATCAAGGTCGAAAAACTCACAAAGCGCTTCGGGGGATTTACCGCTGTGAATAGCATCGATTTTGAGGTGCACAAAGGCGAGATCGTAGGATTTCTCGGACCAAACGGTGCGGGCAAAAGCACTACGATGAGAATGCTTTCAGGCTTCCTTCCTCCGACATCCGGCAAGGCGGTGGTGGCTGGATTCGATGTTTTTGCGGATTCTTTACGCGCCCGTGAACACATCGGCTATATGCCGGAAAATGTTCCTCTTTACACCGATATGCGGGTGAATGAGTTCCTCCGCTACCGCGCAGCCTTGAAGGGCGTTGCTCGACGCCGTCTCAAGGAACGCGTGGGCGATGTCCTAGAGCTCTGTGGACTCGAGGATGTTGAGAAAAAACTAATTGGCAACCTCTCCAAAGGTTATCGTCAACGCGTGGGCTTGGCAGATGCGATGAGCCACGAGCCTGATCTCCTGATCCTCGACGAGCCAACGATTGGATTAGACCCGAATCAAATCCGCCTTGTTCGCGAGCTTATCAACAATTTGCGCCGGCACCATACCATCCTCCTCTCGACGCATATTTTACCAGAGGTAGAAGTGCTCTGCTCCAGAGTTATCATCATCAACAAAGGCCGCATTGAAGCGCTCGACACTCCTCAAAATCTCCGCGACCACCTCAGCCAGGCAGGACACATTGTTTTTGACGCTATCGTGCCCGATGCTGCTGCGGCGGCCTCCGCCCTCCGCTCATTGGAATCCGTTCAAAGCGTTTCGTACCGAGCGGATGGCGATTGGACTGTCTTCACGATCAATGCGGTGCTGGGCAATGATCCCAGGGAATTGCTCTATCGGCATGCTGTGGATAATAAATGGAGGGTCCGCGAAATCAGTCGCCCGCCGGTTTCCCTAGAGCAGATTTTTGCCGAAGTCACAGGAGGAGAGGAAAGCTGAGAACATGAGGAAGTTTTTAATTTTATTCGGCCGCGAAGTCTCCAGCGCCTTTCACCAACCGCTGGCCTACGTCGTGCTGTTTTTCTTCCTAATCGTCACAGGGTTCAACTTTCAAGCAGGAGTCACCCTTCTAAACACCGGCCCAGGAACAGTAACTATTGTTCAGGCCTTTTTCAACACCGTATATTTCTGGTTCCCCTTCGTACTCGTTTTTCCGCTTATCACAATGCGAGTCTTCGCCGAAGAAGCAAAAATGGGAACAATCGAAACGCTGATGACTGCTCCGGTGAAGGATACACAAGTCGTACTGTCTAAATACGCCGGGTGTTTATTTTTTTACATCACTCTCTGGTCACCCAGCCTCATTTACTTCGTGGTTTTCCAAGAGATCACCGGAGTGAAGGCTGCCGAAGCCGTTGGAAGCTATGTGGGAGCCTATAGCATGCTTCTTCTCATGGGACTTCTTTTCACAGCTATCGGGTGCTTGGCCTCAGCGCTCACAGATAACCAGATCGTCGCTGCCATCATCTCCTTCGCAGCGATTCTGGGGTTCTTTTTTCTGGGGCTTCTTTCTTTCATTCTGCCCTCCACTGGTACCTTCTTGCGGGAGTTAACCTATTACCTTTCGCCAGTTGAACACATGATGAATTTTTCGCAGGGGCTTTTCGACACACGACCGGTGGTCTTTTACACTAGTTCGACCCTTCTTGTCCTATTCGCGACATTCCACATTTTTCAATATCGTCGATGGAAATCATGAGGCCACCCCGCACTGGAATCAAAGTCAGCATCGGCCTGCAAATCACCTCCATGATTGTTATCTATGCGTTGGCGAACTACCTCGGCTTCGTGCACTACGAGCGCCGCGATTTCTCGCGTTCGCAAAAGTTTTCGCTCTCTGGCCAGACACGCTCGGTGCTAAAAGAGTTTAAGAAACCACTCGAGGTCATCATTGTTACCTCACCCACATTTCTCTCACCGGTGAGCCAGATTTTAGGGGACTTGCGAAGTCTCATGAATGAGGTTCTCTTCAATAAGCGTGAAGGCCTTCGGGTAGAGTATGTCGATCCGACACGGAATCTTTCGCGCATTCAGGATTTGCAGTCGAAATATAAGCTCACCAGCTTGGACAACCTCATCATCTTCGACTACGAAGGTCGCCACCGCATTGTAAACATTGCTGAGATGGGCGAATTCGACCTCACTCCCCTCACCCAAGGAGAACAACCCGTTCTACTCGCTTTCCGTGGCGAGCAAGTGCTCACCAGTGCGCTTTTGTCCATTCTCAAGCCTGATTCAGAAACCGTGTATTTTCTAACGGGACACGGAGAGCCTTCTCCAGAACAGGATCTTTCGAGTCTCGTCGAGGCCATCAACCAGCAGAATGCGGTCGTCAAAGGCATCTCACTGTCATCCACCGATGTAATACCGCCAGATGCCTCCGCCCTGGTTCTTGCTGCACCGAAAGCGGACCTCGAGGAGCGTGAAGCCGCCGTCATTGGCTCTTGGCTACGGAAGGGCGGTAAAATGCTCGTACTCCTTGATCCCAACAGCTCCACACCGCGCCTTCATTCTTTACTTGCGAGCACGGGCATCATCCCTCGCGACGACCGTGTCCTGCGATTGATCCAGCTCCCACTGGCCACCGGCATCCTGCGCGATGTGACGGCCCGTGTTTTGCCGAGTGCCGAGGTAACCCGCCGTCTGGAGGGAATGAACATCCTTTTTCCCGGAGCCACCCAGTCCCTCGCTTTCGACCAAGCCCTCGCCCAAAACGAAAAAATCCGCATCCGGCCACTTGTCGAGGCCGCCGAGGAGTTCTGGGGAGAGACCGCCTATCTGCCGAATCAACCCGGTGGCGTGGCCTATCAGGACGGCATTGACCACGGCCAACCACTCGCCATCGCAGCCTCTGCCGACCGAGATGCCCTTGAAAACGACCGGGTTGGCGTTCAAAGCTCCCGGCTCATCGTCATAGGATCATCCCAATTTGCTTTCAACAGCGGCCTGAGCCGTCCAGGCCTAGACCTTCTCGTGGGCTGTGTGAATTCACTCATCGACCGTGGCAGCGTCAGCGGCATCACTCCAAAAAACGCGACGCGCTTTTCGCTTCAGCTCACCGACCTTCAGATGTCGCGGCTCGCCCTGCTCGTTGTTGTCGGTATCCCAGCACTGGCTGCCGCTCTTGGGGTCGTCGTGTGGTTAAAGCGCCGCTCATGAACCGTCTCTCCACAATTCTTCTGCTGCTCATTGCCATAGGCCTTGCGGTATTTGTGGGAACGACGCACCGCTGGCGTTTTTCCACCGAGCGCATCATTCAGTCTGGAGCAGCATTGTTTCAATTCGACCCGGATGAAATCTCCGGCATCAGCATCAAAAACGGCGATCAATCCTTCCGCATCCAACGCTCTGACGATGGATGGCAACTTACGAAGGGTCTTGAGGACTCAGCCTCACCCGAAGCCGTGAACACCCTCATCCAAACAGCTCTACAAACTCCAGTTCTCGACCGCATCGATGCTACGGAAATCCGTGATGATAAAAACCTTTCAGGATACGGCGTGCTCAAAAGCAGCCTGCAAATCGACTTCAAAGGCGACAAACCGCCCTCACTGCTCATCGGGAAAACAAGCCCAGATGGAAGTCGCCAGTATGTCTCCTTTGAGAATTCCAAAACCGTTTATTTGATCCCAAAAGACATCGTCCGGCTCATCACGCTGCCTAGTGAAAAATACCGAGACCAGCGTCTCTTGCCGATTGATCCTGATCGGCTCGATCGCGTTATTTTCCGAAGGGGCAACTCCAACCTTGAGCTGCAGCGGGACGCCTCGGGCTGGAAAATCCTCCGTCCCATGAACGCACCTGCCGATGACTCTGCCGTGGAAGATCTACTTTCGAAAATCCACGCCCTCAGGCTCGAAAGTTTCGATTCTGAAAAAAAAACCACGTCGACGAGTGACTCCCGCCTTGACTCCTCTGCGGAGGTTCAGTTTTTCACTAACGCCAGTGAGGATCCCTACTCGATACGGATTGCGCCTCGTGAGACAGACGGTTCTGCGACAGCCTATTTAGATACCAGAAAGACAAGCGGCACAGTTTCCGGCAACGCAACCAAGCTTTTTTCTCCCGACATCGAAACCCTCCGCGACACTGCGCTGTTACGTATCAATCTCGACTTGGTCGATATCATACGAATCGAAAATAACGACTCAAAACGGGACCTCACACGTACGCGTGAAGGTTGGTCCGATAACGCTCAAAGCGTCCAAGACATAGCAGCAAACCTCGCTCAGACGAAAGTCACAGTTCGCCTGCCCGCCACTCCCTCGGAGATTAAAAACTGCGGACTGGATAGTCCGAGGAAACGAATATTCTTTCTGTCCGTGCTATCAGAGAACACACCAGAAATCAGCGCAGGCGAACATTTGGTAGCCAGTGTTGCGATTGGAACGCCACTGGCTGATGGGCGCCTACCCGTTCATGTCGAGGGAACGCCGGAAATCCGCCTTGTGGCGGAGTCTTTGCTAGATTTGCTGCCTTAAGTTTTGATCTCCGCAGCCGCCGAGGCATCCGCCAGAATAGTGGCATTGGCCTGCGCTATAGGACCAGCGGGAATTCCAACATCGCCCGCGAGGAGACGTGGAAGCATAGGAGACTTCTCAGCGCCGGTTACCACCCAAAGGACATGGCGACTTCGGTTAAGGATGGGATAAGTGAGCGTCATACGGCGACGATTTTGATAGAGTCCTGTAAGAGCCACTTCGGCGTCTTGCACCTCACAGACGGGATCGTCGGGGATAAGTGATGCGGTATGACCATCTGCACCCAAGCCAAGATGAGCAAGGTCGATGACAGCTGGAGTGCCACAAATGCGATTTAGCAAGGCCGTGTAGTCGAAACAGGCCTGATTCAAATCCACAGCCTCCACCGGCATGGCATGGATTTGATTTTCGGGAATCGGGGCATGGGAGAGAAGACTCTCGCGCAGTTGGGTGAGGTTGCGGTCCTTGTCCCCCGCTGGAGCGATTCGTTCGTCCACTTGCACGACATGCACATTTGCCCAGGGCATCTGCTCGTTGGCGAGGGCGCGGAGCATTTGCCACGGGGTGCGACCCCCGCTCACAGCCAACACAAAACTTCCACGAGCCGCAACGGCAGCGCGGGCGTCGGATGCGATGATTTGAGCGGCGCGGGCGGCAACGGCGTCGGATGTGCTGAGAATTTCCATGTTCATAAGTCCAGTGCAGAGCCTACCGTCGTTTTCAAAAAACGACAACGCCGTCGTGACTTTCTGCTTTTGATTGCGGCGACTCGCACGAAAGGGCAGGTTGTCGGAATGTCATTTCAAAATCTCGGGCTCCCGGAGCCAGTTCTACACGGAGCGCAACGCATGGGTTACTCGGATGCCACGCCCATTCAGCTCCGTGCTATTCCAGTGATTCTCTCCGGCCGCGACCTCGTGGCTTCGGCTCAAACTGGCACCGGCAAGACGGCAGCTTTTGCTTTGCCCGTGCTTGCAAAGCTCGATCATCCCGAGCCACGCATTCGCTGTCTTGTGCTCGAGCCCACGCGCGAGTTGGCGATGCAGGTCGAAACGGCCTTCCGCGACTACATGCGCTTCATGCACACCGAGGTCACACTCATCCATGGTGGCGTGGGCTATGGTAAACAACGGGACGACCTGAAGCGGCATTGCGATGTCGTTGTAGCAACGCCCGGCCGCTTGCTCGACCATATGCAGCAAGGATTGGTTGATTTAAGCTCACTTCAATTTCTCATCCTCGACGAAGTGGATCGCATGCTCGACATGGGATTCCTGCCTGATGTGCGCCGCATTGTGGAACAATGTCCCAAGGAAAGGCAGACCCTGCTTTTTTCGGCAACGATCCCGGAGGAGATCCAACGACTCTCAGCCTGGTGCCTGAAAGACCCCGAACGTATTGAAATCGGGGCGCGCCGCTCACCCGCCGAAACGGTTTCGCATGCTCTCTACCCTGTAGCGGCGGATCAAAAATTCGACCTGCTTCTTACACTGCTTGAGCGCACCAACTACGACAGCGTTTTGATTTTCAGCCGCACCAAAGACGGAGCCGACCGCATCTCCAGACAGCTTAAAAAAAACAACCACTCTGTTGCGACACTCCACTCAAACCGCACTCAGACTGAGCGTGTTGATGCTCTCGAGGGGTTTAAAGGCGGACGCTATGAAGTCATGGTCGCCACAGACATCGCCGCTCGCGGCATCGATATTGCCGGCGTGAGCCATGTCATCAACTACGATGTCCCTCAGCACCCCGAGGACTATGTGCACCGCATTGGACGCACCGGGCGAGCCCAAACAGTTGGCGAGGCTTTCACGATCATGACGGCCGAGGAATTGCCACATGTGCTCGATATCGAGCGTTTCATCGGACAAAAACTGCCCCGTCTCAAGATTGAGAACTTCACCTATGTCTACACAGCCCTTTTTAATGAAGAGAGCGTCCTTTCTTCACTCAAGGGCGCCAAGGGTGTGAGGACACACAAGGGCATGCGCTTTGGGGCGAAAAGGAAGCGCTGATCGCGCGAGGGATTTCTTCGCCAGATCGAGGATTTTTTCCGGCGTGAATCCCTCGGCTCGTAGATCACCCAGGCTTAATCCGCCTGTTCGTTTGGCAAGCCGGCGCCCCTCGGAATCGCAGACGAGCGGGCAGTGGAACCATGCGGGATGCGAGGCGCCAAGTGCACGGTAGATGAGGATTTGCCTAGCGGTTGATGTAAGCAGATCCGCACCGCGCACGACTTCGGTGATGCCCATGGCCATGTCATCGACCACCACGGCAAGCTCGTAGGCCGGTATGTCGTTACGGTTCCAAACAAGAAAATCTCCGAAATCACGCAGGGTTTTTTTTTCAATAGGACCGAAATTTTGATCCATAAAGGAAATGGATACCCCATCAGGAACCTTGAAGCGCCAGTTCACACCAGCGGGTTCATTGTAGGATTCAGCCTCCCGAGGATCAGCACGCCATTCCAACGGGAAGACAGGTTCCTCCTCATGAGGGGCGAGGGATGATATTTCGCGGCGCGATCGGTGACACGGGTAGATAAATCCCGCCTCTTTCAGCCTGCGCCAAGCATTTAGATAAAAGTGGCGGCGCTTACTTTGAAAGATGGCTTCTCCGCTCCACTCAAGTCCCATCCAGCGCAGGTCCTCCATCGCAGCGCTTGCGAACTCTTGTGAGCACCGGTGCGGATCAAGGTCCTCCATGCGAAGAAGAATCCGTCCATCGGCTTGAGAGGCGCGAGAATGGGCTATGGAAAAAGTCAATGCATGCCCAAGATGTAAATAACCTGTGGGTGTGGGAGCAAGGCGACCGAGATATTTCATATGTGCGATGAAGAAGAGACATTCGGGATGCCAGGTTAATAGTGCAAAGAATTCGAAACCTTAATACTAAGAAAAATATGCACCTCCTCATCACAGAAACCGTGCGAGGCCGCAAGGCCGCTTTTGCACTTGAGAAGGAATATATTGCGCTGTTCGAGTCCCTCCCGAACGCGAATGTATTCTTCTCGCCAGAGTGGGTTTATTCATGGCTCTTGAGTCTTGGGCGCAAATACGAAGTGTGTTTCATTACCTGCCGCGATAAGGGTCGATTGGTTGGCGTGTGGCCATTTTTTGAGCACCGTATTCCTGTCCTGGGAACCTCGCTTCTGCCTGTGGGGGCACAAGCGGCGGATCTTTTCGATCCCGTGGCGAGGGAGGATGCCTTGGCACCGATGGTTGAGGCTTTGTGCACGCTTTGCCAAGAGTATGCCTTTGCCTGGATGCCGCTGTTGTCGCTCCAATTCGCCGAAAATTTCCTACAGCCAGGGGTAAAACCCGTTACAGCGCGCCACTTTCTTCGCAAGCGCACAGAACGCTTTCTGGTCGAGTTGGACAGGTTCAAAAGTTTCGAGGATTTCATGCAAATGGTCTTCGGCCCGAAAACCCGCCAGAGTCTTCGCCGGAAATATCGTCGCCTTGCGGATAGGGGCGATGTGCGCTTACAAAGCTTGGAATCGCCTGAGGATATCTCGCCTTGGATCTCAAAAGCCATGGAGCTCGAAAAAGTAAGCTGGAAAGGCAAAGAGGGCCTTGGGGCTTTCAAGCGCGCGACGCACCGTGCTTTCTACCAACTACTT
>Ga0164292_10002495_pt1 | contig 15009 bp, 10 predicted proteins | sample GEODES117metaG_FD_111486 | JGI IMG/M metagenome (GOLD analysis project Ga0164292, IMG submission 111486) | Eutrophic lake water microbial communities from Lake Mendota, Wisconsin, USA - GEODES117 metaG | ecosystem: Environmental > Aquatic > Freshwater > Lake | place: USA: Lake Mendota... | reverse complement strand
TCTTCTCTATACGACCGCCTCCTCCTCCCCCGCCTGATCGACTGCGCCTGCGGTCTGCGGGTGGTGGATCGCCAACGGGCGAAGGTGGTGCCGCGCGCGCGGGGGCGGGTGCTCGAGATCGGCGTCGGCACGGGCCTGAACCTGCCGCACTACGACCGCAGCCGCGAGGCGGGCCTGCCCGTGACGCTGCTGCCGCTCTCCGCCGAGACCCTGCCCGCGCCCGATGAGAGCTTCGACAGCATCGTGTGCACCTATTCTTTGTGCACGATCCCCGACCCCGCTGCTACCGAAGTAGGGGGGGGCTTCGGGGGGCACGCGTCAACGCGCGGCGAGCCATCATGAGGAGAATAAGCGCCCCAAATACGGCCAGAGTTCCGGTGGATGCGAGCGACCACGACAGAGCTTTCCCGCCTGAGAACACGAAGTCGCTCCCGAGCGCAACGACCGTCGAGCCTAAGGTCGCCCCAATCATGCTGGTTACGAACAAGGACGCGGCGGCAACTTGCGCACGCATGCCTTCAGGAGCGATCCCCTGCATTGCCACTGGCCCGAGCGTACCGATGAATCCGCCTGCTACGTTTACGGCGACGTAGCTAGCAATCGCGCCGCTCGATCCGCCATGCATCAGGCCCAATGCATAGATCACAATGTTGCCCAGGATCGCGACAGACATCAACATGACGCTTGAGTTGTGTCGACCGCGCCGTTGGAGCCAGTCGGCTAGCCAGCCGGCGATGAGCGCCGCCGGCACCCCAACAACCATGGTGAGTACCCCGAGCGTAACGCCAACCTTAGCGACCGCCCATCCGTGCTCCCGAACCAGCAGCGCTGGAATCCACGAATAAGCACCGTACGCCCATAGGTGGCTGAGAGCTACAGCACCGATCAATGCCGGCAGACCCGGGATCCGAAGAACGTCTGCATACGACGGAGCGCGAGAGGTCCTGGAGTGCGCCGACGGTTGGTCGACCGGCTTGGGTCGCGGGTCCGCGATCGTGAGCAACGGGACTATCCAGACGAGCGTGAGCAGGCCAACCAGCACGAGAGCGGACTGCCAGACCGCCATGGTTCCCACGCCAGGTATGCTGACTTCGCCGATGCTGTCCAGCCAGCCAACGATTGCGCCGCCCAGAAGCAGTGCGGCGCCGAGTCCGAAGAACGCCCCGAGTTGAAACACGCTCATCGCACGGGCGACCTGCCCGGGCGGGAACGAAGAGGCAATGATCGCGTGGCTCGCCGGAGTCAAAGCGGCTTCCCCTACGCCCACACCCATCCTCGCTACGAACAGCACGCCGAAGGTGCGGCTTAGTCCGCACGAAATTGTCATCAATGACCATGTGACGACACCCGCGATGATGACCTTCTTCCGTGACCATCTGTCAGCGAGGCGCCCGAGTGGCAGGCCGCCGACCGCGTACGCAACGCCGAACGCGGCCCCCGTCAGCAGGCCGAGTTCGGTATCGGAGATTTGAAGGTCGCCCTTTATAGGTTCCACGAGCAGCGTCAGAACATGACGATCGATGATGGAAAGCAAATACGCGATCGTCAGAACCGCGACAGTCCACCAGCGCTGCAGCGCACCGAGTTTTGTCTGCTGGATCTCGGTCATGCGCAAACCCTGCCGTGGAATTAGGGGGAACGCTCGAACTTCCGATCCCTGCACCCCGGAACGAAGGGGAAAGGGCTGCTGCCGCGACGCACCGGGCTTGGAATATTGGGGCTTGTGCGCCGCCGCAGCCCGAGAGCCGTCCCGCGCGCTCTGCGCCAGCGCACTGCGACCAGTGATACCAGCCTCGCGCACAATAAACTATTAGACTTTCGCAATGCAACTGACTACAGTCGAAATAAGCAGCAGATTTGAGACATTCTGACAATAAAAATTTCTAATGTTCGTTAGCGCAAGTTTTACTGCTATGCAGGGCGCTGTCGGACGGCCGGTTCACTAAATACTTGGGAGGGCGCATGGCTAGTTGCACTACATCACCGGAGTCGGTGTACTCACGATCGTCGAAGGTTCTCTTGATTGTGGCGCTGAGTGCCGCAGGTCTCCTGTCGACGCGGATCGGCTGGGCGCAGTCGGCCGCCGCCTCGGGGATGGGGGCGCTCGAGGAAGTGGTCGTTACGGCCCAGAGAAGGGCCGAGACGCTACAAACCGTCCCGTTGGCCGTCGCAGTGTTCACCGGAGAATCGCTTCGCCAGCAGGGCCTGCTCGATCTGAAGAGCCTGTCGGAACTGACGCCTGGCCTGTTCATGGGTGAGCAGAAGCCGGGCCAGGCCCAGTGGTTCATTCGTGGCGTCGGGTCGAACGACGACGGCGCTACCTCAGACCAGTCGGTGCCGTTGTTTATCGATGAACAGTACATCCCGCGCACGGCCGGCCAGGTCGTGGATCTTTTTGACCTCGAGCGGGTCGAGGTGTTGCGCGGGCCACAGGGGACACTTTTCGGAAGGAATGCCGCGGGCGGAGCGATTCATTTGATTACCAAGAAGCCTTCCGAGACGCCCGAAGCCCGGATTGAGGCGACCTATGGGAATCTCAACGCCGTCAACCTACAAGGCTTCGTGAGCGGACCGATTTCGGGGCGGCTCCTCGGCAAGCTCTCGGTTTCGAGCCGAAGGCGAGATGGTTACATGGAATCCGTGATGGCGGAATATCCGAACATCGCCTCGAACGTAAACCTCGCGAACCTGCGCGACGCGAGGTTCCTGAATATAAACAGCGACAGCATTCGTGGCGCTGTCCGCTACCTGGCCAGCGAGAATCTCGAGATCAATGTCTCGGCCAGCTACTCAGCCCGGCAAGAGAGCGGCACCATGCGGTATTTCACGCCCGGCCCAGGGAATGGAGGAAGTTTCTACAGCACGGATTCGCGCCTCGTCCCGGATTACGCGAACAACATCCGGAAGACCGTCATGGACGACCCAGGCGTTGCCATCATCGGCAACAGGTTGGGATCGCTTCGGGTGGACTACCGCTTGCCGTTCGGTGCGATGCTCACGTCGCTGACGACGTACCAAGAGGGCGAGATCAGTCAGGACGACGTACTGGCTACGCCCAACATGGCACGACTGCGATTGTCCTCGAACGCAGTAGCCACCACTTTCATCGGGGACAACCCTGTCAACGAAGACAACAGCGCATTCTCGCAGGAGCTGCGGCTGACTTCTGCGGACGATGGCCGGCTGCGGTGGGTCGCAGGCCTGTTCTACCTCGAGGAAAGCGTCGACCGCGATGAGACAGCGGGGCTGGGCATCGTGCGCTCGGACGGAAGTGGCGGATTGGCTAACGTCGTTCCGGTGACCCGCGGTGGGGCGTTCCAGCGGGGAAGGTCGTCGAGTTCTGCGGTGTTCGGGCAAGGCACCTATGCATTTACGGACAGTCTTCGCCTGACCGTCGGGGCGCGATACACCCGCGACGAAAAGGAGGTGAGCCTCGTCGGAGTAGCGGGTGGTCTCGTCGTGGCCAGCAGTTATGCCGGCACGGTTTCCAAGTCCTGGAGCGAGACGACGCCAAAGATTACGCTCGATTTCACGCCCATGGACGACGTGCTCCTATACGCCACAGCGGCCACCGGTTTCAAGTCGGGCGGCTGGCAGGGGTTGGCCCCCAACGCAGCCGCGGCATTCACGCCGTATGATCCAGAAACCGCAGAACTGCTCGAGATCGGCGCAAAGACCGAATGGTTCGACAAGCGTTTACGTATCAACCTTTCCGCTTTCCAGACCGATTACAAGGACATGCAGGTCGTCCAGTCCTTGATCCCTGAGAACGCTCCGCCGACTGTTACCGCGGTGGTATTCGTGACGAACGCTGCGAGCAGCACGATCAAGGGCGCAGAAATCGAGATCGAAGTAGCGCCAACAGCGAACTGGTTCCTGAGTGGTTCCGTCGCCTTGCTCGACACGGAGTTCAAGGACTTCGTGATTCCGCCGGGGTATCGTCCCGGGATCGGAGCTCCCCCGGTATCGAACCGCGTCGGCAATGAGCTCAGGCGATCGCCTCGCCACACGGCAACGCTTCTCGCGCGGTATACGCACGATTTGGGTAACGGAGGAAACATCGTGCTGCAGGGGACCTATCGCGACATCGCGAAGACGTTTGGCGACGTGGACAATCTGTCGTTCGGCATCACGCCGGCATACAGTGTCTTGGACGCACGGGTGACCTACAACCTGCCGGGCGATCAGCTAAGCATGGCGATCTGGAGCAACAATCTCGCGAACGAGGACTATTTCCTTAACAATTTCCCGAACATCGGTTCCGGATGGGCCGTGCCGGCTCCGCCGCGCACGTATGGACTCACGGTGAACTGGAGAATGCAGTAGCCCGTAAGTGATCGCCAAGCCCTGCCCCGGCGTTTATGAGGGGCAGGGCTGGTTTTGCAGCGAGACTATCGAATTCCGGCGGTGGTCGGTGGCAGGCTCGGGCTGCGCCGACAGTCCCAGTTTCACCTGCGATACACTGGGCTTCAATGAGCCATATAAGCTTTAGAACTGTGCGACCTCAGAAGCGTGGACCGTCGGGTCCGGTAGCCGTGAGACCGTCTCTCGATCTCGTGGGTGCCGCGTTGCACCGCTCACCGATGGCCTTGCAGATGCTCGGCGACCGGTGGTCTTTGCTGATCCTGCGCGATGCCTTTCTAGGCGCGCGCCGGTTTTCCGATTTCTATCGCCTCACTGGCGCGCCTTCCGGCACGCTTGCGGCGCGATTGAAGACACTGGTGCAGCAAGGAGTCATGTACCGGAATCCGGTTGGCACTCGCCACGATCAGTTCGAGTACCGACTCACGGGAAGGGGCTTGAACCTTGCTGATTTCGCCCTGTGCATCTGGACGTGGGAGCATAAGTGGGGCGGTGACTCGGGTCTTCCTGCTGGTCTCGAGCATCTTTCCTGCGGGAAGCTGACGACTCCCACTACTGTATGCCGCCACTGCAGAAAGGGCGTCGCCGTAGAGAATGTCCAGGTCGAGTCCGGACCGGGAATCGCGGCTCGGCTGCCCGGCAGGGACGTATCGCGCCTTCGCGAATCAAACAGGCTTCGCGTCGGACCGGATGTGAGCCGCATGTTTCATCGTGTCATTGATGTGTTCGGCGACCGTTGGTCGAGTCGGCTACTGGCGGCGTTCTTCATGGGTGTCCGGCGCTTCGCCGATCTGGGTGCGGCCACAGGCGCCGCCACCAACATACTCAGTGCCCGCCTACGCCGACTCGTCAGGTTCAGCATCGTGGTGCGATCGAGCATCGGCGGTGAGTGGGGATACGACCTCACTCCCGCCGGCCTGGATCTCTTTCATGCCGTCCTAGCAGTGCATAAGTGGTCCGATCGATGGGCTGCAGGGCCAAGTGGCTCGCCGCTGGCGCTCCGCCACGTGACTTGCGGAGAACTCGTCGATACCAGCGTCGTGTGTAGCTCATGCGCGGATCCCCTTGAGCTGCATGAGCTGGAACTCCGAGTTTCCAGGGAGCAGAGGCGCCCGGAGAAGAAGGCCAAAGCGCGACGGCGGGCAGTCGGCACTTAGGCCTCCGCCGACCGCGTCCACCTGCTTGCCTGTTGCCACCAGCCTCTAGGCCAGAGCCTCGTCCGAGCTCTGCACTTCAGAGCGCTTGCAGTATTGCAGTGCCGAAAAACCTGAGCTGAACACAGCCTGTTTTAGCTAAAAAAAAACGCCATCGGCGACCGCAAGATCACTTGTATAATAGGAGTGCGCGGCGTATCGTCGATGTATATTTCCAATTGTCCTCGCGACCTTTGACGTTGGCGAAACACAGTACGAAACGCCGCTGCCATGGCAGTGAATTGATTTTTAGAGCCGGTAATAAAGCGGTGTGGTCATGCCTAGAGGGGGAATGCAGCGATGCTGACAGTTGCAGTCGATGTGGGCGGTACGTTTACCGATGTCTTTGTCCGTGACGAGGAAACGAAGGCCTTTGCCGTCCACAAAGTGGCGTCGACGCCCCCGAATTTCGTGGACGGTTTCATTCGCGGTGTCCTAGAAGGCGTTGCAAAACTGCCGGGCAAGACGCCGGCGGACGTGGGACGAATCGTCCACGGGACCACGGTTGCCACCAACGCGATCCTGACCCAGTCAGGTGCGCGCATCGGCTTCCTGTTGACCGAGGGCTTCCGCGACATCCTCTATATCGGTCTCGGCTGGCGTCCAAGAATGTATGACCTGCAAATGGATCCTGTCGAGCCGATGTTCTTGGCGCCACGTCGAAGGTCGCTGGGTGTGCGTGAGAGGATTGATGCCCATGGCGTCGTGGTTACGCCCCTCGATGAGGACAACGTCAGGCAGGTCGCCGCAGAGCTCATCCAAAAGCACGCCATCGAAGTTTTTGTAGTTGTTTACCTTCACTCCTACGCGAACCCTGCGCACGAGCGCAGAACCCGAGAGATCCTCCGCTCGGCTTATCCGGACATTCCCGTGACGCTTTCGAGCGATGTGTTACCGCGTCGTCGCGAATACCGCCGGCTGGTCGTCAGCGGATTCGACGCCTACGTCAAGCCGGCGGTCACCAGCTATCTGCAGGCGATGGGGAGCCGAATGCGGGACGCCGGCATCAGCGCACCGCTGCATGTGATGCAGTCGAATGGCGGCGTCGCAGGGATCGGGCCCATTATCGAGCGTCCCGTGGGGACAGTACTGTCGGGCCTCGCTGCTGGCGTCATCGGTGCAGCCTACGTCGGTCTTGAGGCTGGTCATCCCGACTGCATCAGTCTCGATATGGGCGGGACTAGCGCGGATGTCGCGCTGATCCGCGGCGGGCGTCCGGTCATCACCGCGGAGGGCAGCTTCGAGGATTATCCTCTGCACATCCCGATGGTGGAGGTGAGGACCATCGGGGCGGGTGGCAGCAGTGTCGCCTACATTGACAAGGGCGGCGGGCTGCGGGTCGGGCCGCGAAGCGCCGGGGCCAAGCCGGGGCCCGCCTGCTACAACCGTGGAGGTGAGGAGCCGACCGTCACGGACGCGAGCTTCGTGCTCGGCTACCTGAACCCGGCTACGTTCGCCGGCGGATTTGAGCTCGATCTTTCGCGCAGCCACGCGGCGATCGAGAAGTTCATCGCGGAGCCGCTGAAGAAGTCGGTGGTGGAGTCGGCCCTCGGAATCCATGCCATCGTGAATTCGAACATGGCGCAGACGATGCGGCTGGTTTCGATCAAGCGCGGATTCGATCCGCGCGCCTTCACCTTCATCCCATTCGGAGGTGCGGGTGCGCTCCAGGCGGGCCGGCTTGCCGAGGCGCTCGGTATGTGTAGGGTATTGGTGCCAGTGGCGCCGGGCGTCCTGTCGGCAATGGGACTGCTTCTGGCGCCGATCCAGCACGATGCCATCGCCAGCTACGAAAAAGCCGCCGCCGACGCCGCGGTCGAGACGCTTCGTGACACCTATGAGCAACTGGACGCTTCTTGCTTGTCCCGGATGCGTCAGGACGGCGTTGCGCCGGAAGCGATCCAGATCGAGTATCACGCGGAGATGCGCTACATCGGGCAAGCCCACCAGATCGAAGTGCAGTTGCCTCGGCCCATAGACGCCACCTGTCTGGCGGAGGCTGTGCAGCGGTTTAACGCTGCCCACGAGGCGGCCTACGGGCACGCGGACCGCAGCGCCGGCACGGAGTTCGTGACCTTGCGATCTGTGCATCGGTGCGATCCGCAGGACAAGACGCTGAAGACGCCGGTCGGAGATACGGAGCGCAGACCGGTGGTGCCCGCGCTGCGCAATGCATGTTTCGACGCCAAGGTCGGCCATGTTCCGGTACCGGTCTACCAGCGCGCCGATCTGCCTGTCGGGTTCTCGCTGGTGGGCCCGGCCATCATTGAGCAGAGCGACACCACGACCGTGCTCTATCCCGGACATTCGGCGGTCGTCGACCGCCTCGGCAACCTCGTGATGACGATTGGGTACGGTGGCTCGGGTGAGTGACGCCGGCATACGGTCGGGCGGCACCGGCGTTGATCCGATCACGCTCGAGGTCCTCCGCGGGCGATTCGACTCGGTGACGGAGGAGATGCAGGCGGCGTTGATCCATGCCTCCTACTCGCCGATCGTCACCGAGGGCAAGGACGCCACGTCTGCCATTTTCGACCGTCGGGGCCGGACGATCTCCCAGCCTTCCGCAGAGCCCGTTCATCTCGGCGTCCTGATGGATCCCGCGAAGCTGATCGCCGAGCGCTACCCCCAGGGCGTCGCACGCCCTGGAGACCTGTACATCTCTAACGATCCGTACGCGGGCGGCAGTTCGCACAGCCCTGACATCGCCATTTTTGCGCCGGTCTTCTTTCGCGAGCGACTCGTGGGGTATGCCGCCACGATGACTCATCACTCGGATATCGGGGGGCTTGCCCCGGGCAGCCTGAACGTCGAGGCGATCGACATCCACGCCGAGGGAGTTCGCATTCCCCTGTTGCGACTTGCCCACGGCGGCGTCCTCAACGAGGAAGCCTTCGCGCTGATCGTCGCCGCGAGCCGCACACCCACCAACATACGCGGCGACCTGCATGCGCAGATTGCAGCCTGCAAGACAGGCGTTGCCCGCTTTGCTGTGATCTTCGACGACTACGAATTCGACCTTGTTCACATGGCCATCGACGAGCTGATGGACTACGCGGAGCGCATGACACGCAGCGAGATTGAGCTGATTCCGGACGGCGAATACGAGTGCGTCGACTGGCTCGATTCCGATGCGGTGACACCGGGCGGTGCGCCTATCGAGTTCTGCGTCAAGATCACGGTCAGCGGCTCGGACATCCACTTCGACTTCTCGGGCTCCGCGCCCCAGGTCAAGAGTGCACTTAACAACGTGCGGTCGTCGACCGTGGCAGTGTGCTACTACGCCGTTCGGTTGCTCGCCGGCGATGCAGTCCCTAATAACGAGGGCAGCTACCGCCCGGTCCGAGCGACGACGCCTCTCGGAACCATCGTCAACGCCATGTATCCGGCTCCGGTCGCTGTTCGCGGTATCGCCCTGAAGCGGATCGAGGACGTCGTGCTCGGCGCGATGGTCCGGATGCTTCCCGGGCGAATGACGGCGAGTCACAGTGGCCAGTACTCCATGATCATGGTGTCCGGCGACGATGGTCACGGACGTCGCGTTCAGGGCTTGACCGGTGGCCCCTACGCAGGCGGACACGGCGCACGACCCAACAAGGACGGAATCGACGTAACTGAGCACGGTGTGACGAACGGCGCTGCATTTCCAGTGGAGTTCTCCGAGTCCAAGCTGCCCGTGTTGTTCCGTCGCGTCGAACTCTGGACGGATTCCGGTGGGGCCGGAACCTGGCGAGGTGGTCTCGGCTATGTGGCCGAGACGGAGTGGCGCGGCGGAGAGGCCATGGCGAACATCCGCAGGGAACGCCACAAGTTCGTACCCCGTGGCGTGGAGGGAGGCCACGACAGTCTTCGTTGCGAGACGAGGCTAGTACGTGCCAATGGCGAGGCATTGAGCTTGCCTGGAGTGGCGCGACTCAATGTCACACGGGGTGACATCTTCTGTGTCAAGACCACCGGAAGTGGCGGCTACGGGCCGCCGACACTGCGCAACCCGTCACTCGTCCTCGATGACGTTCTCGACGGCCGAGTCTCACTCGACGCCGCCCGTGCCCTGTATGGCGTCATAATTCGCGACGACGCGATCGATACCGACGCGACCCGGGTACTTCGCGCAACACTGAATGCTCCTCGTGAGGTAGCTGCAAAGTGACAATCGCTATTGGGGATCGCCTTCCGACGGGGGCGCTGAAGTATTTGGAGAATGACCAGCAGCGCTGGGAGACTACGGACAACCTTTTCGGCGGGCGTCGTGTAGTACTGTTTTCCTGCCCTGGCGCATTTACGACCAAGAGCACACAACGCCATGTGCCGAGCTACTTGCGAGCTGCCGATGCCTTCGTGCAGCTCGGCGTGGACGTAATTCTTTGCATATCAGTGAACGATCCTTGGGTCATGGAGGCATGGGCGCGGCATTGTGGCGTCGATAGACCGCTTCGCATGCTCGCGGACCCACACTGTGAGTATCACACCGCGCTCGGACTACAGATGGACTGTACGCGATTTACCTTAGGGTGGCGCTCGCAGCGATTCTCGATGCTGGTGAACGAGGGGCGGGTGGTGCTTCTGAACATTGAAAAGCCTGGCGAGTATGAGGTCAGCGATGCAGAAGTGCTGCTTGCACAGGCCCGCGATCTTGCGTATGGCCATGGCATTGGAGGTGGCGAGTGAGTGACATCAAAGCCCTGGTCGTCGGCGAATTGAGCCTTGTCGAACAGCGAAACGTCGAACAACTCGAGGCCTGGGCAATCGCATGTACGGTGCCTGGTGGATCCGCGGCACGACTCGTCGATGAGGTTTATGCGGACCAGCCCGAGGTTGTTTCGGTGCTGACCGGCACCTACGTTGCGCGAGTTGGCCTGTCGAAACGAGCGTGGCGCGAGGCCGAGGAGATCATGGAGGCGCGCTACGTCTCCCGCCGCATCGTTTTTACGGCCGTGCATCCAAGAGGTGACACAATCGCCGTCGAGGCGCGGATCGAACAGGTCCTGAAGGATGGCACCCAGCGCGGCTGGCCTTTCGCGGTGTTCCTCGCTTTCGACTCGTCCGCGCGGATCGTTAGTGATCATACCTACATGCTGCCGCATCCGAATCAGGACGACCTCGATCGTGCTGCCGCTGCGGTGGAACGCGCCGGAGGTCATGACTATGGACTCTGATCCAATTGCGCTTGAGGTGCTGCGTGGACGGCTGGATGCAATCGTTCAGGAGATGCAGGTCATCCTGCTGAAGAGCTCCTATTCGGCGATTGTGTCGGAGCTGCTCGACGCGACGTCGGCTATGTTCGACCGTCGCGGCCAGACCATCGCGCAAGCGGTTTCCATCCCCATTCACCTAGGCGTGCTTGCAGAGCTCGGGCGCCGGTTTGCGGCATCGTATCCTCAGGGCGTCGCTCAGCCGGGCGATTTGTATGTCATCAATGATCCCTATGCGGGCGGCACTCATTTACCGGATATTGCCATCGCCTCCCCAGTTTTCCATCAAGGTCGAGTGATCGGTTATGTGGCGACGATGTCCCACCATGCGGATGTCGGCGGCTCCGCACCTGGCAGCGTCAGCGCGGTCGGCGTGTACGACCACTTTGCCGAGGGCCTGCGTATTCCGATGATCCGGATTGGCGTCGGGGGTGCGATGCTGGAGGACGTCCTTTCACTGATCACGGCAAACAGTCGTACCCCGTTCAATATGCGGGCCGACCTGCGAGCGCAGTCCGCTGCCTGCGGAGTCGGGCTGGAACGACTGCAGTTGCTGTTCGAAGAGAAGGGGGCGCCTCAGGTCGAGGCCGGCATGGATTGGCTGCTGGACTATGCGGATCGACTGACCCGACAGGAGATCGAGTCCATTCCAGACGGTCGGTACACTTTCACCGACTATCTCGATGACGACGGCTCCGGGCCCGGGGCGAAGCCCGTTCCGATATGCGTCGCCATGACGGTTAACGGATCAACGCTGCATTTTGATTTCACCGGTACCGGCGCTCAAGTGCGGACCGCCATCAACAACGTTCCGTACTCGGTAATCTCGGTGGTCTACTTCCTTGTTCGTACGCTGGTCAGCGAAACCGCACCCAACAACGACGGATGCTATCGGGGAGTCACCGTTCACATCCCGGAAGGCACAATACTGAATCCGCGATTCCCAGCGCCGGTGGCAGCGCGTGGAGCCAGTTTGCGACGCGTGATCGACGCCCTGTATGGCGTAATGGCTCTAGCGATTCCGGAGAAGATGACTGGCGCGAACTGCGGGCAGAGCTCACTGATTCAGATCGGCACGCACGACGATGCCGGCAAGTTCTCGGTCGGGGTGCTCGGGGGGCCTTTCATGGGAGGGATGGGGGCGCGGGCTGACAAGGACGGCATCGACTGCACCGATCATGACTGCTCGAACGCCTTCAATATGCCGATCGAGGTCTGCGAAGCTGCGCTGCCCATCCTGTTCCATCGGCTCGAACTGTGGACAGACTCTGGCGGTGCGGGCCGTTCGCGGGGCGGTCTCGGCTACCATCTTGACGCGGAGTGGCAGCGTGGCGAAGGCATGGCGTCACTCAAGCGGGAGCGTCAGAAGTTCGCTCCGTGGGGCATTTGTGGCGGGCAATCCGCGCCACTGTGCCGAACCATGCTTTCGTCGGCGGGGCAGCCACCGCAGCCGCTTACCCCGAAGTCCCAGACGACGCTTCATCCGGGCGATCGTCTGCTGCTTTGGACGACGGGCAGCGGTGGCTACGGCGAGCCGGAAAGGCGCGATGCCCAGAGAGTACTGGACGACGTTCTCGACGGACGAGTCTCTGAAGCGGCTGCTCTGCACGATTACAAGGTCGTGATTCACTCGGGAGCCGTCGACGCTGACGCGACAGCGGCGCGCCGAGATTGCTTGACTGGATCAACCGCATGACAGCTCCCGATGCGTCGATTTCGGCTCGCGACGTCGCCAGCCTGATCCACCCGTACACAAACCTGAAGACCCATGAGAGCACCGGGCCGCTCGTCATACGCAAGGGGCGCGGCATTTTTGTCTATGACGACGCCGGTAAGGAGTACATCGAAGGCCTGGCCAGCCTCTGGTACACCTCGCTCGGATTCAGCGAAGAGCGGTTGATCCAGGCCGCCATGCGGCAGATGCGCGAACTGCCCACCTATCACGTCTTCGCCTCGAAATCGCACGAGCCTGCGGTCGAGCTCGCCGAGCGCCTGCTGGCGATCGCGCCGGTGCCGATGTCGAAGGTGTTCTTTGCGAGTTCCGGCTCCGAAGCCAATGACACCGCCGTCAAGATCATCTGGTACTACCACAACGCGATCGGCAAGCCGAAAAAGAAGAAGATCATCGCACGCCACCGCGGCTATCACGGGGTCACGGTGGCAGCGGCCAGCCTCTGCGGCCTGCCCGCCAATCACCGCGATTTCGACCTGCCGCTCCCCGGTTTCCTGCACACCATCTGCCCAAACCACTACAACTTCGCCCTTCCCGGCGAGAGCGAGGATGAGTTCGCGACGCGCTGCGCGGATGAGCTCGAGGCGCTGATCCAGCGCGAGGGGCCCGACACGATCGGTGGCTTCTTCGCCGAGCCGTTGATCGGCGCCGGCGGCGTGATGGTTCCCCCGCCGACCTACTTCGCGAAGATCCAGGCTGTGCTGCGCAAGCACGACATCCTGTTCGTCGCCGACGAGGTGATCTGTGGCTACTGCCGGACTGGAAATATGTGGGGTTCCCAGACCTATGGGCTCGAACCCGACATGGTGGCGACTGCCAAGGCGATCACGTCCGGCTACGTTCCCCTGTCGGCCCTGATGGTCAACAGCAGGATTAAGGCGGCGCTCGCGGCCCAGTCCGAAAAGATCGGCGTGTTCGGCCACGGGACGACCTATTCCGCGCACCCGCTGGCGGCAGCGGTCGGCATCGAGACCCTCAAGATCTACGAGGAGCGCGACATCCTCGGCCACGTACGGCAGATGGCGCCGGTCATGCAGGCGGGGCTGCATGCGCTCGCCGATCATCCGCTCGTCGGCGAAGTGCAGGGGGTGGGGTTGATCGGTGCGGTCCAGTTGATGAAGTCGAAGGCTCCGAAACAGCATTTCGATCCTAAGCAGGCGGTCGCCCCCTACATGGCCCGCCGCTGCGAAGCCCACGGCCTGATCGCGCGGGCCGTGTTTGGCGACCGGGTCTGCCTGTGCCCGCCATTGATCATCACCGAAGAACAGGTCCGCGAAATGATCCGGCGCTTCACGGCGGCACTCGACGACACCCTGGAGTGGGTGCGTGCCTAGCGCCCGTGAGGGCCTATTGGGCGCCAGCGCCGCGTTCCCTGCGGCGCAGACTTTCCGCGTCTAAATTCATAAGCGATAGTGCGGCTCGGCATTGGGCCGAGAGTCGCGCCGACGTCCCCCCTTTTCTGAGTAGCGGATGAGTTTAGCGTCTGACCCCGGTTGAGGAGATTAGACGTGTCGGACGCGCGGACGGTCGGAGAAGCGCTGCCTGAAGCTTAGGCAGGCCAGCTGAACTGGTGAACGACAAGCGCGTGGAGAGGTTTTACAGGCTCGCGCTGCGGCTGATCGAGCCTGATACGCAAAGCAGTGGGCCATCAAGGCCGTTACAAAAACCGGAAGATTCCAAAGCCTCCTTGCGACTGAAGGAGGGGGCATCGCCTTGACCAGAAGTCCTGTCGGTCGATCTCATGATCGTCCGACAGGGTGCCTGATTAGAAAGTGCCTTTGTACTCCAGGCCGAAACTATGCGGCCGTACGAAGGCATTCATTGTGTACAGCGGCGGGCCAATGGGGGGGAACCTTGCTAGGGCCGTCGCGATTCAACAGATTGTCGCCGAACAGGCTGAGTGAACCCCACTTGCCGGAAACACCCATTCTGAGGAACAGCTGCTTCGCACCCACGTTTTCGTACTGCAGTTGGTTTCTCGTATCCGAGAAATTCGACGAGCCTAGTCTATAGCGCGCATCGATATTGCCCTGCAGTGCATCCGTCAGCTGCGTCCTTGATGACCAGTCGGGGCGGAGTGATGTTGTCGAAAACATCGCCAACAATGGACGAATCAACATAGGCGTAGGCCAGGCTCAGCCTCAGGCCTTCAGCAACAGTGCCGCCGACTTCGAGCTCGAGACCTTGCATCGCGGCCTTGCCGGCATTCACGTTGTACGTCCAGACGTTGTCGATGGTCCGGATCGGCACCTGGGCGGATAAAGGCAATCGCCGCAACATCATCGCGGGCGGCGTCTTTTTCTGGTCGCTGATGACCGCTGTCTGCGGTCGCATGACGAGCTTTGCAGGGCTCTTCGCCGCGCGCGTGGGGGTCGGCGTGGGAGAAGCGGCGTTGACGCCCACCGCGTATTCGATGCTCGCCGACTACTATCCACCCGAGAAGCGCGGTCGAGCGCTCGGGCTCTTCTCGATGGGGGTGTACTTCGGCATCGGCGTCGCCATCATGGTCACGGGCGCGCTCGTGCAATAT
>Ga0164292_10002494_pt1 | contig 15011 bp, 12 predicted proteins | sample GEODES117metaG_FD_111486 | JGI IMG/M metagenome (GOLD analysis project Ga0164292, IMG submission 111486) | Eutrophic lake water microbial communities from Lake Mendota, Wisconsin, USA - GEODES117 metaG | ecosystem: Environmental > Aquatic > Freshwater > Lake | place: USA: Lake Mendota... | reverse complement strand
GATGTCGGTTTCATCAGCAATGGTGATATGGGGGTCTGAAAAAATCTTCATGGTGTTGATTTACAGACGCAATGTTACAAAGAGATTTTTCGATCGCTACAGTTATTCATAGATATTCAACCGATTCCTCAAGCCGCGTATCTCTTCCTGCAGGTCCTTGATCTTATGCAGCAGATAATCTATTGCCTGAATCCCGCCCACGTTAATATCCAGATCCCGGTGCAGCCGCATGAATTTTTCCAGCTGCTCAATATCATTGACCGATATAAATTCATCATCTAGAACATGGAAGATATTCACCATGCCTGACTCTTGCAGGGTATGAATAAAGTCAGGCTTTACTTCATAAATCATACAAAAACTGTCAACCCTGATCCTGCTCTGTTCGTCCATGGTTCGTATTTTAAAGTCGTGATAATTGTGCAAATAGTTCTTTCTGTTGTTCAGTTAAACCTGTGGGTATCCGCACCTGGTAGGTAACAAATAGATCACCGAAGGATCCTTCCTGCTTGTAGAGAGGGAAGCCCTTCGCTTTCAGCCTGATCTTAGTGCCGCTCTGGGTTTCAGGATTCACTTTCAATTTGATTTTGCCGGAGAATGTGTCAAGGAGTAGTTCTCCGCCAAGCACGGCCGTGTAGAGATCAAGATCTACAAGGGTGTAGAGGTCGTTTCCATCTCTTCGAAAGACGGGATCATTCTCGATGCCGAATGTAATATAGAGGTCTCCACCCGGGCCGCCGTTTACCCCCGGTCCGCCATGCCCTTTAAGCCTGATGGTCTGGCCATTGTCAACGCCGGCAGGGATGGTGATCCGTAAATTCTTTCCATTGACGGTGATGGTTTGCTGGTGTGTGGTATAAGCCTGACGGAGTGACAACAGTAACTCTGCATTGTAATCCTGTCCCCGGTACTTTACGTTCCCGCTACGCTGACGACCCCTGCTTGTTTGGCCAAACAGGGACTCGAAGAATTCGGAAAATTCTCCTTCGTGCATCTCGCCCCCAAAACCCTGTGTGCCATGCTGCTGTTGCCGGGCCCGGTTCTTTTCAATATCGTCTGCATGCTGCCAGTGTTCTCCATACTGATCGTACTTTTTTCTTTTTTCGGCATCGCTCAACACTTCATTGGCTTCATTGATCTGCTGAAATTTCCTGTGCGCGTCTTTATCATCCGGGTTCAGGTCGGGGTGCATCCGCCGCGCCAACTTCCTGTATGCGGTTTTGATGTCTTCCTGCGTAGCTTGTTTAGCAACACCGAGGATGTTATAATAATCGATATAAGCCATACGCTAAGGTAGGTACCCTGCAAGAATCATACGATGACCATGGTCATACGGGCCGCCGGTAAGCATAGGTTTTGTATATTTAAACATGCAGTACGACTATATCATCATTGGGGCGGGATCATCGGGTTGCGTTATGGCAAACCGCTTGTCTGCCAACCCATCCACAACGGTATTGCTGCTCGAGGCCGGGAAGCCGGATAAAAAGCCGGAGATCCATATACCTGGTGCCTACGGCATGTTACATCGAAGTGAGGTGGACTGGCAGTTCTGGACCGAGCCGCAGGAACACGTAGATAACCGTAAACTCTACATTCCCAGGGGTAAAGTTTTGGGTGGATCAAGCAGCACAAATGCCATGGCTTATGTAAGGGGAAGCCGGCATGACTACGACGAATGGGCGGCCTTGGGGAATAAGGGCTGGAGTTATGAAGAGGTGTTGCCCTATTTCCTGAAGTCTGAGTATAATGAAAATTTAGAAGGGAAATATCATAGCCGGTCGGGCCCCCTTCATGTGTCTTATGCCCGCCAGCCATCGCCGCTGGGGGCATGTTTCGTGGAGGCATGCGAGCAGGCGGGGATCCCTAAAAATGCCGACTATAACGGGGAGGAACAGTTGGGTGCGCACATGCTTCAGTTCAACATACGCAACGGTCAGCGTCACAGCGCAGCCGTGGCATTTCTGAAACCGGTGCTTGACAGGAAAAATCTATTTGTTCGAACGGACTGCCATGTATCCCGGATTGTTTTGGAAGATGGGGAAGCGAAAGGGGTTGAGTTTGTGAATAGGGAGAAGAAAGTGGAAAGGGTAGGCTGTAGAAAAGAGGTGATCCTATCTGCGGGTACGATGCAGTCTCCGCAAATACTAATGCTCTCAGGGATTGGCGATCGATCCGAGTTAAGTGCATTTGGAATTGAAGTAAAACATCATTTGCCCGGCGTGGGGAAGAACCTGCAGGACCATGTATGGAGTGGCATCAGTGGAAATGCTGATATCCCTACTGGTAACTCTTTACTGAAACCATACGGAAAAGTAAAATCGTTGTTACAACATCTTTTTTTGAAACGGGGTCCACTTTGCAACAGTCCGCTTGAAGCCAATGCATTTTACCGCACCCATGATTCCATGAACCGGGCCGACATTCAATTTCATTTTGCACCCATCGGCATTTCACCAGATTACACTACGGATATTTACGATCTCAGTACGTACTCCCGAAAAGATGGGTACGGTATACTTTCCATTCTGATCAGGCCTAAAAGCCGGGGTTATATTGGTTTGAGAAGCAGCGACCCACTAGCCAGTCCATTGATCCAACCCAACCTGTTGAGCCATGCAGACGATCTTCAGGTGCTGATCAAAGGGATCCGGAAAAGCATTGAGATTGCCGGCTCTGCAGCGATGCAAAAACATTGCGCGGGTGGAGTAAAATTCCCTGCGTTGCCAGTTACTGAGGGGCAATTAGTGGATCACATCCGGAAAACCCTGGAAACATTGTATCATCCTGTTGGGACATGCAAAATGGGTCCAGACGAACTTGCGGTGGTCGATCATCATTTGAGAGTGAAAGGGGTTGATCGGTTACGCGTGGCCGATGCTTCCATTATGCCAACTATTGTTTCCGGAAATACAAATGCTGCCTGCATCATGATCGGTGAGAAAGCAGCTGACCTTATTTTGGCAGGGGCCTGACGCGCGGCCTGCTGAATAAGTTGGTCTACTCCTTCAAAATGGTTGATGTTCACCTTATGTCCCTGAGGTAACCGCATTTGGTTCACTGGTCTATATGAAACGCCCTGAGCGTATCGATCTCCCTGATGATTCCATTATGTTGTAGTGCATTTTCATGCGGAGTTATTTTTCCATCTGCCCGGGAATGACACGATCCAGGGTTTGGATCTTATTGTTCCGCCAGTCGGCATCATAAGAAACGAACCAGGAAAGCCAGATACTTCTTGATAATCTCATAAGGATGGGCTGCAGCAAGATCATTAACACCGAGTTCACTCCAAGCCACCAGAAGAAACGATTGTCGTCCGTTGACAATCCAATGATCATCCACCAGAGCAGGAAGGTGGTTACACTAAAAGCTACGGTGAGTGCATAACTAACATAGCCGGTACCGAAGTAGAAACCCACTTCTATTTCTGTTGGTTGTCCGCAGACGGGGCATTGCGTTGGCATCTTAACGGCATTTTTAAGGTAGTATGGATTCGAGGAGGTAAATAGCTTCCCTGTTCTGCACCGGGGGCATCGGTTATCGAGCGTACTGACCAGGTAACTTGGCCTTCCTGGTTTGATCTTCTTCTCTTGTTCCATCAATTATTTTTCATTTTCAAATGCCGTCAACACCCGCTCCATTTTCATACTCCGGGAACCTTTTATTAAAAATAAACCATCATGAAGCTGCTTGTCCCTTAGCCATTTGGAGGCGCTTTCGGAATCTGGAAAGTAGCGGTAAGGATGGCTGATCGTTTCAAAGTCACCCCCTACCAGAATAACATCTTTCCATGAATGTTGTTTAAGCAGTTCTACGATCCCCTCATGTTCCATGTGGCTTTCGTCACCTAATTCCATCATCCCGCCGATACATACATATTTGTGGGCATGGTTTTGTCTTGCAAAATTCTCTATGGCTGCCCTCATGCTGCTCGGGTTGGCGTTATAGGCATCAAGGATGAACGTATTACTGTCTTTCTTCAGGAGTTGTGACCTGCTGTTGGTAGGATGATAGTTTTCGATGGCGAATTTGATCTTTTCTGCCGGCACCTTGAAGTATGTTCCAACGGTGACGGCCACCAATACATTTGGGAGATTGTAGTCGCCCACAAGATTAGAGGATATGGTGGATAAAGCAGTTCCCTTATCCATACGCACTGCTAAAAAAGGCTCGCTTTGCACGGCTGAGCCCATGAAGTCGGCATCAATGGTTCCGTATGTGATTTTATGGAGGATCCCCTCGCTCATCGTGTGGAAGTATTCGTAGTCCCACATGACAAATGCAGTGCCCATATTAGCGCGAAGATGATCAAAAAGCTCCCCTTTACCTTTTCTGACACCTTCCACGCCGCCAAACCCTTCGAGGTGCGCCTTTCCACAATTGGTGATGATACCATGGGTTGGCAGGGTATAGGTACAATAACTTGCAATCTCTTTTTGGTGATTCGCCCCCATTTCAATCACTGCCAATTCCGCATCTGGAGGAACGGAAAGAATGGTCAGCGGTACTCCAATATGATTATTCAGATTGCCCTGGGTTGTTGTTGTTTTGAATGTGGTGTTGAGAACGGCATAAATGAGTTCTTTGGTAGTCGTTTTTCCGTTACTTCCCGTAATGGCCAGGAAGGGGATAGTGAGTTGTTTCCTGTGATGAAGTGCGAGCTGCTGTAATTTTTCGAGAGCATGATCAACAAGGAACAACCTGGGGTCTGAAATGCCATGGTCCTCGTCTACCACTACGGCGGCTGCTCCCATCTCGAGTGCCTGGGTGGCAAACTGGTTACCGTTGAAGTTGGGGCCTTTCAGTGCAAAGAAAATATCTCCGGGCTGCAGCTGGCGGGTATCTGTTTTAACGCTGGGATGTTTTTTAAAAACTTTGTAAAGCGCTTCGATCATCATGCAAAGATAAGGAGGGTCTTCCCATTTAAAACCGGCCATAAACAAAGAAAGCCACCCGGGGGTGGCTTTCTGAAATCCTTTTGGGAATTATTTCTTTCTTGTATTCTGCCTTTTCTTACCAAAGTGCTGGCCATTTTTAAAGCCATTGCCTTCCTGACTTCCTACACGGTCCATCGCACAACGAAATCCGATGGTTGCACTGGCCTGATCTTCTTCAAGATGACGGCGTGTGCCGGGGCTCAGCCAATAAGGGCGATCGTTCCAGCTGCCGCCTTTAAAAACCCTTGATTTGTCGCTGATCAAACTTGTTTTTGCATAACCATACATTACCATGGATGAAGAGTCTCCGTCAAGATAATTGATCACGTTACCGCGCTGGTAGTTTCTCCTGTTTTTAGACTCTTCGTCAGTAACGTTATCATACTTAACACGACCAAGGCTATCGCGCTCAAACTCTCCGTTCTCGTTCTTGTGCAGCTTCTTGAACTGGTTACCACGGAAGGGATTGAAGTCATCTACGTCCATATTGGACATTGGGCGGAACACGTCAGCTACCCACTCGTTCACGTTACCTGACATGTTGTACAGTCCGAATCCGTTAGGAAGGAAAGCTTCAATAGGACCGGGGATCGCAGCATTATCGTTCAGGCCACCGGCAACACCCATGTTGTCACCAGATCCTCTTTTAAAGTTAGCCATGAACTTACCCTGCCATGTGCCGGTGCGTGTTTCACGCAAACCATTCACGTTATTGCTCCAGGCAAACACCTGCTTGTTCATGATCAATTCCTCACCACGCTTGCCTTCTTTTTTCTTGGTCTTCGGGTTCTGGTTGATCAGGCCATAAGCGGCATATTCCCATTCTGCCTCTGTAGGCAGACGATAATCTGGCAACAGGTAGCCGTCTTCAAACTTCACGTAGTTACGTGGTTTTCCGTTGGCATCGAGCAATGGATTATTCTTGCCTTTTGGTTTTCCAGGCTGAGGCGAATACAGGCCAAGCAAATATGATTTGGTACTGAAGTTCTCTTCACCCTGACCCTGGAGGGTCTTCAGTTGATTCTTGTTGATGTATCCTTTTTCAACCATGATCAATTCGTTAACGCGGTTGCTTCTCCAGATACAAAAATCATTAGCCTGCCTCCAGTTAACACCTACTACAGGGTAGTAGTTATAAGAAGGGTGGCGGAAATAATATTCTACGAGGGGCTCGTTGGCGGCAAGTTCCGACCTCCATACCAAAGTATCGGGCTTGGCGCCGTCAACTACATTGACAAATTGGGGGTCATCAAATGCGTTTTCGAGCCAATAAAGGTATTCACGGTAGTGAACGTTGGCCACCTCTGTGCGGTCGATCAGGAACGAGGATACCGTCACCCTGCGGGATACGTTATTCCAGTCGCCCATAACGTCTTCTTCAGTGGCACCCATTGTAAAAGTACCGCCCTGAACGAATACGAGGCCGGGACCGGTTTTCTGTTCCCTTTCTTTGGAAACATTGTATCCGCCCATATTCTTGTCGTCATAGTTCCAACCGGTAACGGTGGACTTATCGTGCTTTTTCTTGCCGAACATTCCGTTCTTACATGATGCTAAGAGGGATACGGCCGCAAGGAGTACAAAAAGGTTTTTCATGCTTGTCTTCTGCATTTTGCTGGATTTAACTAGTGGATAACGAGCGGTGTTATCAGAATATTGTACCGGAACCCACTAACTATTATTGTATTGAATTGCGAATTTATAGGTTTTATGCTATCCATGCCCCCTGTTTTTCAAAGAATTAGTGTTTACTAAATGCTAATTTTGACAGGATGCGCCTTCTGTTGCAATCCTTCCTGATGCTGATTTTCATGATCCTGACCTCTGCTGAGGGCCGGGGTCAAAGGCAATACATATCAAACAGCGTTTTATCCACAGGTGCCTGGTATAAGATCTCCATTTTTTCCCGGGGCGTTTACAGGGTTGATGCTTCTATGCTGTCCAGGGTTGGGCTCAGTTTACCGGTTCCTTCCGCCCAGATCAGGCTGTTCGGTAATGGCGGCCAGATGTTACCTGAACAAAACGCGGGGCCCAGGCAGGACGATCTGAAAGAAAATGCCATTTGGGTCGATGATGGCGGTGACGGGAACTTTGCGGGCAATGACTATTTTCTTTTTTACGCCCCGGGACCTGATACCTGGGAGTTTGATACCCAGACCAGCCGCTACCGGCATCAGAATAACCTGTATGCTGATAGTGCCTGGTATTATATCACAGTGGGCGGAACGGGCAAAAGGATCGTTTCACGGTCAGATCCACCTGCTCCGGATGTTATTAATGAATACGATGAGTATTATGCTCATGAGCTGGACCAGGTCAATTTCCTGAACAGCGGAAAGGAATGGTATGGGGAGGAGTTTGGAACCGGCCCCGGTCGGCTGACCACCCGGGAGTTCGACATTCCGCTGAAGAACGCTGTTTCAGGAACGCCGGTTACCATTTATTCAACGCTGATTGCCCGGTCAGCCGGACAATTCAGCCGCTTCGAGGTAAAGCTGAATAACAACCTTATACAACAACTCCTGTTGCCGCCATTGCCTGGGATCGCCTATGAGCCTGTAGCTACGCCAGCTTCCCAAACAACTTCCACAACGGCGCCTTCCGCAGATCTCAAGCTGACATACACGTTCTACCCAGGTAGTGTCAACGGGCAGGGCTGGCTGAATAAATTTGAACTGATGTTTCGGAGAAAACTGGACATGACCGGCCTGGGGTACATGGTCTTCCGCGATCGTTCACTGCCAGGGCGGTTCACTTCGGTTCGGTATTCTATAGAGGCTGCCGGTAATGGCACCAGGGTCTGGGAGATCACCGATCCATTTGCCGCGGTGGAACACCAGGTCACCCGGGCTGGCACCGGGTTTCAGTTCAGTAACAACTGCACCGAACAAAGAGAATATGTTTCGTTTGCCCCTGATCGTCATCTGGTGCCCATGGTTTCGGGGCGGATCCAGAATCAAAACCTCCATGCGGTGACAGCCCCACAGTTTTTGATCATATCACATCCTTCGCTCCTCTCGGAGGCGGAACGCATCGGCAGGTTCCACAAAGAAAGGGATAAGCTGGAACCCCTGGTGGTCAACGTTGATCAGATCTACCAGGAATTTGCTTCCGGCACACCCGATCCAACGGCTATCCGGGATTTTGTGAAGATGCACTACGACAGGGCGGGAGTCGATAGTACAAAACGTCCAAAGTATCTTTTGCTATTGGGTGATGCCTCCTACGATTACAAAACAAATGCTGAGCGCCTGGCCAGGGTGCCCGCCTTTCAGTCTGCTTTTTCTCTGGACCCGCTCACCAGTTACACGTCTGATGATTTTTATGGGTTCCTGGACGACAATGAAGATGTTAATTCCCCCACTATCAATAATTACCTCGACATCGGTATTGGAAGGATCCCGGCCTCTACCCTTGCCGAAGCCCGGGCTTATGCTGACAAGCTATTTGCGTATGTTAAGTCGTTCGGTCCCTGGAGAACCATAGGCAGCATTGTGGCCGATGATGAAGACCAGAATTTGCATCTGCAGGACGCAGAGTTTATCGCCTCAGTAGCCCGATCCTCCAACGCGGACATCAATATAGGGAAGATCTACCTGGATGCCTATACCCAGGAGAGCGGCGCAGGCGGGGCGAGGTATCCGCAGGTCAATGAGGCCATCAACAGAAGAATGTTCACGGGTAACCTGATATGGAACTATAGCGGCCATGGTGGAAACAGACGACTGGCGCAAGAAGCCATTCTTGAAGAAGAGATGGTTGACCAGTGGAACAATGACCAGAAACTGCCTTTGTTCATCACGGCCACTTGCGATTTTGCGCCCTACGACAATCCGGGTGTGAAGTCGATCGGCGAGTATATCATACTAAAGGCAAAAAGTGGAGGTATCGCGTTGATGACCACCACGCGGTTGGTATTTGCATTTTCCAACCGCATCATGAACAATAATTATATATCGACTGCCCTGACCCGCAATCCTGACGGCAGCTATCTGAGCCTGGGTGAAGCGGTAAAAAGGGCGAAGAATTACACTTATCAAACCACGTCAGATATACTGAACAACCGAAAGTTTACGCTGCTGGGAGACCCGGCACTCACGCTGGGCTATCCACGTTATCGGGTGGCAACCACTACCATTAACGGCGTTGGCGCAAGTGTGTTTCCAGATACCTTAAAGGCGTTGAACAGGTATACCATTGCAGGAGAAGTACGGGACGATAATGGGCTGTTGATGCCTGATTTCAATGGCACGGTTTATCCTTCGTTCTATGATAAACTGCAGCAAGTGGTTACCAGGGGCAATGATCCCGGAAGTATTAAGGCGGTATTCGAGCAGCAGCAGAACCTGATCTATAACGGCAAGGCCAAAGTGCAGGGCGGGAGATTTAGTTTTACTTTCATCGTTCCAAAAGATATAGACCTCAGAACGGGCAGGGGTAAATTAAGTTATTACGCAGATAACGGCCTGATCGATGCGGCCGGTGCTGATACAGGGTATTTTGTTGGAGGATTGGGAAATGAAGTGAAGGACGATGGTGAGGGTCCGGGGATCAGGGCATTTATGAACGACGAAAAATTTGTGAACGGCGGATTGGTTAATGAGACGCCGTTGCTGATCATCAAATTAAGTGATTCCTCAGGGCTCAACAGTGTGGGAACGGGAATTGGGCACGATATGACTGCCGTACTGGACAACAATACCAGCAATGTTTATGTGTTGAATGATTTCTATGAGGCGGAAAGCGGCAGTTACCAGGTAGGGACGATCAAATTCCCACTTCCCAAATTGCAAGAAGGATTACACAGTATCCGGATCAGGGTATGGGATGTTTTTAATAATTCCGCTGAGTACATTTTGGAATTCAGGGTAGTGAAGAAGGAAGAACTCCAATTAAAGCATGTTTTGAATTATCCGAATCCCTTTACTACTAGAACGAACTTCTGGTTTGAACATAACCGGCCTTCGGAGGACCTTATGGTCACCATCAGGGTGATGACCATAACCGGTAAAGTGGTGAAAACCATAGCAAAAACAATAAATACCCCCGGAAACCGTTCTGATGAGGTAGAATGGGACGGGAGGGATGATTATGGTGAGAAACTGGGCAGGGGCGTTTATTTGTACCAGGTTTTGGTAAAAACGAAGGACGGGCGTCAGCAGCAGAAGCTGGAAAAGCTCGTTATTCTTTGATAGTATCTAAAAAACTGTATTTTTGAGCATTCCTAAATGAAAGTATGGCATAAACTCTACCCCGAATTTTCTTAGTCACTAAAGCCAAACTTAAATTTTCATGAAACCATTGATCAAGCGTATTGCTGCGTCAGCAGTGAGTGTGTGTTTTGTTATAGGAACTCTCCAGGCCCAGACTGATCAGCTTAATGTGGTGACCTCCGCGGTGCCTTTTCTCCGGATCTCCCCTGACGCCAGGGCCGGTGGTATGGGCGAATTGGGAACCGCCACTGCACCCGATGTGAACGCACAGTTTTATAATCTTGCAAAATACCCATTCGCAAAAACCAAATCCTCTGCCGGACTTACCTATACACCCTGGTTGAAGGATCTGGGTTTGAACGATGTGTTCCTGGCTACCATGGCTGGATATCACCAGTTCGGCGAAGAGAGTGAGCAGGCTATATCTGCCGGTATGCGGTATTTCAGCCTGGGAAACATCCAGTTTACAGATAATCTGGGTAACGACCTCAATTCATTCAGGCCACGGGAATTTTCATTTGATCTGGGCTATTCCAGGAAACTGTCTGAAAAGATGGCACTGGGAATTGCCCTTAGATACATCAACTCAAATCTGGCCGGCGGGCAGGCTGTAAACGGTGTTTCTTATAAAGCAGGAAACGCGGTAGCGGGTGACATCGGTTTGTATTATACCGGATCAGAAGAGACCGGTAATGGTTGGAATTTTGGCGTTGCGCTCACCAACCTGGGTTCTAAGATCGGGTATACTGATGATCCCAATCAAAGAGACTTCATTCCGGCAAACATGTCTCTCGGTGCTGTATATACGAAAACATTTCAGGAGGTCCATAGGCTGTCATTCGGCCTTGACGTTAACAAACTTCTTGTGCCCACGCCTCCTGCCCTGGGAGATTCTGCCGGCCTGGTTGCATATCGCGAGCAGGGTGTGGTGAGCAGTTGGTTCACCTCGTTTGCGGATGCACCAGGTGGATTCAGCGAAGAGCTTCGTGAATTTTATTTTTCCGTTGGTGCCGAATACTGGTATAATGATCAGTTCGCTTTCAGGGCAGGCTATTTTCACGAAGACCAGACAAAAGGTAACCGGCAGTATTTTACGGTGGGTGCCGGAATCAAGTATAATTTGTTCGGGCTGAATTTCTCTTACCTGATCCCTTCGGGGAATGGTGTGAACAGGAATCCTTTGTCAAATACCATTCGTTTTGGCTTGACCTTTGATTTTGGTGCATCCCCAGTGGAATAGATCGTCAGGCTTACAGATTGCACAAAATTTTTGATCTCACTTTAGTTTGATAACGAAAAAGTCCACCCGGTGGACTTTTTTTGTCCTCCGGCTGTTTATCTTTATCCATTATGTACAGAATCGGATCAGGGATAGATTTTCACCAGCTTGTAGAGAACAGGGATCTGTGGATAGGCGGCGTCAACATTCCTCACCATAAAGGCGCCAAAGGGCATAGCGATGCCGATGTATTGTTGCATGCGATATGCGATGCCTTATTAGGTGCGCTTAGCCTCGGTGATATCGGTGTTCATTTTCCAGATACCAGCGGCGAGTTCAAGGATATCGATAGTAAGATCCTGCTACAGCGCACATACGCGTTAATCCAAAAAGAGGGCTATGCCGTTGTTAATGTGGACTCAACCCTTTGTCTGGAAGCGCCCAAAATCAAACCTTTTGTACCCCAGATGCAGCGGGCCATTGCCGACATCCTACAGTTGACCTGTAAAGACGTTTCGGTGAAAGCAACCACTACCGAACAAATGGGTTTTGCCGGTAGGGAAGAAGGCCTTGTTGCGTATGCCACCGTACTGCTTCGTAAGCTTTGATGCAGTGAGGAATCTGGTAAATGTGACAAATTCCATTCTTCTGTGTCCAGAACTGGCGGACCTGGTTCACCACGTTGCGCAAAAACGCTACTTTTGCCAGCATGGCCGATATCAATATTCCTATAGTCAATCTTTCCAATAATCCACTGCCTGAATACGCCACATCGGGTTCATCAGGAATGGATCTTCGCGCTCATCTCACAGAGGAACTGGTATTTGCGCCTTTTCAACGCTTGTTGGTTCCTACGGGCATCAGTATTGAGTTGCCTGAAGGATACGAAGCACAGGTGAGGCCCAGAAGCGGTCTTGCCATCAAACAGGGATTTACATGCCTGAATTCTCCTGGCACCATAGATGCAGATTACCGGGGTGAGATCAAGGTGATCCTCATCAATCTTTCCCAGGAAAAACAGGTGATCTTACCCGGCGATCGTATTGCACAGTTGGTGATCCAGCAGGTGGAGAAAGCCAACTGGCTGCCTGTAGTTACATTGACAGAAACAGAACGGAATGCCGGCGGATTCGGTCATACCGGAAAACACTAAAAAAGCGCGATGAAATATATACTGCCATTATTGTTGATCGTATGGTTCGGATCCTGCAGATCGGCCCGAAAGATATCCACTGCGCTGAATACCAAAGACAGTGCGACGGTGATCGTTAATCCCCTGGAATCAGATTCAGCAAGGAAAGTTCTGAGTGCTTTCGCGCAGATCAAAACAAACCGTATAGAGTTTAATACGTTCACCGCTAAGCTCAAGATCAATTACGAAGGCAACGATAAAGAAGGGAGAGGCCGGAATTATGATCTGAATGGCATCATACGCATGCAAAAGGATAGAGTGATCTGGATCTCGGTACAGGCTCCTATCATTGGTGAAGTGTTCCGGCTGAAGATCACCCCGGATACGGTGAGCATCCTGGATAAAATGTCGAATACCGTGCAGTACAAGCAGTTCGATTATCTGCAGGAGGTTGCCAAGTTGCCCATCGAGTTCGCTGACCTGCAGGATCTGTTAATTGGAAATCCCATCTTCCTTGATTCAAATATTGTTTCTTATAAGGAAACGGAGGGCACTACTTCGCTGACCACATTGGGAAAAGAGTTCAAGAATTTCAGCACTTTCCTTAATCCAGGCCTCAACCTTCAACGAACGAAGCTGGATGATGTGGATGTGACCAGCAGCAGGAGTGCCGACCTGATGTACGATCAGTATGAGCGGAACGAAACCAGGATGTTCGCCGGTAAAAGGAAGATCTCATTGGCCGATAAGTCACGTATTGATATTGAACTCGAGTTCAGGCAGAGCCAATTTAACACACCTGTTAATTTTCCTTTCAGCGTTCCCGATAAATACAAATTGAAGTAATTTTAACGCAGTTGAAAGAGTCGATACCCTGTTGTTAATCTAATCCATAACTATTTTTGGACCATGCGAAAAATCCTGTTGTACCTGTTGGCCCTCTCTCTCTCTGCTGCCGTATTTGGGCAATCGAGGGACGACCTTGAGAAAAAGAGGCGGGAGATCCAGCAGGAGATCGCCGAGCTTCAGCGGAATCAGAACCTGATTCAGAAAGATAAAAAAGCGAACCTGGCTCAACTGGCCATGATTCAGAATAAGATCAAGAAGAGGAATGCCGTCATCACTAATATCAATGATCAGGTTCAACTGATCGACAATAGTATTTTTTCCAATAACAGGGAGGTCTACCGCCTCAAAAAACAGCTTGACACCCTGAAAGGACAGTATGCAAGAACGGTAGTCTATGCCTACCAGAACCGCAGTAATTATGACATGATCAATTTTCTGTTTTCTGCCGCCAGTTTCAATGATGCGATCCGAAGGGTCCAATACCTGAAAAGTTACCGGGGCTATCGCGAAGAACAGGTTGCTACGATCACCAATACGCAGCAACTGCTTGAACAAAAGATCAATACACTTTCAGAGAACAAGAAAGAAAAGAGCAAGGTTTTGCTGGAGCAAACCAACGAAATGAAATCGTTGGAAGATGAGAAGAAGGAGCAGAACAGTTATGTTGCTAAACTAAAAGCAAGGGAAAAAGAGCTGGGCAAGGAAATGGCCGCCAAGAAAAGGGTTGCGAGTAACTTGCAGAATGCCATCGCAGCCATTGTAAAAAGGGAGATTGACGCTGCGCGGAAGAAAGCAGAGGAAGAAGCGAGGAAAGAGTCCGCAGCGAGAAATGCTGCTGCTAAAGCGGCAGGTAGCGAAACTACAACAGCGGCTCCTGCGCCTAAACTATCCAACAATGCAACTGTGCCATCCAGAAAGTACAATGTTCTGGAAAGCACTCCTGAAGTCACTAAGGTGTCCATGAACTTTGAGCAGAATAAACGTAACCTGCCATGGCCGGTAGACAAAGGCACGATCAGTTCACCGTTTGGTCGTAGAAAAATTGAGGGTACAAGTCTGTTTGAAGACAACTCGGGGGTGACCATAGCAACGGTGGCAGGTTCAAATGTAAAAGCTGTTTTTGAAGGGGTGGTTTCTGCAGTATATGACATACAGGGCTCACAGACCGTGACCATTAAGCACGGTAAGTACTTTACAACATATTATAATCTTTCCAGTGTGAATGTCAATAAAAACGAGCAGGTGAAGATGGGTCAGGTCGTCGGCAGGGCCGGGGTCAACGATGATGGCGATGGTGAGATCCTTTTTCTGGTGAACCTCGAGAGCCGTTTGATGGATCCTGAGCAGTGGTTGAAATCGAGGTAGGAATGACTTTATATCTTAACAGATTCGCCATTCACCACCGCTTCGTATAACTTCTCGTATTCGGGGATGATGTTATGGATGTCAAACTTCTTTGCCTGGGTTTTTGCGGCATCCTTGAACATGGCAAGCCGGTCATCATCTTTCAAAATGTCAAGGGCATAATTGCTCATGGCCTGCACATCACCGATATCGGCCATATAGCCGCATACTCCTTGTTCTATGACCTCAGGCAAACCACCGGCATTGGTAGATACAACTGCGGCACCTGCGGCCATCGCCTCCAAGGCAGCAAG
>Ga0164292_10002493_pt1 | contig 15012 bp, 14 predicted proteins | sample GEODES117metaG_FD_111486 | JGI IMG/M metagenome (GOLD analysis project Ga0164292, IMG submission 111486) | Eutrophic lake water microbial communities from Lake Mendota, Wisconsin, USA - GEODES117 metaG | ecosystem: Environmental > Aquatic > Freshwater > Lake | place: USA: Lake Mendota... | reverse complement strand
GTTTGACGAACGATTTGTGCCAATGGGGCAGTTCCAGCAGCAATTTCAACACCACCATCAAACGAGCGATGTACAGAGTAACCGTCTGGACGAGCATAAAGCTTTGTGTCTAAGAAATATTTTGTATCTGTTGAGCTAAATGGAACAAGTGCATTTAGTTCCATGGTTTGATCGTCAGCAATAGCTGCTACAATAAATGACTCAATTTGATTTGGAGTTGGTGTAGTGTTTTTAATTGCTACTGTATCTCCAACCTTAAAATATCTCTTAAACAAAGTTGATGCGTTGCCTTTTACTTTTTTAGAACCAGCAGTTACAGTTACTAATCCTTGACCAGTAATTCTACCACTTACAGAAGATGTAATTAGTGCATGAGTAGATGTTCCAGCTGAAATAGCAATAGGAATCTGTCTAATTGCATTATCGTATGATGATGCTAACGCAATTGCTCTTTCGTTATAAACAATTACATAATAGTTTGTTCCATCAGTTAATCCAGAAATATTAGTGTTTCCATTATTTTCGTATGTTGCAATTGCTCCAGGAATAAATGAGTGATCCACTAAAGTTGTAATTCTATTAGACGTAATAGCTGCAGCATTAAATTGAATTGGTGTTGCAGGGGCTACATAAGGAAGCTGTAGAACAAATGAGTTATCAGCATTTACCTGAGCAACAGTGTACGTTCCGTCATTTGCATTGGATACACCCTGTTTAGAAATAATCATTGGAGCAGTTCCAGCATTTGAAAGGTTGTAATCAAATCCTTCAATTGACCTTAAAACAAATCTATTGTTGTTAACAACTCTAACGCTAACCTGGCTATCGTCAGTTAGTGCTGGGTAAATAAAAGCTGCACCAAAATCTTGAACCATTCCGCTAACAAGTGCATCTACCTCTGTGTTAGTAAAGGTTGCACCAGCATCTAACATAAAGACAGTTCTAAAGTATAGTGGCTTATTGGCATTTGCAGATGTAAATCCAGAGGTTGGTAGGATGTATGAACTTGCATCGTTAGAGCCAGCAATTGCGGTCATGCTAGTGTCTGTTTCTGGGGTCCATGCTAAATTCCAAATAGCAATATTTAGTTCTACGTATCCTGCAGCCGATGCTCCAGTAGAGAATCTTGCAGCATAAGAAGCTCTCCACTGGTTGTTTCCTCCTACGGTGTAGGTTACGTTATTCTGAACTCTAGAAGACATAGTCGAAGCTAATACCCTGCTATAACTTCTAAACTCTGTTACGTCTTGAACATTTGGAACTCCAACACCCCACGCAAGGCTGTAGTGTGGAACAGTTGATCCTGCCCTAAAGTCTGTTCCTACATATCCCCAGCCAAGGCCAGCAAACGCAGTTCCATCTGCAGCATCTTTTACTGCGGTTGAACTTTGCTTGTGCAAGTACATGTCATTGTTTGGAGAATATTCTGCCTGATACTTATAATGGCTTTTAAGCAATGGTAATTCTGTTGTGCTAAATCTTGTAAGCAAGCTAGTACCAGAAGCTACTCCTGTAGTGATTGGTTGAGTAGAGTTTGCAGAACCATTAAGAATTAAATCTTTGTGGCTAGTTAATCCAGCTGTATAATCGTCCATGTATGCATCTAAAATTTTCCATGCTGCATATAGGTTTCCAGCACCAAATCTTGTATCCAAAATTGCATTTCCTGTAACGGAAGTTGGCAAGGTTCCAGTAGAAGCATCTACAAACAATTCATCATTATCTACCCAGCCATGATTTGCATAATAGAGGCTGTTGGCTAATGGGTTTGTGGCAGTTCCAGACATTCCGTATACTCCACGAGTAGAGTAAAGTCTAGTGCTGTTTCCTGGGAAGACTAGTTTAAATCTATTTGAAGATACAACTTGCACCGTTGTTGACCCAGTAAAAGTTGCAGGTCCACTAGTATTAAAAATATCAGTAGTTGACGTGCTGTACTGAATGTTGTCTCCTGAAGTAAGAGTTACAGCAACAGAGTCACCAGTAAGTAGTCCATGATTTTCAGCATAGATGGTATCTGCTTCTTCATCTTGCTCCAAGTACATCATAAATAGCTGCTTGTTTAATGGGAATTGCTCAACGTTAGCATTAAATGATACAGTATTTACAACACAATCATTTGTGGCTGACCAAAAGGTGCCATTGTACTGAAATTGTGTAGTGTTAAATTGCCTATAAGTGCGATATCTTTCATAGTCTTCAATAAAATTATATAAACCAATATTTACAGTTGGTTCTGGCATAATCATTGAAGCATTAATAAAGCTGCTGTAGTAATATTCAGAAGCAGTAGTTGGTAGTGAGTAAGAGCTTGGACTAAAAACCATACGGAAAGGTGGAAGCTTTCCACCCAAACCTACAGCTCCACGCTCTGAAAGATCCCAACCAGACCCAACTCCATTTTGGTTAAACTGTGTGTAATATTCTGTGACATAAGAGCTTGAACGCTTTCTTACACGCCTTAATTCATAAACTAAATGAAAAGCTGCCCTACCAAAATTATAAGCACCTGTTGATGTTAAGTTAACAGTTGTAGCACTTCCATAAGCCGTTCCCAACTTAAAAGTATTTGTTGTTGGCTCTTTTACGTAGTATACCTGGAATCTTTCTAGACCACCAATTGCAGCATCACCCTGTGATGGAATATAAAGCAAAGTATCATTAGATCTAAGGCTATGGTTAGTCCAGGTAATTGTATCGTTAACAGTGCTGACGTTTGATGCATTAATTTTAATGTAATATGTTGAACGCATTTGCTTTGTCTCTGACAAAGATTCATTTACATCTAGAGTGGCTGTAATCGTATCTGCAAAATCTACGTAAGGTCTACCATCTGGGGCAGTAGAGCTAAATGTTTCATCAAGATCAATCTCTTTGCTACCAACAGAATTAACTAAATAAAAAGACGATCCTGTTTTAAATCCGTGAGCTGCTTCTGTTGTAACTACCAAAGCAGAGTTTGGGCTACCACCATCACTTACGATTCCAAGGTCTTGCTTAAAAGGAATTTGAGAACCAGAGTAGAATTGTCCAGGAGTAATGGATGTGTATAGATTGCCTAGGTTTCCGCTTGATGTCTGTGGACTAGCGGCCTCATAGGTAAAGGTTGTTACTGATGGTACAGTTTTAATTAAAAACTTTCCTTCAGCAGTTCTTGAAGCTAGTCCCTTGACGTCAATTGGAGTACCCTGAACCAATCCGTGCGACTCTACTGTAGTAACGGTTATAATGTTTGAGCCAGATGTTGATGCTACAGATGCAATATTTGGAATTGAGGCATCAGAGTCCGAAACATAAAATGATGGAATATTATTATTAAGCTCAAGAGTTTCCCACTTGGTAGACTGAAGACCATATTCAAAGTCTGTGTCAATCATGTTTTCTGGAGTAGAAACACGGATCTTGGAAACTGGATCCATAAACGTCTCTGTAGGCTCAAAGTCCTGAGAGAAGTTAGATAGATACTGTGTAGTCATTAAGCTAGCCTCCAGCCAATTGTTTCATTAATGTAGATCAACACTACGGTAGCTCCACCAACATCTATAATTAGATTTCCTTCGATTGTGTTAATCTTTTCTGTTCCAGGGTCAATTATAACATATTCGCTCTGGAAAAAATCCTGTGTATCAAAAACGCTAACGGTAGTTCCTGGAATTGGGTTGTCTGGAAGGGTTATGGTAAAGAATCCTCCACGAGTATCACAAAATAGGTTTGCTCCAACCTCTAGAACAATATCATCAGTAACCTCGATAAAAGCTTCTTGTCCTGGAAGGAAGTCCCAATATACTTCGTCTCCGTCGTTTGTCATCCATTTTCCAGTTGTACCAGTTCCAACAGTGTTGTCTAAAGCAGGAATAAGTAAAAGGTTTTCCCAATAATAGGTTGTTCCATTATTTGTGAGCCACTTTCCAGTTTGTCCAGTAGTTACTGGTACTTGGTTTGGTGAGGTTACCCAAGAAGCATTTGTTCCATCAGTAGTCAAAACTTTTCCAGTGTTTGTAGCTTGTGAAGGATAAAGGTCGTTAGGGTTACCGCTTGTAATAAAAGTTCCGTTGACGTTTGGCAGCGTTAGAGTTCTGTCTGCAGTGGTAGCGGTTGGTGGAACAATGCTTATGTTAAATCCAGTGTTAGAATCAAAAAAGTCAAAAGTTGACAACACATACAGGGCATCTGTTTCTAATAGCTCAGAAATCTGAACGTTTCCAGTAACGATTAGGTTATGAGGGGTTCCCACTTCTCCAATAAGAGCAGTTGCAAGAATTTTGGTTTCTGTATTAAACAAAACATTTCCAGAGGCCACTGTCAAAGCAGCAGATGGGGTTGCTGTCTGAATACCAACAAAACCAGAGCTATTAACTATGAATGGGCTAGAGTCAACGCTGGCACTGTCTTCAATTAAAATTGCTGGACCTGATCCGTTTTGTGTAATTTTTACTGCAGGGCTTGCAGAGTTAACAAGAAATGAGTTAATTCCAGTAAAGGTGTTTGCTACGTTTAGGTCTGACTTGACAGCAAGAATTTCTTCAATTTTTTGAGCCAAATCTTCCATGTCTCCATGAACGTCAACGCCATCAGTAGATAGCGGATAGGGGAGACTGTAAATAGGGGTTAATCCAGATGCCATAGTAACTATATTATATCATGCGAATGTTTTTATTTTTGTATAGTTATGTTATAATCTTCGTCTTGTACTGGTTCTCCCAGTTTTTAATGTCATGCTCATCATTAAGAAGCGGTTGGCCCTTTATGTTTAAGCTTGTGTTTAATAATACTGGAACTCCAGTCTCTTTATAAAATTTTTCCAATACAGCATATAAACCAGGATGCTGCATAGCATTGACTGTTTGCACCCTTGAAGTGCCGTCTACATGGACCACAGAGGGGATGAGATCTGGCTTGAGGCATCTGGGGGTATATTGCATGTAAGGGCTTGTATAGTCCATTTCGAACCATTCAGAGGCATATTCTTCCATTACCACTGGTGCAAATGGTCTAAACAATTCTCGCTGTTTAATTTTGTTTACAAGGGTTTTAATATTTGGATCTCTTGGGTCAGCAAGGATGCTTCTGTTTCCAAGGGCACGTGGTCCAAACTCTGCCTTACCACTTGCAACAGCAGCAATCTTATTGTTCATAATTTCTTTAAATATTTTTTCTACTGGATATTCTCCACCAAGATCATGGCCAAGATATGGGCCATCCCAAGCAATATGTTTGCCTCTTAGTGCAAGAGCTGCCCCTAAAGAAGATCCAGCGTCTCCTGGATTTGGCATAATCCAAATATCTGGAAAGATATCCCACAACATGGTGTTCGCTTTACTGTTTAAAGCACACCCTCCCATAAACACTAGGTTTGGACTCTCTAACTCTTGCCTAGCAATATACATAAAGTCCCAGAGCCTATCTTCATAGACTTTTTGTGCTGCTGCAGCAATATCAAACTTATCTTGCTCAGTTATTTCTTGACCCCAGTCAATTATGCCTTTATGAAAATTATATTTTTGCTCATAGACTGCTGGAAAATACTCTGATACCTTGTCAAAATAAACTTCTGGGTCGCCATAGGCAGCCATCCCCATCATAATATATTCTTCTTGGTTAGCTTTTAGGCCTATAAGATCTGTAAAGGCAGAATAGAACAGTCCAAAACTAAATGGATAGCTCCATTTTTTGTGAAGCTTAATGCTTTCTCCATTTCCAACCCAGACGCTAGATGTAGCAAACTCTCCTATGGCATCTAAGACTACAATAGTTGCGTCCTTAAAAGGGCTAGTATAATACCCTGCTGCTGCATGAGAATAATGATGCCTAAAAGCTTTATCATAAAAATGACGTGGCTTCGAGTCAGAAGCACCACCATGCAATAAAAGTCTTAGTCTTTTTAAATTTGGTTTTTCATAATAGACAATCGCATCTGGCTCTCCAAACTTAAGGGCTTCTAGCCATAGAGCATCGTTGGTGTACCAATCATTTTTTATTTTGCTATATCGCTCTGCATGCCCAGCAAATAGAATTTTCTCATTTTCAACAACAGCAAGGGCAGCGTCATGAGAAGTTTCGTTAAAACCAATTATTTTCATCAGTATAGGTAATCTTTGCCTTTAAAGTTTTTGTATAATTTTCTATATCTAATTTTAAGATATAAAGTTTTTATAGTTTTAAGAATTTTCATATATTTCTTTCCATCCAGTAAAAAACACTTTTGCTACGTTAGACATGTACTTTATTCCTGGATGATTGACATCTCTTGCCGCATCCCAATATTTTTTAAACTTTTCTGGTATGGTTGAGTACACTTCTTCTAAGTATACCTCTTCTTCTATAAAAGAATAGTTATAGAATGAGCAAAGATTATTAAACTTGAGCTTAGTGTAAATGTCAGAATCTACTACAGACCAAGAGTTCCAAAAAAGCTTTATGTTGTACGCTTTGCATAGTTCTTCAAGCATTCTAATTTGATTAACTGATGAATACATCCTCTCTTCAAAAGAATAACTTCTTACCTTTGAAAAGGCATATGGATCAGATTTCCTATCTTCTATGTTTTGAGTGCTTGGTGCGTACTCAAGAAAACCATTGACCTTTGGGTGAAAAATTACATGCCTATTCATATCTGGTAATAATGCAAAAATTGCATCAGGGGCTCCGTATACTGAAATAAAAGAAGTAAGGTTGTTTATTAATGAATCAACACCAAGTCCAGGTGAGCCTAGATTAACAAGCTTTGTATTTTCTTTCTTATCTTTAATATAGGACTCAAGAATTCTTGGCCAGCTAAACTCTTCTGGTAAGCCAGCTCCAAATGCATAAGAGCATCCCAAAGCTAAAACATTATAATTTTTGTTTGATAATTTAGTAAAATGCTCATTTCTAAAATTATTAGCATTTATAGTATAAACAAAGTCTTTATTTAAGTTATATCCTTTTTGATCCAAGTCATCTAAATAAAGCAAATGACTATACCCTTTTTCATCAGTATACTTTGTCTGTATCCCTGGCTGATGAAAATCTAATATGTCAAAAAAATATCCTGGTAAAAGATTTTTTTTTATAAAATCAAAAGTTTTACCATCATAGACAAAGTGCGTTCCTTTAAATGGCACTAGGTAATCCTTTTTTGATGGTCATAATATTTTTCTCCAAAGGCGTGCTCACCATTAAAGTATTTTCTACCAGATTCGTGAGGTCTTGATTTATCATCGTATTGTCTTTGACGAGATAGCTCTACGCCATCCTCATCTTCATTTTTTATAAGCTCATCATTAAAATAATTTGAAACACTGTCTAATTCAAAACTATCAACAAAATATCTTGGTACTGGAATAAAGGCACCAAGAGGGTCTCCCTTTTTAACATAAACCGTTCTTCCTGGATCAGTCATCTTAATATTAAAAGTAAAGTCTCTACGAATTTGATCTGTTTCAATAACTCCAGTCATGCAAACCATGCCAGGAATATACATGTTTGGTGGCTGTATAGTCATAAGGTTAACTCCTGGAGGAGTCTTAAGATGAAATCTATTTTGAATAGTCAACACTCCGCTAGCAAATCCTGGACCTATATGCTGCATGTCAGAGCCATCATCATTATGAATGTTTACCCTAATGTCTTGAGGATTTTCCATTGTTCCGTCCCAAGTTGCATCAAAATCATAATAAGACTTTAATACAAATCCGTATTGATTTCCAATATTAATTGGCAAGCAATAGTAAAAATGATTATTAAACCAGTCTCTTTTAATATTTCCTTTTAGTGATTCAAGAACCTCTTTATATCTTTCTCCTTGATCTTTTCTTTCTCTAAAAGGAACTACTAAAATTTTATTGTTTGGGACTTCGTAGCCTGGATCATTGATGTATGTTTTTGCATCTTGGGTCAACTATAACACCCATCCATCAAAGTATTCTTTTTCTTGAGTCCAGAATGAAGCCAAGGTATATCTCATTCCATTTTCAACTTTAGTTACTCCGTGTAGATGTTCTGGATCTCCTGGATGAACAGCTAAAGTTCCTACTTTTGGAACAATTTCAAAGTTGTGGTTTGGATAAAATGTGTGGCCGCCATCATAATTATCGTTTAAATAAATGATTGCACCAAACTCCCTGTGCTTAAACCACTCAACTAGATGTTTTTCATGTTCCATAGCATCTGTCATATCGTCAGCGTGTGGGTGTTGTTCCATTCCAGGAAACCACCTTACTACCTGAAACAAATCTGGATAAATTTCTGGAACCTCGTATAATTTTTTAATTTCTTCGCCCACACGAGCACGAATATCATACAAAAGTTTTCCAATTTCTTTGCTACGATTTTGATAAATCATGATTGCATTTAGGCTTCTGTTGTCCCAGAAGTCAGACCCACCGTGCTCCCACGGCTCTATATCTTTTACAAAGTCTAGGATAGCCCTAGCCTCTTCCTGTGAAACAACATTATCTACTGTTTTTGCTCTGAACATTTTTTCTCCCTATCTTATATTTTATTAAAATTTTCTTCATTTGTCAAGAACAGGTCACGTTTTTTATACCAGTCTTCAAAGCTAATATTTGCAACCTTTTCGTATTCCCTTAAAAGATCAAGGCTTGGTGCCCCCCAATATCCTAGAATTTTACCAGTTAAAATATCTCTTGTTCTTAGGTGAGAACGATCTTGTTTTTCTAGCCAATCTTGAAAAAGGTCTTGATCTCCTGTGGTAATCCACCTATCATGCTTGTAAAGTTTTCCTGCACCCTTATTGTAATGCCATACAATTGGATCTGGAATACAAAATATTCTATATCCTCTTGTCCATGCACGTAACGCCGTTGTCATTTCTTCGCCAAAAAACATCATCTGAATATCTGGCAAAATTTCATACACAAATTTACCTGAAGTAAAAATAAAATGTGCAGATAGCCCATAATGCTCATAATACTCATTGCTTGTCCAATCAATATTAAAGGTTTCTTGCACTGGGACTGGGGCTCTGGTGTAGCCATCATTAGAATATTTCATTGGATTAGATTTTTGGGGGCTATTTGAAGAATAATGAAGAATGTTGTCGTCTTCATCATTGGCCCACCATGGAACATAGGTTGTGATTAGTGGAAATTCGCACTTTTCTTTTTGTTTAATATTTTCATATGAGTTTACTAGGATTTCATCCCAGTCTTTTTGAAATAACATATGAGCGTCTAGCTGCAAGTAGTAGTCTTCATTATTATACATAAACAAGGCGGCAGTTCTTGCAGCACATACGCCTAAAAGCGTAGGGTATTCTGCAGTGATCATTTTAATGTTATCGAATTGTGACATGTTTGGCATAACGCCATCATTATTGTGTGCCCAAATTCCAAAGACTAATCTTTCTGGATACTTAGCCATCTCAATGCAATTTTGAACAGTTTGTTCTAGGTACGATTCATTGTAAGAACCTATAGCAATAAAAATAGTTTTGTCTGAATTACCCACAGCCTACCCCCCTTTATTCTTTATTGATTGCTGCTGGACAAGGCCTAAATGGCTTATCTAAATGTTTTATCTCGTCTGACTCTATTCCATTCTTATACATTTGATGCCACTTCCAGGGTTCTGAGTTTTTATAAAAATTATCTCGTTTTTCACCATATGTCCAAACTCTTTGTAGCTCTTCTTCACTTGCATTTTCTATTGAAAAATTTGTTTTTTCAAGAAGATTTTTTGGGTAGTTCATCATAAACATAAAAGGAGTTCCTGCAGGAATTGTAATCTCTTCATTAGCCTTTGTTATTTTCCAACAAAACTGTATTGTGTTAAAGTGATACCAGTCTGATTGCAACAAAGCATCCATTGGCTGAACACCATCAATAAAATAATTTGGTGCTCCAGTTAACCAAACATAATGGTCTGGATCAGTTTCAATAACACAGTTTATCTGAAACGATATTGTGGCATTGGCTGTGCCATTATCAACAAATATATCTCCATTAACAGTGACCCCACCTTCAAGAATTTTAACATGGTCCCTAGAGCTATCGGAAATTCCATCCCAAATAAATTTAACATCATTTTTTAACACAAACTCCCAACCGTGCAGCCCAGCAGTGCTTATTGGCTGACACATATATCCATGAGAGCTGTGTGTGTTATCTAAGTGATCTCTTTTTAGCTTTCCCTGTCTAACTTCATACGATTCCGAATTGTCGCCTAACATCTTCAGAGTAATAAATGGGTGAGTCTTTGGCGTGTGCAAATTCATTCCTATCTGTCATAATTACTAACGAATACTTAATTCCATCATCGGTTACTGGCTCTGATGAATGAGCGTATGAAAATGCTGATGGAGAAATAACAAAATCTCCTGCTTTTGGCTTGTGCTTTACGTCAAATAGTGGGAACCATAGCTCTCCACCCTCATAATCATCATTTGGATAACCAACAGCAGAGATCGTGCAACGATAAGGCTCTCCGTCATCACTGTGAATCTTAAAGTATTCGCCCTTTCCATATTTAACAATATTAATTGCTTCAATATATTTCATAGGCCCCGAATAAGTTAATCTACTGTAATGCTCAAGACATACTTTTAAACTAAGCTCAATTGCACCATGAAGCTTGTAGGCGTCTTCTGAATATTCATTTACTTCTCCCAAATCTCTAGGGTGAAGCTTCCAGTCTTTACACTTTCTTGCATCATTAATAACATCTCCATACCCAACTTCAGCAGAAGCCCACTGAAATCTAGTTCCCTCTTTAGCCAAGATAGCCTCAACTCTATTAATAATGTTCATACTTTTTGGCAAAGCATTACGATATACAATAATACCAGGTGCTAAAATTTCATAGTCTACTTGGTATTCTTGGTCTTCAAACCAAACTACATCTTTCATCATACCCCTTTCGAAAGGCCCATAAAAATTATAGCACATGCAAGTCTTTTACGAAATACATATGCCATAATCTTATCTAAAGAATCTAGGTGGTGGTGGTGGGAATCTAGGTGGCGGTGGTGGGAATCTAGGCGGTGGTGGCGTAAACATTGGAGGTGGTGGGAATCTAGGTGGTGGTGGCACAAAGTATGGTGGAAAGTTTGGTGGAAATGTAAACCTTGGCGGTGGTGGTGGAACTGTAAACATTGGTGGTGTAAAGCTTGGTGGGAAGTTAGGTGGGACAAACGTAAATCTTGGAGGAAAGTTAGGTGGGAAATTTGGTGGAAAGTTAGGTGGAAAATTTGGCGGAAAGTTAGGTGGGAAATTTGGAGGAAAGTTTGGAGGAAAATTCGGTGGCGGTGGCGGAACAAAAATAAAAACTGGAGGTGCCGAGATTGCTGTAATTTCATTACTTGGCTGGCTGGCTGGAGAAGTACCTAAAGCATTTGTTGCTTGAACTTTAAAAGTATATGCTACTCCTGGAGTAAGTCCATTAACAATTATCGGGGATGAAGTTGAAGTTCCTGTAATGTTTCCAGGGGTAGAAGTAGCTATATAAGTAATTTCATTAGCTACATTCTCTAAGTCTCTCTTACCCAAGTAAACTGGAGAGGTAAAAGTAATTGATGCAGATGGCAACTGATCCATTGCAGGTGTAATACCAGTAGCGGTTCCAATAAGAGGTGCGGTTGCAATTTTACCAGCTGAACCCTCAGAACCCTTTTTACCATATCTGGACATTATGCTATTAGATCTCCTGTTATTGCCCATTCGTCATTTGTTGTTCCTGGGGCTGTTAGCTTAGTTACAGTACAAGAAGAATATTGTGCTCTTAGCTTAAGTCCAGGGCTTGCTAACGCTAGAACTGTAGCATTAAGTGGTCCTATCGATACCTGACCAGTTCCTTTTTGTAAAATTGTAAATTGTGTTCCTTGTGGGAAAGACAAAGTAGCAGTATCTGGAAGGATAACGCTTACTGGACTAGAGCTATCTATCACAATAAGTTTTCCGTCCCAGCTTGATAGAACTGAAGATCCTCCAAAATATGTTTCAATGCCAACGTGGTAAACAACGTTTCCTGTAACAGACAAAGACGATAAAGTTCCTGTAGATGTAATAGATGAAAGGTTTCCAGTAGTAACTACTGTACCAGTAGCATCTGGTAAAGTGATTGTCCTATCAGCAGTAGGGTTACCGCCATTAAGAACAGCTTCGAAATCATCTGCAGTAGTTCCCTCAAAAGTAATTCCAGAATCAGAAATATACAGCCCAGTAGCGGTTGCAGAATTGATTACTGGTGATGTCAGTGTTTTGTTGGTAAGAGTTTCTGTTCCTGCAAGGGTAGCAAAATCGTTATCACTTAACGCAGTGTTAAATTGTGCAGTAGTTCCAGTTAAAGTGTTTCCTGTTAATCCTATTGTTTTGTTAGTTAGTGTAGCTGTATTCTCTGGAGTAACTGATGGGGCAGCCCACTGAATTCCGTTTGACACTGAGGCGTTTGCAACTAAAACAAATCCGTCAGCACCAACTGCTAAAGTGGCAGGGGTATTTATTGCTGTACCTGTAATAAGTGCTCCCTTACCAGTAATCTGGGAAGGTTGAATACCAGGAGATGCCTCTAATGCTGCAACCTTAACATTAAGTGTATTAATATAGGAAGCTATAGACTGTGGAACAAGATTGGTTGTATTTGCATTAGTTGGATCGTATTCTCCAATATTAGTTCCTGATGCAGCACCATAGTGATAAAGCCTAAACGCTTCTTGAATATCAGCAGCCTCAGATAAAGATGGAATTTTGCTGGGTATTAAGGTACCAATTGCTTCTGCCATTTACAAATCTCCTTATGATGACAAATACGATATAAAAAGGTGTACGTCTTTGCTTACACCATTTATGTTTGACCAAGTTGTTCCATTCCACGATGCAGCTTTGACCGTAATGGTAATGTTATTAGCGTCTACTGTATAAGTAAAGGCTGTTGCTACTGGAACTGTGTCTTCAATATTATATCTAATTGTAAATTTATCTGCTGTAGGTGATGCGTCTGAAGTTAATAGCGAAATTGGAACTGTTACTGTTCCGCTTCCAGTTGTAAAAGCTGTTGAAATCTGAGCAGAGTATTGTGATGGGTTTAGTCTTAAAACTCTAACCCATGCTGGCGAACCAACTTCTAAAATGTATTGATATAGCCAACCGTAAAATGGATCAATGGTGTTTGTGTTAATAAAAAGATCATAAAGCTGAACTGGCTGAGTTGCCAAAACGCTAGCTGGGTCTCCAGCTCCAACCCATGTACGAGTTCCACGCACTCCAGTTTGACCAAAGTCTACAGACACATCTAAAGATGTTGGTCCACCAAAAACGTCAAGGTTTACCGTACTAAGAACAACATCAGCCATATTATGTAGCTCCAGTAATGTCGTCTGTTACTGTGATGCCTCCATTTAGCAAAGTATATGTATTAACATTATTAGTAATCTGAACGTCATATACCCAGCTAACGGAAGGAATTAAGTTTCTACCAACACCAGAACTAATTGTGCAGGTGACAAAGTCGTCTACTGTGTTTACAGATGCTGTGCCAACATAAATAGCACTTGCTGTTGATCCACGATTGTTGGCAATAGTAAAAGCAGCTGTGTAGCCACTGAGGTCGAATGCCTGGCCGCTGGCGTCTTTTGGTCTTACGATAAACTCAAAAGTGTCACCACGATAGTAGTTAAAATTGTATGTACCTGGAAATGCCATTGTTCACCTTACCTTGATATTATTATAACACAAAAGACAAAGACTAGTGCCTGAGCTGCAGAGGGGTATGTGGGTAGAAAACTCAGACACTAGCCAGCTTAATTATAACATAATTATAAATCATAATACTTATCAACATAGTTATCCACAGATATTAGAAACTTTATAAATCGTTATAAAAGAGTTATCAAAAATATAGTCAAAAACACTTGACAAACTCCAAATGGCTATTATAATAATATATATTATATATAGATTTAACCTTAATAACTTTATAGATAGATATATATTATATATATACTAATTATAGAAATTCTTCTTAATGCTTTTTACTTCGTTATAAAGATCATCAAACTTTTTATCGCCATCAGCCAATCTATTATCAATAGTGCTGATCTTGTTTTCAATGCGATCTACGGCGTCTTTAACAGATGATCCGCCATTATTTTTTAATTCCCCATCAATGCTATTTAGTCTTTCCATAACTCCTGGAACTCTGCTTCTGCCAGGACGAGCTTCCTCTCCTGACCAATCCCTCATAAAACCTTCCCACGTTGCAATCCAAGATCCGATTCTCTTGAAAAATGGTGAGATAAATTTAACGACTAAAAACCAGGCAGTCAATACCAAAATTAAGCTACTGATAGCAGTAGTAAGCATGTTTAGTTCGTCGTTTGTCATATCTAATAATTATACCAAACTGTTTAGTCATTTTGGCGTAAAAGCTCAGCGGTAAAATAGGTTTTCGGTTTTTTCGATTTTATAAACGGCGATTTTAACTCGGCGTGATAATAGATGTTATACCCACATAACAAACACAACGAACAACAAACGATTACTACGTAATCTACAATGTTCGAAACCTTGGATATGTGGTAAAATATACTTATGTCTGAAGAAAAGAAAGATGTTCAAATATGGGATATGCTAAACCCTAATGAACCACGCTCTTTGGAACAAACAGTAGAAGATCGCTTGGCTATTTGTAGGGAATGTCCTTACTTTAGAGCATCGACAGAACAATGTCGTAAGTGTGGCTGTTTTATGAAGCTTAAAACTAAACTAGAAAGGGCACACTGTCCTATTGGAAAATGGTAGAAATCCGTTCTATTGTGAGGACGCTGCAGAGGTATTTTTAGATAAAGATTCGGTAGATCTTTTTATTGGTCATCCCCCATACTTTATGACAGAGCCTACTGGTAATGGAGGAGACCCAAACCTTCAAATGCAAAACGTAGAAAATATTGACGAATATTTTTACAGGTTCTTTAAAAGTGTAAAACACATGGAGCATGCACTAAGGAAGAATGGGCATATATTCATAGCACTGCCTAACTCAGCAGCAGGTTTGGGAATGATCTCAAAAATCGAAATG
>Ga0164292_10002492_pt1 | contig 15015 bp, 13 predicted proteins | sample GEODES117metaG_FD_111486 | JGI IMG/M metagenome (GOLD analysis project Ga0164292, IMG submission 111486) | Eutrophic lake water microbial communities from Lake Mendota, Wisconsin, USA - GEODES117 metaG | ecosystem: Environmental > Aquatic > Freshwater > Lake | place: USA: Lake Mendota... | reverse complement strand
TCTGCTGGAACAGCTTCAGCACCGCCTCGAACTCGGCCGCGTTGCGGTCAGCCCACACCTGCGGGCTCACGCCGTTGGCCACCGCGCTTTTCTCCACCTTCACGCCGTGCTCGTCGGTGCCGGTCAGGAAGAAGGTGTCGCGCCCGCGCAGGCGCATCGCGCGCGCCCAGGTGTCGCAGAGCGAGGTGGTGAAGACGTGGCCGATGTGTGGCCGGTCGTTCACGTAGTAGATGGGCGTGGTGATGCTGGCGGTGGCGCTCATGAGGCCGCGAGTCTAGGGAATCGCCCGTCGCTCACGGCGCGCCGACCGCCTCATGAAGCCGGTCCGCATCAGCCTCGTCATCGAAGCACGCCGCATGCAGCACCGGGCCATCGCTCCACACGATCACCACCGCCGGCTCCGAGGGTGTTCGTCCCGGCAATTCGCCATCGATCGAGAGCCCTGGCGCGAGAGGACGGGGTCGGCCAAGCGAATCGAAGCGCAGGTACTGGCCATCGTCACGTGCCAGGAACAGGTGGACCCATTTGCCTTCGGATGCGCCGCTCCCCTGATAGGTCACGCACGCCAGCGTGCCGCCCTGCGCCGGTGTCGTCGGAACGTCGACCACCTGCCGCAGCGCGAAGCCATGCTCGGTCAGATCCGGGATCGACGTGCTGCGCCGCAGCGATCGCTGCACGATGCCACGCGCCTCCTCGGGATGCACGTCGGGCTCGTCGCCCTTCTGGAGACAGAGGAGCGTGGCGTTTCCCCGCATGCCGCCGATCAGGCTCACGAACTCGGCGAGCGGCGTCCCGCCACCCATGCTCAGGCGTCCCGCGATGGAATGACCGAAGATGCCGAAGCCCACGGCGCACGCCACCAGGACCAGTGCCAGCACGAGGGCCGCCGGTGACTGGCGAGAATGGAAGGTCCTGTCGGGCGGCGCGGTGGCAGGATCCGGTTCCATGAAGACCGGAATCCTACGGGTGGCGGCTAGCATGGAGGAATGTCGCGACGATCGCATCGGCTCGGCTCTCGTCTCGCCTGCCTGTCCATCCTTGCGTTGTCCACGTTGGCGCGATCGCAGGGTGCGCTTGACGCGGGCCTGCAGGTCGGCAGCAAGACGAACGCTGCCGCGAAGCAGGAGGACTTCCGATCCCGAAACCTGGTGGTCACGGGCGACGTGGCCGCCGGGCGCGGTTTCCGGGGCAGCGTGGGCTACACCGCGGAGGGTGACTTTCGTGGCGCGACGGGCGGTGACGTGAACGTGGACTTCCGTCGCAACAGCGCGTTGAGCAATCCTGCGCTCGCCACTGGATCCGTGGGCGCGGGAGCCAGCTTCTCGATCGGGCGCGACTCGGTCTCGTCGCTGGAGTACCGCCGCGACTTCGTCGGTCCGGGCGGAAGCGGTGCCAGCGCAAGCGTCCAGCCCAACGAGACGGGCCGGCAGCGTCTGGATCGTCTGAGCACTCGCCTGTCCAGCAGCGAACTGCGGAGCATGGAGGGGGAGAGCACGCCGATGGCGCGCTACCAGGGCCGCGAGGAGGGGGATCAGGGGGTGCTCTCGGTCAGCGAGGTCCGTGGGGTGAAGAAGGAGCGTGATCGCGACAACGTCGGGGGTGAACGGCTGAGCCTGTACGAGGCCGCGCGGCTGCGCGAGGACCTCCGCAACGGGGCACTGCGGATGGACGCGGTGCGGGCGCGTCCCTCGAATCCGTTCGTGACACAGGCGCCCTCCGACGCCGTCACGACATCCGCGGTGCGCGAGATGCCACGACCTTCGCGCGGCGACGCGGCCGCGCGTCCAGCGGACACGTCGGGCACGCAGTACGACCGGATCATCCGGGAAATCGAGGAGAACTGGCGGCGGCGCGGCGAGCGGCCGGAGACCTCGGAAGCCGAGTCCGCACAAGACACGGACATGCAGGTGGGGGCCGCGTACGAGCGGCTTCGCCGGGATCTTGGACATGGCGCGCCATCGATCGAGGAGCCGTCGCTGGACGTGGAGAAGGGGATTCGCGTGAAGTCCTCCACGACACCCACGCCGACGCAGGTCGAGGTGTCCGGCGTCAAGCTGTCGCTGGACGACTACGCGATGCTGCTGAAGCATGGCGAGCGCCTCGACGCCTTTGGAGACGGCGGCAACGACCGCATCAACGAGCTGCTGGCGCAAGGCCAGCGTGCGATGCATGAGGGCAACAGCTTCATCGCGGAGAAGCGCTTCGAGGTCGCGCTCCTGATGAAGCCGAACGATCCGCGTGTGCTCGCGGGTCTGCTGCATTGCCAGATCGCCGCGAACCTGACCGGATCCGCCGCCATCACGCTTCGCTCGTTGCTGGCGAAGCATCCGGAGATGATGGACGTGACCTACGGCGAGCAGGCGCTGCCCCCGCGTGATCGCGTGGACCGGGCCATGGCGACGGTGCGGGATCGCCTTGCCAAGGGCCAGCGCCCGGTCGACGACGGACTGCTGCTCGCCTATCTCGGCCATCTGGTGGATGACAAGGACGCCATCCGGTCCGGACTGGCCGCCGTGAACGGCAGCCCCGAGAACGACATGCTCCGGCAGCTTCTGGAGCGGCTGTGGCTGTCGTCCGACTCGAAGCCGGTCGTCGAGCCCGCGAGTCCCGCCAACGCGCCCTAGCGCAGCGAGGCTGCGGTCTTCAGACCAAGATTCCGGAAGATCTCCCGCGTGGCCGCGCTTCGATTGAGCGTGTAGAAGTGGATGCCCCGGACGCCGTGATCCAGCAGTTCCAGGCACTGCTGCGTGGCCCAGTGAATGCCGACGCGCTCCACGCCCTCGGCGTCACCTTCGCAGCGCTGGAGTGCGCGCATGAGCTTCGCGGGAATCTGCGTGCACGCCGCCAACTCCGCCATCCGCTCCAGATTCGCCGTGCTCAGGACCGGCATGACGCCGGCCAGGATCGGAACGCGGATGCCGGCGAGATCGCACCGCTCCGACCAGTCCAGGAACGCGCGATTGTCGAAGAAGAGCTGCGTGCAGATCCAGTCGGCGCCCGCCTCGACCTTCGCCTTCAGGTGATCCATCAGGCGAAGCGTGTTGGGTGTCTCGGGATGGCCTTCGGGAAAGCCCGCCACGCCGATGCCGAAGCCGCGCGGGTCCGGGTGCCGGCCGCTCTCGTTGAAGGCCCGGATGAATCGGACCAGATCCGCCGCATGGGGAAAGTCGCCTGCGGTGGGGGTGCCACCCTTCGGCGCGTCTCCGCGGAGCGCCAGGATGTTCGAGACACCAGCCGCGGCGTAGCGTTCGAGGATCTCCTGCACCTCGGTCCGGGAGTGGCCGACGCACGTCAGGTGGGGCACCGGATCCAGCGACGTCTGTGACCGAAGCCGCAGCACGAGTTCATTGGTGCGCTGGCGGGTCGAGCCACCAGCGCCGTAGGTCACGCTGACGAAGCTGGGCGCCAACTGCTCGAGCTCCCGGATGGAATCGAACAGGCTCTCCCATCCCGCCTCCTTCTGGGGGGGGAAGAACTCGAAGCTGGCGGTCTTGGCGCCGCGGGACAGGATGTCCGCGATGTGCATCGGTACAGTCTACGGATCGCACGGCGAGTACCCCAGTCACGTCGAATCCCGAAGCCGACCGCCCGGCGGCTGAGTCTGTACATGCGGGCCCTGCAGGCGCGGGGCGAGATGGAGCGATCCCACATCAGCAGTCGGGAGCTTGGGGAGGCCTCCGGGGTCGCGGATGCGCAGGTTCGGAAGGACCTCGCCAGCATCGGAGCCGCGGGGCAGCCCGGCGTGGGGTACGCCATTTCCGAACTGCTTGAGGATCTGCGTGCCTCGATGGGTCTCCATCGAACCTGGAAGGTGGTGCTTGTCGGGGCGGGCAACATCGGCCGCGCCTTGCTGGCCTATCCCAGGTTTGCGGAGGAGGGATTCGACCTGGTTGCCGTCCTTGATCGGGCCCCGTCCGTGGTTGGTCGGAAGCTGGCGGGTCACACCGTGCAGCCCATGTCGTCGGTCGCGGACGTGGTTCGGCGCACTGGCGCGGATCTCGGCATCGTCGCCGTGCCGCCAACGGAAGCGCAGGGTGTTGCGGAAATGCTTGTCCACGCGGGGGTTCGGGGGGTCCTGAACTTCGCGCCGCGGCCGCTTCGCCTGCCCGCATCGGTGGCGGTCGTGGCGGTGGATTTCACGGAGACTCTGGAGCGCCTGGCGTTCGAGACAACCATGAAGCCGGGTCCGGGAAGCCGCTCCCGGGACACCTGAAACGCGCTGGAATCCAAGGGTGCGCTCGTATGATGGTCCGCATGCCCATGGAAGGCACGCGGAACGGTTGGCTGCGATCGACGCACCACAAGTGGTGGTGCGTGGGCTTGCTGCTGACACCGCTGGTTGCGTCGGGTTGCCAGAAGGTGCTGTTCCCCGCGAGCGAACCCCGCACGCAGTACCAGCGCGCCGACACGCTTCGTGATCGCTTCACGCCCCTGCAGGAGCCGGACGTGTTCGGCAATCCCAGGCCGGCGCTGCGCGCTCGCCTCGCGCCGACGAACTGAGCAAATTGCGTTTTCCCCGAAGATCCGAATGGCAGCGATCCGATAGTCACGCAAGTCGCCGATCCATGAGCCGCGCACTTCCCATCCTTCGACCCACGCTGCACGCCGCGCGCATCTCGCGCCGGACGCGTCTGGTCTGGGGAGCCTTTGGGGCGGCGATGGCCCTGGCGTGCGGCGTGCTGGTGCTTGGTGACGCGGAGGGCCCCCGGCCCGTCACCGCAATGAGCGTCATCGGACCCGACGCGGCTTCCGAAGGGATCGTGCCGCGCGAGGCGCCGTTGGATCGGGACCGCTGGAACGCGATCGTGATCCATCATTCGGCCACGCCGGCGGGAGATGCGGGCAGCATCGCACGCCTGCACGCGTCGGCCGGTCTGGACGGCCTCGGCTACCACTTCATCGTGGGCAACGGGCAGGGACTTCCGGACGGGTATGTGGAGGCGGGCGCGCGTTGGCATCGACAGCAGCCTGGTGCGCACGTGGCGGCATCCACGGGCCGATCGGGTGGCGTGGAGCGCGTGGTTTCGAAGGCCATCTCGGCGGATGAGCTGAATCGCCATGCGATCGCGATCTGCCTGGTCGGCAATGGCGATCGCCGACCCTTCACCGACCGCCAGATGCACGAGTTGGGGGCTCTGGTGCGCCGCATCCAGTCGGCGCTCGGCATTCCTGCGGACCGCATCTACCTTCACAGCGATGTCGCCGGCACCACCAGTCCCGGGCGATTCTTCCAGGTTTCGTCGTTCGAGAATTCGATCCTGCGGAACGGCAATTCCTGACGCGGTCCGTGCGTTGCCAGTCCGTTGGGGCGCCGATAGACTCGCCCTCCGCTCAAGGCTGAACAACGCTGGATCACGAGATTTCGGGGGGATTCATGCGGTGACAGTGGGGCGGGCAGGAGTGGTTCCTGCACAGGTGGCTGCTGACCCGATGCCTTGACCCGATGCCTTGACGCAGCGTCATGAATTCGACCACTCCTCAGGAACTCTTTGGCTACCGGGTCGTCGCGAAGCTCGGATCGGGCGCGGCGAGCGAGCTGTACGCGGTGCAGGACGCCAAGACCAAGCAGGTCTGGGCGCTCAAGCATGTCGTCCTGAAGACCGAGAAGGACGCGCGCTTCATCGAGCAGGTGGAGCAGGAGTACGCGATCGGGTCCAAGCTCGATCATCCGAACGTCCGCGGCGTCTCGAAGATCTCCTATGTCCGGAAGCTCTTCAAGAAGGTCGAGGTCGGCCTGCTGATGGAGCTCGTCGACGCGGATCCCATGGACGTGCGGCGCCCGCAGACCCTGACCCAGGCCGTGGACCAGTTCCGGCAGATCGCCCGAGGCCTGCAGCACATGCACGAGAAGGGCTTCGTGCACGCGGACATGAAGCCGATCAATGCGATGGTCGACGAGACCGGCCACGTGAAGATCATCGATCTGGGGCAGGCGTGCGCGATCAACACGAAGAAGTCCCGCATTCAGGGAACGCCCGGCTACATCGCGCCCGAGCAGGCGCGCCGCGAGGAGATCGTGGCCGCGACGGACGTCTACAACCTGGGCGCCACCATGCACTGGGTGCTGGTCGGCTTGGTGATTCCCACGGCGGTGCCACCGGCCGGTGACGGCACCGTCACGACGGTCGACATCGAACGCATCAAGCCGCCGGAGCATCCCTCCAAGCGGAACCCCGCGATCCCGCAGGCGCTTGGCGACCTGATCCTGGATTGCGTGAAGGTCCACATCGAGGATCGCCCGAGCATGACGCACGTCATCCAGCGGCTCGAGTCGCTGGGCACGGTGGGTGGTTCCGGCTGGCAACTGCCGCCGAACGGCGTACGGGAAGGCGCGTGACGGCGTCGCAGCCTTCGGAGAAGTGGGATCGCCGCTTCCTGCAGCTGGCCGATCAGATTGCCACGTGGAGCAAGGATCCCAGTCGTGGCGTGGGTGCCGTGATCGTGTCGCCGGCGCGGCAGATCGTGGCGACGGGCTTCAACGGCCTCCCGCGCGGGTTCGCCGACCTGCCGGAGCGACTGCAGCGGCCGGTGAAGTACGACCTGGTGGTGCACGCCGAACTCAACGCGATCATCCAGTGTGGTCGGAACGGCGTCAGCGCCACCGGATGCACCATGTACACCAGCTTCGCGCCGTGCGTGCAGTGTTCGCTGGCGGTCGCGCAGTCCGGAATCGCCCGTGTGGTGACGTGGGAACCGGATCTTGCCGGACCCGACGCCCACTGGAACGAGAGCATCGAGAAGTCGAGGCTGGTGCTGGGCGAAGTGGGCGTGCGCCTTGAGCACTATCGCCGCTAGGTCATCCGGGCGGCTGGGCCCCGCCGTGAAGCGCCAGATCGTGCGCGAGGCGATCGACTTCGTGTGCGAGCAGGCGGCCCTGACGTCCGAACAGCGGCGCGCGCTCGAGGCGGTCCCGATCCGATGGCGTCGCCGACGTGGCGCAAGCCGCTTCTATCTTCGAGGGGTCCATGGATTCGCGGGGCCGCACATCCTGATCAGCGTGGGTCGGGGGTCGGTGGTGCGCTGGCACACCTATCGCCGCGTGCGGGCCGGTCTCGTCACGCCTCCAGAGGGCCTTCCTGTCGCTGCGGCCCTGCACGCCCGGATCGCGCTGGTGCACGAACTCACCCATGCCGTGCAGCACGGCATGTGCGGCACGCCCAGGCGCCGCTACAGCGAGGTGGAGACCACCGCGAACGAGATCGAGTTCGTGCGGCGCGTGGCTCCCGAGGTGCACGCACGGCTTGTGCCGATCGAGCGGCGTCGCGTCAAGCCATCCCGGCGCACGCGTGATCCGCGCCCCGCCTCGCGCTGGGCGGGCCTCTCCGCGTGGATTCGAGCGCTGCTGCGCGGCTGACGATCACATCCGATCCGGTGCCGCGATGCCGAGCAGGTCCAGGCCACCGGCCAGCACGCGCTGCGTCAGCGCGGAAAGCCGCAGGCGGGAGAGACGCGTGCGCGCATCGGCCGCCTTCAGCACGGGACAAGCCTGATAGAAGCCGGCATAGGCGTTGGCCAGCTCGTGCAGGGCGGCGCACACGCGCTGTGGCGCCTGGTGCTCGGCCGCGGCCAGCACGACGGCCGGGAACCGGAGCAGGCACAGCGCGAGATGGCGCTCCGCGGGTTCGATGGGGGCGTAGGACGCCTCGGCGATCGCCGAGCGGGTCTCGCCGGATCGCGCGATGAGGCTGGCGATGCGCGCATGCGCGTACTGGATGTACGGTCCCGTGTCGCCCTCGAAGGCGATCATGCGGTCGAGGTCGAACACGTAATCCTTCACGGGGTCGCCGGAGAGATCGGCGTACTTCACCGCACCGATGCCCACCGCGGCGCCGATCGCTCGCAGGTCCGACTCGGGCAGGCCGTGCGTGGGCGCGTCCGTCTCGGCGGCGCGCCGGAAGACCTGCTGCACGCCACGCTCGATCGCCTCGTCCAGCAGCGCCTTCAGCGTGAAGTTCTCGCCGCTGCGCGTCTTCAGCGGACGCTTGTCCTTGCCGAGCACGGTGCCGAACTGCATGTGCGCAAGCTCGGCGCGCGAACCGTCGGGCAGCACATCCCAGCCGATCAGGCGGATGGCGTCGAAGACATCCTTGAAGTGGTCGCGCTGGCGGGCATCCACCACGTAGATCACGCGGCCGCCGTCGAGTTCCTGCACGCGGAAGCGCACCGCCGCGAGGTCGGTGGTGGCGTACAGGAAGCCGCCGTCCGCCTTGCGGATGAGCATGGGCCGCTCGCGGTCGGCGTAGTGCACCACGATCGCGCCCTGGTCCTCGCGCGCGAGACCCTTCGAGAGGAAGGCTTCCACGACGGGCCCGAGACGCTCGCGATAGAAGCTCTCGCCGCGCGAGTGCTCGGGACCGAGCTTGACGCCAAGCACGCGGGCCGTGGCGAACACCTCGGCCATGGTGACATCGATCAGGCGCTGCCAGTCGGCCACGGTGGCCGGGTCGCCGGACTGCAGCTTCAGCAGGGTGGCCTTCGCGTCGCGCTCGGCGGCCAGGGCAGGTCCATTCTGCGCGTCGAACTCCGCCAGGCGGTGCGGGCCCGCGCCGGTGGCGATGGCGGCGGCCTGGCCGGCCTCGTCGCTCTTCGCTTCCGCCTGCGCCGCGCGGTAGGCGGTGTTCAGGTCCTCGAGCGTCAGGCGCGCGAAGTCACGCTTCTGGCGACGCAGGCTCGCCAGCGTCATGGCGATCGGCAGGCCCCAGTCGCCGAGATGGTTCTCTCGCCACACCTTGCGGCCCAGGCGCTCGTGCAGCCGCGCCATCACGTCACCGATGATCGTGGCGCGCAGGTGGCCCACGTGCATCTGCTTCGCCACGTTCACGCCGCAGAGGTCGATCACCACGGCGTGGGCGAGCGGTGCGGGCTCGATGCCGAGCGCCGGCGCGTCCATGCCCGCGAGCAGGTCGCCGAGGGCCTTCTGCGAGAGCCACACGTTGATGAAGCCGGGGCCGGCGATCTCGGTGCGCTCGGCGAGCGTGCCGAGCGACGTGGCCGCCAGGATGCGCTGCGCGAGTTCGCGCGGGTTCGCCTGGGCCGCCTTCGCGAGAGCCAGTGCCGCGTTGCACTGGAAGTCGCCGTGCTTCGGGTCGGCGCTCGCCTTCACCTGCGGGTCGATCGTCGACGCATCGGTGCCGGTCGCCGCGGCGATGCCTGCGCGAAATGCCTGTTCCAGCAGGGCAACGGGGTCGCAGGTGGCCATGGAGCGAGTCTAGCGGTGGGCGCGGCGCGGCTTGAGCAGCACGCGACCCTTGCGGTGCAGCATGTTCATGAGTTTCATCGAGCCTTCGCGCCAGCCATCGCGTTCGCCGAGGCCGGTCGCGGCGATCTCGATCATGCGCACGAGCGACTCGAAGTCGGCCATCGACACGTGCTCGCTGCCGACGCGCGCCTTCCGCTTTCCCGCCACCACGCCGTCGATGTCCGACATGTTGTGATAGTTGCCCAGCGGCAGGCAGAGGCAGGTGTTCTCGAAGCCGTGCGTGGCGAAGGCGGTGGCCTCGCATGCGCCGCCCGGCATGAGCTTGCGCTGGTACCGGAAGGTCGGGTCCTTCGCGCGCGCCTTCGTGAAGAGTTCGCCGAGCGCGTTCGTGAGCGCCGGGCTGAACACGCTGAGGCGGTCGCCCACGCGCAGGATCGCGCCCGCGCCGATCGGGCTGTCGTGCGGGAAGCTGCGCGAGTTCTCGAGGCAGATCAGGCGGGCGTTGCGCGGCACGAAGCCGTTGCGCGCGGCGTGGATGGCGCCAACGAAGCCGACCTCCTCGGCGCGGGTGAACAGCAGTCCGACATGCGCGGCCTTGCGGTTGGAGAGAAGACGGTCGAAGGCGGCGAGTGCCGCCGCGGCGGCGGCGAGGTCGTCGCAGGCGTGGGTGTGAAGCAGGCCCTGCGCGACACGCGGCTTCGGCAGGTGCCAGCGCGCGATGTCGCCCGCCGCGACCGAGGGCGCGGCCTTGGCGAGGCGCGCCGTGACGCGCTTGTACGGCCTCGCCTTCGCGTCGAGCGACGTGATGCGCGCGACGTGCTCGCGATCGCCCGCGTCGATGATCGACACCTTCGCGCCGACGAAGTACGGGTCATGCACGCCGCCGCGGAACTCGAGCTCGAGCGTGCGGGCGTCGACACGCCGACGCACCACGAAGGCCGGATGGTCCAGATGCGCGGTCACGAGCAGGGGGCGCGCGCCTCGGGGGGCATCCTTGCGGGTGATGCGCAGGTTGCCGACGTCGTCGCGGGACAGGATCACGCGCGCGGAGCGCACGAAGCACCAACCCTCGATGAAGGCGATCACGCGGTCCTCGAGTCCGGCCGCGGTCGGAATGCCTGTGAGCGTGAGGGCCAGCGCGCGTTCGTGGGGCTTCAGGGCCATGCGGCGGGCAGGGTATCGCGCGGATCCGCGACCTACACTTGCCCGATGCCATTCGCGCCCATCCCCGAGATCCTCGCAGACCTTCGAGCCGGCCGAGCCGTGGTCATGGTCGATGACGAGAACCGCGAGAACGAGGGCGATTTCGTGGTGGCGGCCGAATTCGTGACGCCGGAGACGGTGAACTTTCTCACGCGCGTGGGTGGTGGCTACCTGTGCGTGGCCCTGGACGGGGAGACCTGCGACCGGCTCGCGCTCGAGCCTGCGGTGGCGCGCAACACGAGCCTGCGTGGCACGGCCTTCACCGTGAGCGTGGAGGCGCACCCGCGGTTCGGCGTCGGCACCGGCGTGAGCGCCAAGGACCGTGCGACCACGATCCGCCTGCTGTCCGACGTCAAGGCGACCGCGGACGACTTCACCAGGCCGGGTCACGTGAATCCGCTGCGCGCGCGCGACGGTGGCGTGCTGGTGCGAACGGGCCAGACCGAGGGAAGCGTGGATCTGTGCCGGCTGGCGGGCTTGCGTCCTGCCGCGGCGATCATCGAGATCGTGAAGCCCGACGGCGAGATGGCGCGCATGCCGGACCTCGAGACGATCTGCCGCGAGCATGGCCTGCGCATGTGCAGCGTGGAGCAGGTCATCGAGTGGCGATTGCGAAGCGAGGGCATGGTGCAGCGGCTGGAGCCGCGTGATGGCGAGATGATCCGCACGCCCGAGGGCGAGTTCCGGCTCTTCGCCTGGCGCACGGCCGTCGACGCGCTGCCGCACCTGGCGCTCACGATGGGCGAGATCGGCCGGCTGGACGCCACGGGATCGGTGCGCGCCGAGACCCGGCCCACGCTGGTGCGCATGCATCGGCGCGACATCTTCAGCGACGTCTTCGGCATGTCGCGCGGCGAGAGTCATGGGCAGCAGGACGTGCGCTCGGCCCTGCACGCGATCGCGCGCGAGGGCCGCGGTGCGTTGGTCTACCTGCGCAGCGAGGGCAGCGGATTCGATCTTCCTGGTCGGCTGCAGCGCATCCAGCGGCCTGCGGGGGAGGACGTGAACGCCCCGGATCTCACGCGGCCGGACGGCATCGGCGCCAAGGCGCATCCGATGGACCTGCGCGAATTCGGCGTGGGTGGGCAGATCCTGCACGACCTCGGCCTGACCCGTCTTCGGTTGCTGACGAACCATCCCAAGGCCGCGATGCCTGGCCTGCACGGATTCGGCCTCGAGATCGTGGAGCAGGTGCCGCTGCGATGAATCGGGCACCGGCTCTTGCACTTGCCTGCGTGTTGGCCGGGTGCGCCGCCGCGCAGCAGCCGGCCGATGCGCCGGCAGCCGCAACGGTGGCAGGCGCTCCCACCTTCGACTCCGCGGATGCGCTGCTGGAGGCCCTCGAGCGATCCACCGACGACCTGCGCGACGTCCGTGCCGACGTGGTCTACGACCGGCTCGACGCCGTCACCGAGGATCGCGAGCGCCGCATGGGCCGGCTTGTGCTGGCGCAGTCGCCGGACGGCGCGCGTCGCTTCGGCATCCTCTTCGATCGATGCATCGATTCGGCAGGGCACGCGTCGCCGCAGGTGCAGCGTTTCGCCTTCGGCGATGGATGGTTGGTGGAGTTCGACGACGTGCGCAAGCAGTGCATCGCGCGGCAGCTTGCACCCGAAGGGAGTCGACTCGATCCGCTGAAGTTGGGCGAGGGTCCCTTGCCGCTCCCGGTCGGGCAGCGCGCCGAGGAGGTTCGCCGCCGATTCACGGTGGCGCTCGCGCCCGCCCCCGATGCACCGCTCCTCAAGGGGCTCACCGGTGTGCAGGGCGTGGTGCTGGTTCCAAGGAAGGGAAGCGGCGTGGACGAGGACTTCGAGGAAGTCCGTGTCTGGTACGACACGCGATCGTTCGTGCCGGCGGGCGTGGTGGCGCGCCTGAAGGGTGGCGATGTCAAGACCGTGCTGCTGCGCAACGTCGTCCGCAACGGCGGACTTGACGCGGCGTCGAGCGCCATGCTGGAGCGCGGCGCGCCCGAGGGATGGCAGCAGGACCGCCGTCCATGGCGGAAGGCGCAGCCGTGAGGCACTGGTTGTCGGCGATCGCGGTCCTGGTGACCGCAGCCGGCACGTGGGCGCAATATGTGCCGGAGCGCGTGACGGCCCCCGCGTCGCTGGACGCCGCGCTGGATTCGGCGGCGCGCTCGCCCGAGGCGCGTCAGGCACTTCGCATTCGCCATGGCCGCTGGCTGGCGGATGATCTTGCCACCCCCGCGCAGCGTGCCCGCGCGGCGATCGACATGGGATCGTTCCGTGACGCCGCGCTCGACGACGGCTCGGTTCCCGTGGCGCTTCGTGGCGAGGTGCTGGTGCGACGCGGTCGCGCCGAGGAAGCGCTCTCGCTGCTGGCTGGATGCGAGGAACCGACCTGCGCGCTCGTCCGCGCCGACGCGCTGGCACTGCTGGGGCGCGTGAACGAGGCCATCGCGCAACTCGATCCTCTGGAGCGCGCCGCGGCGGATGCCGGGGCGGACCCCGAAGCGTGGTTTCTTGGCGCGCAGGCCACGCAGCGCCGCGGGGCGCTGGAACCGTTGCCACCCGACCGCTGGAAGCGCGCGCTCGACTGGCTCGGCCGCGCCCGTGAGCAAGATCGCCTGGATCCGCGCGTGCCGCTGCTCGAGGGACGCTTGCTGATGGCGCGCCACAATCGCGAGGAGGGGGTGCCGGCGCTCCAGCAGGCGCTCGCCCTTCATCCGCGACAGGCCGACGCATGGTTTGCGCTCGGCCGTGCCGCGCTTGAGGGATTCGATTTCGACTCCGCGGCGCGTGCGGTGGAGGCGCTGTATCGGCTGGCTCCCGACAGCGCGGCTGGCGACCTGCTCGCGGCGGAGCGGTTCCTGCTGCTTGAGGATTCGGAGCGGGCACAGTCCACGTTGGACGAACTGCTGGAACGCGAGCCCGACATGCCCGAGGCGCTCGCCCTGAACGCGGCGGTCGCCGCCAGACGCTGGGATCGCGAGGCGGTGGCGTCGCGGCTGGCGGAGATGGACCGCCGCTTCCCGGGCCAGGCCATCGGTGCGGCGACCGTCGGCCGCCTGCTCGCGCTGCATCGGCAGTACGCATGGGCCGAGCGGATGCTGCGCACCGCGATCGAGCGTCGGCCCGCCTGGAGCGAGCCGCGCGGCGAACTGGGCCAGCTCCTGCTGCAGACCGGCCGCGAGGCCGACGCACGCAAGGCGCTCGCCGAGGCCGCGGACCTGGATCCGTTCGACAAGCGCAGCGCGTTCGGCCGCTGGCTGCTCGACGAGATGGCGGGCTACCGCGTGATCGATTCGCCGCACTTCCGCATCCGCGTGAAGCCCGGCATCGACGAGGTGGTCGCCGAGGGCATGCCCGAGGCGCTCGAGCGCATGCATGCCGAGGTGTGCGCGCGGTTCGGGCACGAGCCTTCCGAGAAGACGACGATCGAACTGCTGCCGGACCACGAATTCTTCGCGGTCCGGATCACGGGCATGCCGGGCATCCACACCATGGCCGCCTCCACGGGTCCGGTCATCGCGATGGAGGTTCCGCGTCGCGGGAATCCGCGCAAGCATCTCGGCACCTTCGACTGGCTCGAGGTCCTTCGCCACGAATACGCGCACACCGTCACGCTGAGCCAGACGGAGAACCGCATTCCGCACTGGCTCACCGAAGCGCTTGCGGTGAGCGTTGAGACGAAGCCGCGCACCTACGACACCTGCATGCAGCTGGCGCAGGCCCTGCGGAGCGGCAAGCTGTTCGCGCTGGACCGGATCAAGTGGGCATTCGTCCGTCCGGAGAGCCCGAGGGACCGGCCGCTCGCCTACGCGCAAGGTCGGTGGATGGTCGAGTTCCTCGAGGAGACATGGGGCAATGACGTCGTGCCGCGCCTTCTCGAGCGGTACCGCCTGGGTGAGGACGAGGACCCCGCGTTGAAGGCGACGATCGGCATCGGCGCCGAGGCGTTCTTCGACCGTTTCAAGGTGTGGGCCAAGGAGCAGGTGCGTGCATGGGGCCTGTCGCCGGAGCCGACCATGACCGATCTGGTCGAGATCGAGCGCGCCTCGGACCCTGTCCACGACGAGCAGGTTCGGAATGCGCGTGCGGCATGGCTGCGAGACGCGGCGCGCATGTTCGTGGATCGGGTGATGCAGCCCTTCAGGCCGCGCGCCTCCGGCACGCGCGAATGGCCGGAGCTCCGGTTGCCACGCTTCGACATCACCGACGAGATGCTTGACCGATGGCTCTCGGAGCATCCGGACCATCCGGACCTTCTCGAGCTGAAGATCCGCCGACGGCTCGAGGACCAGCCCGAACTGAACGAGACGTCCCGTGCGCTCCTGCGCGCCTACGCCGACGCTCGACCCGTGGATCCGATGCCGGATCGGCTGTTGGTCCGGGCCCAGCGAGATCGAGGCGATGCCAGGGATGCGCTTGCGAGCCTTCGCAGGCTCGATCTGCTGGAGGAGCGCGATCCAGCGTATGCGCTCGAGATCGCGCGCCTGCAAAGGCAGCAGGGAGACGCGGCATCCGCGATGCAGGCCGCCACCAAGGCATCGCGGATCGATGGCTACGACCCCTCCACGCGCGAGCTGGCGGCCGCCATCGCGATCGAGGCGGGCCGTCTGGACGAGGCGCTTCGGCACGTGCGCGCGCTGG